>Ga0163147_10000764_pt1 | contig 50626 bp, 48 predicted proteins | sample OliLakLV19MP6G1_FD_148597 | JGI IMG/M metagenome (GOLD analysis project Ga0163147, IMG submission 148597) | Freshwater microbial mat bacterial communities from Lake Vanda, McMurdo Dry Valleys, Antarctica- Oligotrophic Lake LV.19.MP6.G1 | ecosystem: Environmental > Aquatic > Freshwater > Lake >... | reverse complement strand
GCGCGGCGATTGTGGTTGTTTTTCAGCGTGGTTGAAGAAATGCTCATTCCGAACGAGGTCATGCCGGGTAAAGCCGCAGGCTTCGATTTCGGACTGAAAACATTTCTGACCGACCATACTGGAAAAGAATACCGTTCCGGTCTGCCCTATCTGAGCGCCTTGCGTCGATTGCGAACGATTCAATCGCGCAAAGATAAGAAACCGCATGGAACGAACAACCGGAAGCAAGCCGCCAAACTGATCAGTCGGACGCACATCCGGGTTGCCGACCAGCGCCGCGATGCGCACTTCAAGCTGGCGTATGAATTGTGTGATGAATACGACACGCTCTACTTCGAGACGTTGAACATTGACGGGATGAAGCGGTTGTGGGGGCGCAAGGTCAGCGATCTGGCGTTCTATCAGTTCATGAGTATCCTGAAATGGGTCGCGTTCAAGCGCGGGAAAACGGTTGTCCAAATCGGGCAGTTTGAACGCACGACGGGTAAATGTTCGCACTGTGGACACCTGCAAAAGCTGGCACTGCGCGAGCGAACGTTTCACTGCGACGCTTGTGATGTCGTCATCGGCAGAGATCACAACGCTGCCATCAATATTGTTCGCGCCGGGACATCGGCGCATACTACCCGAGTGACCGTCAGTCGTGTCCCTCAAAAGACACGCCGTCATGTTTGAAGGTAGCAGCCCCCGCCTTTAGGCGTGGGGAGTATGTCACGTCACAGTTTACCCGATTTAACGGTTGCTGCAATGGATCGACCGATGGAGTCGCGGCGTGCATAGTCGTCTCAAACCGATTGAAGATACCAAACGAACCATCGCCGCGCTGGTGCAAGAGCGCATCCGGCAAGCGATCCTCGACGGCGTACTGCCCGCGGGGGTGCGTATCGACCAAAACCGCTTGGCGGGTGAACTGCAAGTCAGCCTCGTCCCCGTGCGCGAGGCGCTCAAGGTGCTGGAGGGCGAAGGCTTTGTCCAGATTTTGCCCCGACGCGGGGCGTTCGTCACCGAAACCTCACTCGCTGACATGGAAGATTTATATTTCACGCGCGCGATCATCGAAGGACAAGCCGCCTACCACGCCGCCGACAACTTAACCGACGACGACGTGCGCGAACTTGAGGCGCGCTTCGATGCGATGGAAACGGCGCTGGCAGCACACGATTACGAACACTTCACGGCGGAAAATCGCACATTCCACCTGCGGATTTACGACGCGGCGGGCAGCAATTATCTGTCCGACATGATTCAAAGTCTGTGGGTACTGGCGGAACGCTACCGCTATCGCTATCTGTTCCTGAAAGATCAGGCGCGCAACATCCAAGCGGAACACCGCGCGATCCTCGATGCGTGCCATGCACGGGATCGCAAACAACTGCGCGATGCGATTGTCGATCACATGAATCAGACGCTCGCGGGCGTGCGCGGCTATATCCTCGCTGGCAAAGATCATCATCCGATGGAGGTGCGCTGATGCCCGCGCATGTGATCGACTCGTTGTTCTTCAAAGATTTATTCGGCACCGCACCGATGCGCGCGGTCTTTGACGATATCGCGCTGCTGCAAAAGTGGCTCGACTATGAAGCGGCGCTGGCGCGCGCCGAAGCCGCCGTCGGTGTGATTCCGCCCGCTGCCGCCGACGCGATCACGCGGGCGGCGCGCGCCGAGAACATCGATACGGACGCGATCAAGCGCGGCGTCGATAAAACCGTCCATCCGTTGGTCGCGCTGATCTGGGAACTGTCACGCCAATGCGACGGCGACGCGGGGCGATACGTCCACTGGGGCGCGACGACGCAAGATGTGATGGACACGGCGATCATCCTGCAATTGAAAGACGCCTACCCCATCTTCGAGCAGACACTCGACGCGCTGATCGACGCGCTGACGACGTTGGCGCGCGCCCACCGCGATACACCGATGGCGGGGCGCACGCATGGACAGCAGGCGCTCCCGATCACGTTTGGCTTTAAAGTCGCCGTCTGGCTGGCAGAACTGCGACGGCATCGCGTCCGACTGGCAGAAGGTAAGCCGCGCTTGTTGATCGGGGAGTTCGGCGGCGCGGTTGGGACGCTCGCCAGCGTTTCGGAACACGGTTTCGCCATTCAGGAGCGACTGATGGCGGAATTGGGCTTAAATGTCCCCGAAATCGCGTGGCATACGGCGCGCGATCATATTGCGGAATTTGCAACCCATCTGGCGATGATCGGGGCGACACTGGCGAAGATCGCGCACGAAATCATCGACTTGCAGAAGATCGAGTTTGGCGAGGTCGAAGAACCCTTCGAGCTGGGCAAAGTTGGCAGCAGCACGATGCCGCAGAAGCGCAACCCGATGCTGTGCGAAGCGATCTTGACGCTGGCACGCTTGACGCGCGGACATGCGACGACGGCGGTGGATGCGATGTTCCACGAGCATGAGCGCGATTGGTCGAGCTTCCAGATGGAATGGGCGTTCCTACCAGAACTGTGCATCATGACACACGGCGCGCTCGACCTGACGCTGCGCGTCGTGAGCGGGCTGGTCGTCTACCCCGACAACATGCGCCGCAACCTCGATATCAGCGGCGGGACGCTGTTGTCAGAGCGCGTCATGCTGGCATTGGGCGCACACATCGGGCGGCAGGACGCGCACGACGTAATTTACGAGGCGGCGATGCACGCCTTCGAGCATCGTGAGCCGTTCGCGGACGTGCTGAAGCGCGATCCGCGCGTGACGGCGCATTTGTCGGATGATACGATTGAGGCGCTGCTCGATCCGGTGCAGTATACGGGCTTGGCGGCGGCATATGTGGATCGGGTGGCGGGGACGGACTAAACCACCGCTTGAATCTGTTCCGGCGACGGGATATCGCTTTTCCAATCGACGCCCAACAGCGCATCGCGCGCCGCATCCTCCAAATCAACGAGGCTCCTGATGGTTGGCGCTGAACTGTGGTCGTAAGCGGCTTCAATCAATCTGCCGAATGCGATTTGCAAATGGATTAAACTCGCGGCATCCCGCGCCGCGCGCGGTTATCAATTGTTCGCGCAGCGCGATCACAATATCGGCAAATGGCGGCTTGTCGATCTAATCCCGCTTCTAAACGCTGTTCGCTTTTCCCGACGGCGCTTTCACGCCCCCGCGCCCCGAATCGCCCGGCGCAATATCCTGAAAGATCACCAGCACATCCTCGCGCCGCGCGCCGCCCTTGTCCACCAGCGACTCCGTGATGCCCGCGATCACGTCCGCTTTCTGGTCGTCGGTGCGTCCCGGCAACCAGTACACAATCACGGTCGGCATCAAACTTCCCCTTGCATGAGCGGAATTGGCGGCGCTTGGATGATCTCCAACGTGATATCGTCCACGTCGAGGAAATAGCAGGTGAAGCCGCCGTTGTTACGCCCCGCCGTGATGGCGTTCGGCGGTGATTTGAAGCGCACGCCCAAGCCAACCATACGCTCGTATTCTGCGTGGATATCTTCGACTTGGAACGCCAGATGCGCGCTGCCGGGGCGGCACGTTGCTGTATCCGTCGGTTCGCAGCGTGGATTGACGTACTCGACCAATTCGAGCAGGTGTCCGCTGCGCTGCTGATTCATCGCGCCAATCGACAACTGTGCGACCTTCAGATGCGCGTTCTCGTAGGCGACGAGCCGCGACGTGTATTCGTTCGCCTGTTCCTGCCGATGCACGAGTTCCATGCCGATCACGCGCGTGTAGAAGTCGATGGAGCGTTCCAAATCCGCGACGGTGAAGCTGAAATGCCAATAAGCGACGAGTCCCATGACGTTATCCTTTAATCGCGCCGAACGTCAGCCCGCGCACGAGATTACGCTGTGTCAAAATCACGAAAACGATTGCTGGCACCATCATGATCACGCTCATCGCGCACATGCCGCGCCAATCGACGGTGAACTGCTCGGTGAACACGAACAAGCCCGGCGGGAACGTCCGTGCGTCGTTGCTGCGCGTCAGCACACTGGCGATTTGGAATTCGTTCCACGATGCGAGGAACGCGAAGATCGCCGCCGTCGTCAGTCCCGGCAGCGACAATGGCAGATCGACGCGCCAGAACGCCGACCAATAGCCGCAGCCGTCGATGTACGCCGCCTCTGTCAAATCATACGGGATTTGCCGAAAAAAGCCGTCCATCAACCAGACGGTGAACGGGATGTTGATCGCCACATACACGAACGCCAGCCCGAACAGATTGTTCACGAGTCCAAGTTTGGTGAACAGCAGGAACAGCGGCAGACTGAGCGCGACTCCCGGCACGGAGCGCGAGAACATCAGCAGCAGAAACGCCAGCGTATGAAAGCGAAACTTGAAGCGCGAGAACACATACCCCGCCAGCGTGCCGACGAACACCGCCACGACCGTGCTGGACAGCGATACGACCAGCGAATTGAACAGATAACGCTCGACCGCGACCCGCTGACGCACATCCGGGTTCAAGCCGAACATGGTGGCGAAGGCATCAAGCGTGAATTCTTGCGGAATCCACACGGGCGGCGAGGCGTTGATCTCCGAATTGGGGCGGAACGCCGTCAGCACGATCCACAGCGCGGGCAGCGCCAAGGCGATCAGGACAAGCCACGCGAGTCCATTCGTGAGCGCATTATTGAGCCGTCGGCGCGGGCTGACACTGGTTATCATCCAACGATCCTCGCTTTCACTAGTTGGCGGAAGAAATACACCGTGAAGATCAGCGATATGATCACAGTGATGAACGACATGGCGCTGCCCATGCCAAATTTGGTATCTTCAATCGCAAGCCGCGTGACATACGTCCAAATCAATTCGGTACGGTGCGCGGGACCCCCGTCGGTCATGATGCGCACGATATCGAACGCGCGCGCCACATCCAACGACCGAATCGTGAGCGCGATGTAGGTGAAAGGCGCGAGCATCGGGAACGTAATGTAGCGGAATTTTTTCCAGCCAGACGCGCCGTCCACGTCCGCCGCCTCGAACATTTCGCCGGGTAGACTGAGCGTCCCCGCCAATAAAATAATCGTTGTGACGGGAAGATTCATCCAAATGGTGGCGATCATGATGGCGATCATGCCCAGTGGCTCATTGACCAGCCACGGGATTTTTTCCTGCGTCACGCCCAGCGCCGACAGCGCGTTATTGACCAAGCCGACCTCGCCGTTGAAGAACCAGCGGAATTGAAAGCCGACCAAGACGGGCGCAAACATCATCGGGATCATCAACAGCGTGCGCATCAGCCCTTGCCCGCGCGTGACGCGCGCCAATAACTGCGACAAGCCGAGCGCCATGATGTATTCCAAATTGACGGTCACGAATAAGAACACAATCGTATTGCCGAGCGCGCGCCGAAACACCGGATCGGCAAACAGGCGCTCGTAATTGCGGAACATAATCTCTGGACGGAAGGCATCGCTGCCCGGTCGCAGCAGTTCATACGGCGTGAAGCTGACGTAAAGCGAATACAACAGCGGGAATCCGGTCACGATCAGGATCAGCACGAAGCTGGGCAAGAGCATGAAGAACGGAAACCAGCGCGTGCCAATCTGCCCCGAACGGGCAGATTGACGCACGGGTACATCGGCGGTGAGCGACACGCTAGACAAGTTCAATTCTCCTTAACCTCACCCCTAAATCCCCTCTCCACGTGGAGAGGGGACTTGGATGCGCATTTCCGATCCCTCATGTATCAAGAAGATTTAGAAGTGCGTTCCCCCGCTCCACATGGAGCGGGGTGACGGGTGAAACTCGTCTTGGGGGGTGAGGTTATCTTTAGTTGTAATATCCAGAGTCCGCCATCAATTGGCGCGTCGATTCGGCTGCCAAGTCCAAGCCCGCTTGCGCCTCGACATCGCCTAAGATGATCGCTTGCAACTGCGGGAAGAAGATGTTCGAGAACGGAATCCACTCCGCGATCAGCGGCGGCGTCTTGAAGTCCTCGCTGATTTGGATGCGCGCTGTCTGCAAGCGGATCGTGTCGAGTTCGACGCCCGACGCGCCTGCATCCGCGATGATGCGTTCCCACACATCGTCGCGCACGGGCAAGTAGCCGAGCTGCGCTTCTTCGTAGGCGACGCGCTCGCTGGTCAGGAACTTGATCAACTGGGCGGCAGCTTCTTTGTTCTGGCTCGCCAGCGGGATGCTGAAAGCGTGCGCGCCTGCCCAACCCGTCGGACGTGCGCCATCATTGGCGAAGCCGCTGAAACCGCGCGCCAAGCCGAAGTTTCCCGCGATATTCGGGCAGCTTTCCGCGCTCTGGAAGGTGCTGTACCAGCCGTACCATTCCAATTTGACCGCGACATCGCCGTTGCAGAAGTTCTGCGCGTCGCCATCCCACAGCAGCGACGTGGTGTCGGCGGGGATGATGCCGTCGGCGTACCAATTGCGCAGCAGCGTCGCCACTTGGACGCCAATTTCGTTGTTGAACGTCGGCTCATAGTTCTCATCGAACAGCGCGCCGCCGCTGGCGAACAACAGTTCGTAGAAGCGTCCGGTCAGCGCCTCTTCCTTGCCCGCCATGCCGTAACCGTAGGTAGCGTATTCATTTTCGACGAAGAAGCGCGCTTGGGCATCCACTTCTTCCAACGTCGTCGGCACGGCGAGCGCGTTGCCCGTCGCTGCCATGTATGCCGCTGCGATATCAGCATCGTTGTACAGATCGGCGCGATAGTGCAGCGCGGCAACGTCAGCATGGCGCGGAATCAGATACAGATTGCCGTCGATGGTCGCGGCATCGATGATCGCGGGGCTGAACGCCGCGAGTTCTTCGGCGCTGAAGTAATTGTTGAGCGGTTCGAGGAACGGCACGTATTGCGCGACGAAGCTGGTGTGATCCCATGCCACGTCATAATCGACCGCGCCGGTCGCAAAATCGGTCTTGAGCTTCTGATCGATGGCGAAACCATCGAGCAGCGCGACAATTTCAACCGTCGCGCCCGTCGCTTCTTCAAAGACCGGGATGCTGTTGTACATCCCTTCATATTGACCGCCGCCAATCGTCGCCATGCGAATGGTGACGCCGGTCAAATCCATATCCAAGCCCGCGTACTGCGGCTCGGTGTCTTGCGCGAAGGCGATGCCGCTGATCGCCACAACGAGCGCCAATGTGAGCAGAACGAACAATTTACGCATGAGAAAACCTCTCCATTTGAACGATTTTTATTTTAACGTTGGTCAATCGGTGGTCGGCAGTGGTTCACCCCCTTCAATCTCGCTCGGTTTGATCAAGCCAGTACGCGGATAATGATACTCGCGCGTTTGCTTTTCATCTTTGTAAACATACCACACGCACGGCGCGTTGTGATCGAGCGTGTGATCGAGCGGGCGCAGCGGGTGTCCGCGCTTGCGTCCCGGCAGCCACTCCATGGCAATCGCGCAGTGGGAGCAATACCAATGCACGCCCGTTTTTTGCCACGTCCATAAATGGGGTTCGCGGTTCGTGCCGTGTTCGGTGATCGGGTACGGCGCGCGTCCGGTTTCGGGATCGCCGCGCCGCAAGACGCCGCCGCTGCCGCACGGGTCGAAGCTGATCACGAAGCGGTCGTCCTCTTCGTTCACCAGCACGTCACCACGCCGCCGCGCGCCGCTGAAGTGTCCGCCGCGCATCCCCTCGACGGTCAGCGCGACTTTTTCCCACGGCGTCATTTGATCCCACGTCGCATAGCGGTCGCCCCAAATCGATTGATGCGTGTGGAGGATCGTATCGAGGACAGCATCTTCGCCCCACGTCGCGGCACAGTACGACAGCATGTCCTGCACCCAGGCGACGAGGATTTCGTGCGGATTTTTGAACTCCAAGCGCATCTTGTCGAGCCAATCGATGGCAGCCGCTTGATCGCCCGCCGCGATTGCCGCCAAACAGCGGTCACGCGGCGCGATGCCGAGTTCCGCCGTCTTCAGCACACGGACGATGCCCGCCGCGCCCGTCACATCCGCGCCGGGAGTCGCGCCCGATTTTTCGATGATGTAACGGATGATGTCTTCGATCCACGTCGTCAAAATGCCGTGCATGATCTGCATTTCGCGCAGAAAATAGTTGATCAGCGTGACCGCCGTCTCGTTGTCGCCCGCGCGGATCGCATCTTCCGCCAGCGTCTGCGAAGATGTGCCAATCGTGTCGATGCTGTCGAGCCGGAGCGCGCGTCCAATCGGCTCGGAGTGGGTGTAATTCAGCGGCATGATTATAACACTCCCAACTCGGCACGCACGATTTTCGTTCCCTCAACCATCGCCTTCAGCTTCTCGCGCCCGACCCAGCGCGCCGTCATGCTGAAGCCGCAGTCGGCGCTGACCCACACACGCTTGGGATCGGTGTATTTCAAAATCTCGCGGATGCGCTCCGCCACCACTTGCGGCGTCTCGATAGCACGCGCCTTCACGTCGATGACGCCTGCCGCCAACATTTGATCGTCGCGCGCGAACTTGCTGAACAGGTCAGCTTGCCACATGCCGCGATTGGCAAATTCCAAGTGAATGATATCGGTATGCAGCTTGGGGAAGATCGGCGCGACGTATTCATAGGTACGATGCGCGACGGCGGGACGCCCCATGTAGTTGCCGAAACAGATGTGCAGCCCAATGGTCGCCTTATCGGTCACGCCCTCGACCATCGCGTTGAACATCTCGACAAATTCATCGACGGACACGAAATCATCAATCGCGGATGGCTCATCGATTTGGATGTGCGTCGCGCCCGCCGCCACCACGTCGCGCAGTTCCTTGTTAAGCAGCGGCACGAGCGCCCATGCAACCTCGCGCTTGTCTTTGTAGACCGTGCCGGGATTGATGCGAAACGCGAAGGTGACGGGACCCCCGAACGGCGTCACCAGCGGCTTTTGCGTGCGTGTGCGCGCGTATTGCAGTTCGTGGACGAGTCCGAAACCGTCCGGCGCAGCGAACCTGTCCGTCGCGCGGAAGGCGTCGATCATGTCGGGACCGGGATAGCCCAACTGCCGTTCCCACGCGAGTTTTTCGACGCCGTGAATCGAGTCATAGAAGCCGACGAGGAAATTGAAGCGGCGCATTTCGCCGTCCGAAATGACATCAACGCCCGCTTCTTCCATCTCCATGATAGCAACGTTAGTGGCATCATCGAAGGCTTCGCGGATATCGATGCCGCCCAAGTGTCCGGCTTTCATCGAATCGCGCACGACGTACAGCCAACCGGGCGTACCATAGCTGCCGATCACTTGGGTTGGGAGGGTGGGCATGTTGTGGTAGTGGTACATATTATTCAAACTTTCGTAGGCTCATGATGCAAAATCATCATTTGTTCGGCGCGCACCGCCAAAATGCGATAGGGAACGCCGTTCGTATCGGCAAATTCGACTTCGTAGCCATCGGGCGCAAGTGCTTCGACCAACGTACCGACTTGCGAATGTCCACAACCGCATGTCTGGCATTGGGTATTTTCATATCGCTTAATTCATCTCAATGCCGCCATCAACATTGATCGATTGTCCAGTGATGTAATCGGCGTCCGTCGAACACAAGAACGAGACCGCCGCCGCGATATCTTCGGGCGTGGCGGCGCGCTTGAGCGGCACCGAGTCGATGGTTTTCTGTATCCAGCCGCCTTGATCCAGCCCGAAACGCTCCGTTTGGATGCGATCAATATCCGTCCACATCGGCGTTGGCACGACGCCCGGACAAATCGCGTTCACATTGATATTATACGCCGCCAGCGCCATTGCCGCGCTCTGCGTCACGCTGATCACGCCCCATTTCGCGGCGCTGTAATCGGCGGCGAACGGGCGTCCACTCCGTCCCGCAATGGACGAGAAGTTGACGATCTTCCCATAGCTGTGCGGCGCGCGCCCTGCCGCTTTCACATCGTCAGGGATTTGCGCGATCATCTGGTTGGCGACAGTTTGCAGACAGAAGAACAGCCCGCGCAAGTTGACGCGGTGAACTTTATCCCAGTCGTCCGGCGGCAGCGTGAGCATGGATTGAGTCTTGTTCACACCCGCATTGTTGATCAAAATGTCGATGTGTCCGAAACGCGCGACCACATCCGTGACCATGCGCGCGATCTGCTCCAGATCGCCAATATCGATGGGATAGGCGAGCGCCTCCATACCCTGCGCCGTGCATTCGTCCGCGACGGCGCGCGCATTATCGGCGTTGTATTCCGCGATCACGACGTGCGCACCCTCTTGCGTGAGACGATGCGCGATCCCGCGCCCAATGCCTTGTCCCGCGCCCGTCACGATAGCGACTTTTCCAGCGTGGCGTCCGGCGATGATTTGCGGCATGTCAGTTGACCTCGCTAGGGCGCACAGAGCGATTTTCGGACGCGGATAGATACGCGGCGTTGACGACGCGCAGGGTGTTCAAGTTGTCGGCGGCGCTGTTGTCGGCGGGTTCGCTGTCCGTCTCGATGGCGTGCATCAGCGATCCCATCGTGCCGACGAACGCATCCGGTATCCACATTTCATCGAGCGTCGGCGTGATGGTTACGCCCTTGCCATACTTGGCGGACGTGATTTCGAGGCTGTCGGGGCGTCCCGTCGGATAGTTGTACATCAGCCCAATCGTCCCCGTGATCGCGCCTTCGGTGCCGATGAAGCGGAACGTTGCGAACGGCTCTGCCCATTCGTTGTAATGGTTGACGCTGACCAGCGCTTGCAAGCCGTCGGCGTAATCGAGGATCGTGATCGTCTTGGTCTCGCCTTTGACCACGCCCTGATTGGCATAACGCGCGTGGCGGCTCGTCACCCAGTCGGGATTGCCGAACAGATAGCGCAGCGAATCGAGATAGTGGATGCTGTGGAATGTGACTTCGAGACGCGGCACGGCGGCGAGCCAGGGCCACATGTGCCATGGCGTGGCGACGCTGACCTGAATTTGCGCGTCGGTCGGCTGCCCGATGATGCCCTGCTCGATCAGATGTTTGCTGGCGCGAATGCCGGCATCCCAGCGCATCTGCTGATTGACGGCTTGCTTGACGCCCGCCGCGCGCCCCAATTCTACAATCTTCACGGCTTCAGCGAACGTGTCGGACAGGGGCTTTTGGCACAACATATGTTTCTTGGCGGCGGCGGCTTTTTCGACGATACTCAACTGCGCCCACGGTGGCACGGCAATATCGACAATCTGCACATCGGGGTTGGCGAGTAAATCATCAACGCTGGTATAAACATGCGGGATCGCGTGGTCAGCGGCGACCTTGATCGCCGTCTCGATGTTCAAATCGGTACAGGCGACGACGCGAAAACCGGCTTTTTTGTAGGCGATCAAGTGCGCATATTGGACAATGCCGCCCGTGCCGACGATGCCGATACCATAATCGATTTTGCTGCCCAAACGCGGCTTGTATTCGACGGAAAACGGAAGTTGAGGGGCATCAGTCATAAAATCATCTCTCGAAAAAAATCAGATACGAAAAGGTGCAGTCGAGCGTCGGTCGAATTATAATTTATAAAAGTAGCGCGATTCATCCGATAACGCAAATAATGACAAAAATTCAGAAAAGAGGCAAGTCATGAAAATCGATACCCATCAGCATTTTTGGAACTTGAACGAGGTCGCCTATGCGTGGCTCGTCCCGGCATACGGCGCGATCTATGCCACGTTCACGCCGCAGCAGCTCGATCCCATGCGCCGCGCCGCCGGAATCGACCAGACCGTGCTGGTACAGAGCGCCGACTCGTATGAGGATACCGCGTCGATGCTTGTCCACGCCGACTACAACGATTGGATCGGCGCGGTGATCGGCTGGGTCAATCTGCTCGACCCAGCGGAAACCGAAGCGCGCATCAGCCAGTACGCCAAGCATCCGAAGTTTCGCGGCATCCGCCACCTGATTCACACCGAAGCGGACGCCGATTGGGTGGTACAAGACGCGGTGATCGAGTCGCTTAAGGTGTTGGCGGCGCACAATATGATCTTCGAGGTCGTCGCCGTGTATCCGAACCATCTCAAGCATATCTCGACGTTGGCGGCACGCGTCCCGAACTTGACGCTCGTCATTGACCACCTCGCCAAGCCGCCGATTGCGAATAAAGAGATGGGCGGATGGGCGGAACAACTCAAAGCGGCGGCAGATGCCTCCCCCACCGTCTACGCGAAAGTCTCTGGGCTGAACACCGCCGCCGCACCCGGTTGGACGGCAGATGATCTCAAACCGTATATCGATTACGCGATTGACTGCTTCGGCGCAGATCGGCTGATGTTCGGCAGCGATTGGCCCGTGTGCATCCTCAACGGCGACTACGCCAGCGTGTGGGATGGTACAGTGAAGGCGCTGCACGGACGCGCCCAAACGGAAATCGACGCGATCTTGGGCGGGACGGCGATGCGGGTGTATCGGTTGTCAGCTTAAAAATCACTTGAGAGGTACGCACCGCATGGCTCGTCCGTAAAGAAGCCTGAGTTTTTGGATCGCTTCATCTCACCCCCCAAACCCCCTCAGCCATTGCGTGGGGGTGAGGTGAACGGTTTAGAGCCGATCCAAAACTCAGGTTAAACAAGGCAATATCGTTCTTGGGTATGGCGTGCCATGCCCAAGATGCCCCTCTTTTCTTGGTTCACGATTAGAACGTGACCACGCGCAGCACCAGCACGATTCCCCACAACATCAGCGCAATCATCAGCCAATTGGTGGCAAAGCGCGCCCAACGATACTTCTTCGTGGCAATCCCCGCATTGGCGTGAATTTGATTCAAGAGCGCAATGTTGTGATCGTCATGCGTCAGCGCATTGTATTCATGGATAAACTGTTCGCGCTCCATCGCTTGAATATCCCCGAAGAAATATAGCGACCGAGCCGTCTGCTTTTGAAAGCGCGGCGTCAGCGTCATGGTCACGCAGTAAGCGACCACCACTAGCGAGAGCAGGAGCAGAATCGTGGTGGTGAGCGCGAACAGATCGCGCACGGTATTCATTGAATCGAATTCGAGGATCGGATTGGTGAGCGAGAACGCAGCAACCAACAGCGTGACTGCCGAAAAAATCCACTGCGCCTTGCGATCCGCGTAGTGAATCAACAGATGCAAGTCTTTCAACTGTTCCATTAAATGCTCTAAACGCGACTCATCTACGAGTTTATCGTTTGTGCTAGTCCAATCGCTCATGATACCCACATCCACCTAACGTCCAAGTGAAAACACGCCGCATGATAGCGAAAAATGTTTAAGGTGATGTGATCGACTCGGCAAGTTTGGGCTGATCTTCGCTATAATGGACAAGATTTTCACAAGGAGACTGTATGAGCGCACTTTTGGAGCGCGTCCAACGCGAAGGCAATCCGCTGATCGACGGCGATCAAGTCACATTCGTCTGGGAGGGCGAGGCGCACGCTCCGCAGCTTGTCGGGGATTTCACCAACTGGGGCGAGCGTCCGATCACGCTCACCCATGTTGAACGCGGTGTGTGGGCGCACACCGTCGCGCTCCCACGCGATGCGTATGTTGAATACAGTTTCATTTACAAGCCAGATATTGAAGAACGCTTGGTCGATCCACACAGTCGGCATGTGATCTGGAATGGCGTGGACAGCGTGAATGACACCTTCACGATGCCCGGTTTTGCCCCGTCGCCGCTGACTACACGCCAACCGAATGTCGCGCGCGGCGCGGTCAGCGAGCATCAAGTCCCGGCTGGGCGCTGGCTGGCGACGCCGCATCGCCGTACTTTGCTGTACAAGCCGCCCGTCGATGAACCCGTGCCGCTGGTGATCGTATGGGATGGCGGCGATTACATCGGGCGGGCGCAGCTGAATATCATCGTCGATAACCTCATTGCGCAGAAACGCATTCGTCCGATTGCGCTGGCGTGCATCGATAATGGACAACAAGCGCGTCTGACGGAGTATTTCTGCAACGACTCGACGATCTCATTCTTGCTCTCTCAACTGCTGCCCTATGCGCATAAGCACCTGAAGTTGGTCAATCCCGCCGATGAGCCGGGTGCGTATGGTGTCTTGGGCGCGTCGATGGGGGGATTGATGGCGCTGTATACGGCGCTGCGCATCCCGCAGTTGTTCGGACACGTCGTCAGTCAGGCGGGCGCGTTTTTCATTGATGACCAAGTGGAAACCATGATCATCGATCATCTCGTCGAGAGTCTTCCGGTCAAGCCGATCAAAATCTGGCAAGATGTCGGGACGCTCGATTGGCTGCTGCTCGGCAACCGCGCGATGCACGAGCGGCTGGTGCGCAAGGGTTACGACGTGACCTATCACGAGTACAGCGCGGGACACAATTACACGATCTGGTCGAACTATGTGGAACGCGGGTTGGAGGCGGTGTACGGGGTGTAAACCCAATCCCCCTATTCTGTCTGGAGTAGGGGTGTGACGATAGTTCTGTTATGATCAATCGCATCGAGCAGTTGTTCAACAGCGTGTTCTAAACGTCGAAACGAGCGGGAATGCGCACGCGCTAAAGTAAAATCGATGTTCGCAGTCAACGAAGCCTGATCAAGCGTTTCTTTGTAAATCGTTCCGGCTGGCATTTGGGCTGACAGCCAGCCTTTGACATTGCGTTTCGCTTCGACATCGCCATCGAACGCTGCATCGGTCTTGATGCCCTTCTTTCCAGCCACCGTTGCTAAACTGGCAAGAAACCAAGCTTCATATTCACACTTGGCACAGACGATCACCGTCGGAATGGTCAAACCGCGCTGTTGGGTGCGGTTTCCGAGCGCACATGCCAACTCGACGGCGCAGTCTTCATCAGCATCGAGCAAGACGATAATCCCATTCGCCTTTTCGATGGCAGCGTAGTTCAAGAACTTCTCAAGACCGTTTGGCTTGGTTAGATTTGGTCGTCCATAGGCAGATTTTGCTGAACTGATTTCGACATCATAACGGTCGTAGGTTTCATGCAACAGCCGCCGAAGCAGGATTGGAAAGGCATTTTTCTCGCCATCACCTTCAACAATCGGGATAATTTTCGGCACGTCGTCTCAACTTTCAGACGGCTGGCGGCGCAGTTCACCATCGATACGGAGCAGATCGCTGGCTTGAAAAAGATGTGTTTCAATGGCTTCGCGCTGTGCCGCATCCACGATGCCGATCTGTGTCCCTTCAATCGTGCGTTCGACGACGCGCAAATCGTTGACATCGAAGCGGCTGATCAGATCGGGACTGTGGGTGGTCACGATAATCTGACTGCGCGTGGCGGCTTCTTTGATCACATCGCACAAGATACCTGCCGCGCCGGGATGAATCGTGAGTTCAGGTTCTTCGATTCCCAAAAAAGTACGAGGCGGTTCTTGATACAAAGCAATCATCAACGCCAAGATTCGCAGCGTTCCATCCGATTCCTGCGATAAATCAAAGAGACTACCGTCGTCATGTTTCAACTGTGTCACCAAAAATCCGCTCACAGGCGTTACGACCACCCCGCTCACGCCGGGAATGGCAGTATCCAAATTCCGCTCCATATTTTCACGTCGTGCCTCGACGCCCAAAAATGTTTTGAGGACTGATGCCATGTTACGTCCATAGCGTTCGAGCGGGTAATCGTTACTGGGTCGCTGCGGATTTCTGAGTTCGTCATTCGGAAAAATGGAATAAAAACTCGTTGCGGTGAGAAAATCGTAGAACGGTTTAATTTCTGGTCTTTGGGCGACTAACGGTAAAATCAAGGTTCGGTCTTGCGCTTTTATAGCGGTACCCATCGGTTCGACTTTCCACACTCCATTTTCGATCTCATATTGAACGATTTCGTCATAACGATAGCTTTCACGTTTGACGGCATACTCGTTGCGTTTTTGGCTCCCCAAAGTCAAGGTATATTCAATTTTAATTTCACCATACAGGAATGAAAGCGTAATCACAACATCGAAAGGTCGCCCTTTTTTTGACCAGCGCCGTAAGCGACCCATTCCCCCACGCTCTGTAATGGCGTTATCTAACCCCCGTTGCAAGGCGTCAGTGACAAAGCGCAATACATCCACAAAATTACTTTTCCCCGCTCCGTTTTTCCCGACCAGAACGGTCAAATTGCCCAGATCAGCCCGAATCTCAGCAATGCTGCGAAAATTTTTGACATGTATTTGGGTGATCCGCGCGTTCATCGTTTTGAGTATCCGATTTGAGTCCTCATTTTAGCGTTCCATCGTCACATCCACATCGGGGAAAATCGCGCGCACCGACACGTTGCCCCACAGCGGTGACGCGATGTCGTCCTCCATGCCATATGCCCCGACACGCGCGAACTTGCCCGCTTGGAGTGAATAGACTTCGATCAACTTGATGCTGGGATCGACCAGCCAATATTCGCGCACGCCGTATTTTTCGTACAAGTCGTATTTTTGGCGGCGATCTCGGCGCGCTGTGCTTGGTGACAGCACTTCCGCGATGAAATCGGGCGCACCTTCAAGTTTATGTTTCGCGTTCGGACGGCATTTGCCGTCGGGCGCGATCCAGAAAATATCTGGTTGAGGCGTATTGGTCTCGTCAAACTTCACGTCCATCGGCACAAAATAGACCTTGCCGCCTCGCGTTTTCACCTCCGTTTTCAACCAAAAGTGCAAATCGCTCAGCGCAGTCTGATGTTCGAGGTCGGGCGACGGCATCTCGTAGATGGCTCCATCGATGAGTTCGACATAGTGGTTGGTTTCGGGAAGCTGCATGAACTCGTCATCGGTAATTTTTCTGGTCGCAACCGCCATGATTCACCCTCACGCTCAAAACGAACCCCATTTGATTCTACATCAAACGGGGTTCGCGGACTTGAACTAATACGAGGGCATCGTCGTATCGACGTACTTCGCCCATGCCAAGATGCCGCCCTCTAGGTTGACCAGCACGTTCTCATAGCCGACTTGACGCAGCAGCTTGATCACGTCGGTGCTGCGGATGCCCGAACGACAGTGGACGATCACCTCGCGGTCACGCGGAATCTCCGCCAAGACCGTCTGTTCCGCCGTCTTGCGCTTCGACAACACATCTTCAACCGCCAGCACGATATCCGGCTTCGGAATTTTCACCGTATCTTCGAGCGCCGAAATCGCCCATTCTTCGGGATTGCGCACATCCAAGATGTACAGATTGTCGCCCGCGTCGATGCGCTGCTTCAGATCAACCGCTGTGATTTGTGGAATTGGCGCGCTTGCGTTGCTCACGTCCCCATGACTCCCATTATGTGATTTGCCGTTGGCGCTGATGGTAGCCGCTTGCCCCGCTGGTGTCGAGTGGTCGTGCGCCGGGACGCCGCAGAACGCCTCGTAATCGATCAGGACGACCTGCTCCGCCGGGATGCCGCAGACTGGGCAATGTACGTCTTTGCGAATCTTGATCGGCGTGAAGCTCATCTCCAGCGCATCGTAGAGGATCATGCGCCCGACCATCGGCTCACCGATGCCCGTGATCAGCTTGATCGCCTCCGTCGCTTGCATCGTGCCGATGATGCCGGGCAGGACGCCGAGTACGCCCGCCTCTGCACAGTTCGGGACGAGTCCCGGCGGCGGCGGTTCGGGGAACATGCAGCGATAGCACGGACCCTCTTTGGCGTAGAACACGCTCAGTTGACCATCAAACCGCAGGATGCTCCCATAGACGTTCGGCTTGCCCAATTTCACGCACGCATCGTTGACCAGATAGCGCGTCGGGAAATTGTCCGTGCCGTCGATGATGATATCGTAGGGCGTCATCATCTCGATGGCGTTGTCGCTGGTCAACGGCTCGTTGTACAGATCGAGCTGAATATCGGGATTCAGATCGCGCAGCCGCTGCGCCGCGCTCTCGACCTTCAACATGCCGACGGTGGAAATGCCATGCACGATTTGGCGCTGCAAGTTGCTCTCGTCCACCACATCGTAATCGACCAAGCCAATCCGCCCGACGCCTGCCGCCGCCAAATACAGCGCGACGGGGCTGCCGAGTCCGCCTGTGCCGATGATCAGCACGCTTGCCGCCTTCATGCGGCGCTGTCCTTCGATGCCGAACTCCGGCATGATCAGGTGCCGCCCATAACGGGCGATCTCGCTGTTGCTTAGTTCCCCAAATTTCTGGACAAGGGGCTGCATCGCGCTATGCCTTTCCGCCTGCAACGGTGGGAATGATGCGCAGGCTTTCGCGCTCCGAAATTTCAGTCTCTAGCCCGCTGAGGAAGCGAATGTCGTCCTCGCCGATGTAGATGTTGACGAAACGGCGCAGTTCGACGCCGTTGAAAAGATGATCGCGCAATGCCGGAAACTGGCGCGTCAGATCATCAATCGCCTGTCCAACGGTCGCGCCGCTGACATCGACTGCCTTCTGTTGATTCGTGTACGCCCGTAACGGGGTCGGAATAGTGATGTTCGCCATCGTTTATGCCTTGATCCTCTCTTTATCCGCGCAAAACCGTTCCCAATGCTCGCGCAAGTAACCGCCGACGAGCGTTGTCATGGTATCGACCTCCACCAAGAATGAGTCATGTCCGAAATCGGCGTGAATGTGCCGATAGCACACGTCGCGCCCAATCGTCTCCAAGCCATCGACCAGATCGCGCGCTTGCTGGGCGGTATACAGCCAATCGCTCGAAAAGCTGACGATCAAGAACGCCGCGCGCGTCGGCAAAAGTGCGTCTGCTAACGTCGGCTGCCCGTCCCCGACATCGAAATAATCGAGCGCCTTGGTGATGTATAAGTAGCTGTTGGCGTCGAACCGTCGATAAAACTTTTCGCCCTGATGACGGAGGTAGCTCTCAACTTCAAATTCCACGTCGAAATGATACGGGATGCGGTCGTGTCCGCGCAGCCGCCGCCCAAACTTCGATTCCAACGAGTGTTCACTCATGTAGGTGATATGCCCGACCATGCGCGCAACTGCCAGTCCTGGATTCGGCGGTTCGCCGTCGTAGTAATCGCCGCGATTCCAGCGCGGATCGGCGTAGATCGCCTGCCGCCCAATCTCGTTGAAAGCGATATTTTGCGTCGAGGAACGCGGTGTCGCTGCCAAAAACAGCACATGGCGCACGCGCGCCGGGAAATCGAGCGCCCATTGCAACGCCTGCATTCCGCCCATGCTGCCGCCCGCCGTCGCAAACAGCGCATCGATACCCAAGTGGTCGATCAAGTGCCGCTGTGCCGCCACCATATCGGAGATCGTGACCATCGGAAAACGTAAGGCGTAGGGCTTGCCATCCGGCGCAAGCGATACGGGACCCGTGCTGCCCATGCAGCCGCCAATGACGTTGGAGCATATAACAAAGAAGCGATCCGTATCGAACATCTTACCCGACCCAACCGCCTCATCCCACCAACCCGGCTTCTCGTCTGGATCGTCGGTATAGTAGCCGGCAACATGCGCATCGCCCGACAGCGCATGACAGATCAAGATCGCGTTGGAGGATTCCGCGTTCAGCGTCCCATACGTCTCATAAGCCAGCGTGAACGACTCCAACACCTTGCCAGACGTCAGCGGCAGCGGCGCAGCGAAGTGCGCAAACTGCGTCTCGACAATCCCGACTGTGCCGGGTTCGTGGGGGCGGCGCCCGTTGGCGGTCATTTCAAACTCCTTACCTCATCCCCAAATCCCCTCTCGATATGGAGAGGGGATTTTGACATTCTACCTCATGGAGCGGGATGAAGTGAGGTTACGTCAGCGCGTGAATCGTCGTCCCCTGCGATATCGTGAGCGCTTGATCCAAGTCCCACAGCAGATCGTCGATGTTTTCGATGCCGATTGCCAAGCGGATATAATCGCCCGTGACGCCGGACGCGGTCTGTTCCGCTTCGCTCAGTTGGCTGTGCGTCGTCGTCGCAGGGTGAATCGCCAACGAGCGCGTATCCCCGACGTTAGCGAGATGGCTGAACAGTTTCAGACTGTCGATGAACGAGCGTCCTGCATCGCGTCCGCCCTTGATGCCGAAGCCAAGCACCGCACCTGCGCCGTTGGGCATGTATTTCTTGGCACGGTCGTGGCTCGGATGATCCGCCAAGCCAGGATAATTCACCCATGAGACGGCGGGATGCTGCTGCAAGTATTCCGCGACGGCTTGCGTATTGGCAATATGCTTCGCCATGCGCAGCGACAGCGTTTCCAAGCCGATGATGTTCAAGAAGCTGTTGAAAGGCGCTTGCGATCCGCCGAAATCGCGCAGCCCGACGACGCGCGCGCGAATGATGAACGCCAACGCGCCAACCGCGTCCGCGAACACCACGCCATGATATGCCTCTTCCGGTTGGACGATGCCGCGATGCCGTCCGCTGGCTTTCCAATCGAAGTTGCCGCCGTCGATGATCACGCCGCCAATGCTCAAGCCATGTCCGCCGATCCATTTGGTCGTGGAGTGCAAGCTGATGTTGACGCCCCACTTAAACGGCTGGAACAGATACGGCGTGCCGAAGGTATTATCGATCACCAGCGGCAGCCCGTGCGCGTGCGCCAACTGGGCGATGCCCTCGAAGTCGGGGATTTCCAACTTGGGGTTGCCGATGGTCTCCAAGTAAATGAACTTGGTTTTTTCGTTGATGTACGGCTCGAAGTCCGCCGCGTTCGTCCCCTGTACGAAATGCGCCTTGATCCCCAAATGGCGCAGGCTCTGCGAGAACAGCGTATATGTGCCGCCGTACAGCGCCGCCGACGTGATGAACTCGTCACCCGCATCCGCCAGCGACAGCGCCGTCAGCGTCTCGGCGAACTGTCCAGAGGCAGTCGCCAGCGCCGCGATCCCGCCTTCAAGCGCGGCAATGCGCTGCTCGAACACATCGTTGGTGGGATTCATGATGCGCGTGTAGATGTTGCCGAATTCCTGCAAGCCGAACAGCGCCGCCGCATGATCCGTATTGCGGAATTGATAGGCGGTCGTCTGGTAAAGCGGGACCGCGCGCGCGCCCGTCGTCGGATCAGGCTTGTAGCCCGCGTGCAGCGCCAGCGTGTCGAAGCTGTGCTGATGGTCGTCGGGATGGTTTCCGTTTTCGGTCATGATATCTCCTCCTAGAAAAAGTAATGAGCGTTGAGGGGTGAGTAATGAGGGAAAAACAATGTATGTAATCGAGTTAGTCCTGTGTAGACGACGCGATTTTCGCGTGTGGGCATAAAATGAGATGCTCACGCGCGATTAATCACCGATCTTCACGAGCTTTTACTCGTCACTCATCACTCATCAGTGTATTTTAGGGCTGATCACCCTTGCGAATCGGCGCGCCGATCAGATTGCCCCATTCCGTCCACGAGCCGTCATAATTGCGCACGTTCTCGAAACCCAAGATGTACTTGAGCGCGAACCACGTATGCGACGAGCGTTCCCCGATGCGGCAGTACGCCACCACATCCGGCTTATCGGCGGTCACACCCTTGCCACCATACAGCGCCGTGAGTTCCGCCTTGCTCTTGAATGAACCATCTTCCGTGACGGCTTGCGCCCACGGAATGTTCTTCGCGCCGGGAATGTGACCGGGACGCTGTGCCGTCTCGCTCATGCCGGGCGGCGCGATGATGTCACCGACGTATTCAGCCGGCGAACGCACGTCCACCAACGCGAACGGATCGCTTTCGAGGCGCGCGCGGATGTAATCGCGGTCAGCGCGTAGATCGGCGTTGACATGCGCGACGGTGTAGGTCGCCGCCGGATAGCTTGGCACGTCAGTCGTCGTCTCGCGGCTCTCCGCCAACCATTTCTTGCGCCCGCCGTCCATCAGGCTGACGGCTTCGTGTCCATAATATTTGAACAACCAGAAGGCATAGGCGGCGAACCAGTTATTGTTGTCGCCGTAGAGGACGACATGCGTATCCGGCGCGATGCCCGCTTCGCCCAACAATTTTCCAAAATCGTCCTTCGAGATAATGTCGCGCGCGACCTGATCTTGGAGCTGCGACTGCCAATTGAACGCGACCGCGCTCGGTGCGTGTCCCGTCGCGTACTGCGTCGTATCGACATCGACTTCGACCAAACGGACACTCGTATGATTGTCCGCCACCCACTGTGTGCTGACCAATGCCTCGACCATCTTCCCTGCTCCTCGTGTGTTGTGCGTTTCGCTCGCTGCAAGCACCAAGTTGGCGGCGTCGAACGCCCCCCGATCCACACGCAACTGCCACGCGCGCATATCGACCGCCTTGGCGTTCATAACCGATGTAATGATGTAGACAAAATTGGGCAGCGCGTGATCCCGGTCGTAGATCGACGGAATCGCGGGCGAATTCGGATGGCTGTGGAAATAGCCGACCAACGTCAGCCCGCGCGCGTCGGCTTCATCTTCCATACGCGCCCAATCGAGGGGAGTCATTTCGTAGCGATGGAATTGTTCTTCGGCGGCGAATGTGTTGAGGACGCCGATCACGTCCACAATTTCGACGGTTGAAGCTGCGCTGTGACCGAGCAAGAAACCGCCGCCTTCGTTGGGGAACGCCGCCTCCATCTGCGCGAAGACGCGCTGTTGGAGATCGGGGGACAAAATCACGTTCGTGGTCATGCGCATCCTTTGCGCTTCGCTGTCCGATGAGTCGCCGCGTCCGCTTCATTGCAACAAAAAACGCTCCCCTTCGCGGAAGGTGAGCGTTCGCCGTTTGCAATCCAAGTTTGAGATGCAGTCGTGCGTGTGCCTCACGTCCCCCGCGTGTGGGTGTGATCCATACAACACATCATGCAGCACATCGCAACCGATGGCAGGAGGTGTGTTGAGGGGGTGAGGGTGGCACGGAATGCATTCATACGAAAGAGGATAACGGGGTTGGGCTGAAAAAGCAAGGGGATGGAGCAAATTCGAGAAAGTTGCACCGGCTCAAACGGGTTCAGCAGTTTGGCGTCCCAAAAGGATTAGCGCCCGCGCCCGTCGCCGGATTTTGATGCGCCGTCACCGCGACAATCTCCACATACGAACACGTCGCCGTACCGGGCAGCTTATAGACACCCTCATAGACGCCATTGACCGCGCTGCTTTGTGCGAGCGTCCATGTATTGGTGGCGGCGTCGAAGGTCGGCGCGGGATACAGCGTCGGGTTGTCGGAGTCGAGCGATCCGCCTTCGATTTCAGCGATGATGGCGTTCAGCTTGGATGGATCGTCGGCGGCATCGGTGATCAGAGTGGGGAGGGTCATGGTGTGCTGCTCCTATAGTGAACTATCCATCGTCGTATATCACATCGTGCTAGGGTGTCGATTCCGTGTGCAGGTCGGGCAGCCAACCGTAGCATGATTGCGAATCGATGGGGCAACCTGCAATATCACGACGCATGGTTCCATCGTTCCGAACCACAAATACATTTGACACTCCAAATCCCTCTATAGTTTCTACTCGGATACGCCATTCACCCGATGCGCTCGGTATATTCCGCTGTCCATATTGAATAAATGGAATATAATTGAGCGCGCGGCGAGTTGTATTCATAAGATTTTGAAATAAATTTACTGGAATAGACCCTATTTTAATGCCTTGAAGATCAAGTACATCTATTGTTCGACTACCCCATAGTATAATATATTGTCCATCATTAGACCAAAAGATATCATAAGTATTTTGTTTTTGTTCCAATACAGCATAAATGTCAATTTCCAAAATAAATTCGTTAACTTCTGGATCATACAATTTGATGTATGCTTCTCCATTGTCTGGAGAATACGTTCTCAAATGAAGTAAGAGCAATTCATGATTTTGATGCCAAAGCAGATGCGCAACCATCAACTGTTGGTGTGTTGGACGCTCTGGACTCGATTGCTGAATGTGACGTGCAATAGTTCCATTTCGACTTAAGATATAGGCGTCTCGACTCGGTATTCCATTCGACCCAAGATGCGACCAAACGAACCATTGACCGGATGGCGACCATCCTGGTCCGACTAGATATCCATCTCCAGCAGCGTTGATAGGACTTGGCAATTGAAACGAGGCAAAAATTTGTCTATCTGTACCGTCCGCGCGTTCGATGACAAATATACCTTCTCTGGCTACGAAATAGTAAAGATATGGTGCTGTAAAATCTGTCCGAGAGTTTTGAAAAGAAGACAACGCTACAATCAAAACAACAATTGTTGTAAAGTAGTAGGGCAACTTTAAAGTTAGCAACATGATTAAATATTATTTCTTGGTAGCGGATCAGGATAAAGCCGGTCAAAAGAAATTAACCATAGATCAGGCAATACCTTCGCCAAAAATGGCAGGTGAAAAAAATAGGATTTTCCGGTAAAGTGAGATCTCTCACAAAAACACCAAACCGGAAAACCCATGAACGAGATTATAGCATTAACCGCCTGTTTTACACCCCTGCTTTCACGAACGAGTCTGCAGCAAATGCGGATCATTGTGCTGGCGCTGTTGAGCATGAACGGGCGAGTGACGATTTCAGCGATGATAGCATTGAGCTTGGATGGATCGTCGGCGGCATCGGTGATCAGGGTGGCGAGGTTGATGGGCATGAGATATCCTTTTGAACCATTAAAAATGACTTACTGGATAAAGCTCACAACAGCTTCAGGAAGCCAACCGTAACAAGACTTGGAAACTGGAGGGCACGCCGCTATTTCAGTTATTAGTGGAGGATAAATTTGCCCTAATCGAACGATTCCTAATGATTCATAACCAACTGGGTTTTCCCAAAGTAGAAACCACCTTCCCGACGTATGCCAATCGAGGATAGACGATCTATTATCGTTGTTTAAACTTAAAGAGGAATCAACCTCAGAGTATAAGTACGAAACTAGTACTGCTCCTGTTGTGTCCATAACAACATTATAACGCGAACCTTTAATGAAAATATAGTCGCCATTCGGCGACCAAGAAATACTATAGATATTGAATCCATTTATTAATTCAACTGTATTCACATTTAAAATAAATGCTTCTTGCGTTGGATTATATATGAGTAAATATGCTTCACCATTATCGGGTGAAGGTGTATCAACAAGAATAAGCAGCTCATCCCTCGTCGGATGCCATGCCGCAAAGTGAATTTGTAACGAATATTCTGGTGTATCACGCACACCATTAAAAAATTCGTAAGGTGTAGTATTCTCCATTGAAGCAATATATGCTCGTGTACTTCGATTAGCAGGATACCACATGAACCAGCGCCCTGTGGGTGACCATCCATTACCCCAAATAGTTGGCGCATCGCTCGTAAAAGAAAAAAGTGTCTGTAATTCTCCACCACTAGCTCGCCGACTTACGAATGCTTGATCAGAGTGAGAATAATAATAAATAAATGGATAACTATCGGAGGTTATTTGTGCAAATACCTCCCTCCGAGAGTGAATTAAAACAAATAGAATCAATGTAACGATAAACATATGTTTCATAATTAATCGCAATCCTCCCTAAAAGGCGAGAACTCTGAACATGGGATGGGATAGAGTCTAGAAAATCGAATCAACCACAAATCAGGTACACGTATAAAATGCCAATATCTAAATCTAAAAAAGCTCTGAATATTACCATTTATATCAACATCATTGTAATCTTGAGGTATTCTTGTGCAATAAAAAGGTCGTATATCACCGTCCTGTGTTCCCGCTAAATCAGCAACAAATGGCACATTGGTAGAGGTGATTGGCTGGTTAGTAAAAATCGCCCCCTGACACTCATCGGCAACACCAGAATGAGTGATAATAAAACCATGCGGACTTGGGCCACGTATAATGATGTAATCTCCTGCCATAAATTTAGACAATCGTTCTACTAAATTAGTTACTCTAATTCCTATTTCATCATATTTACCACTTTGTAAAATAGTTTGACCAATTACAGAATTCGCTAAATACGATTCATTATTTGTTGTACGACCAATTACATCATCTACAGATAATCTATCATAAGCCAAAATTTGACTCCTTTCTTTATAGATTTCATCTTCAAAATAATATTGTTTTATACCTTCACCAAGAATTGATGGTCTTCCGAGCAGATATCCATCTAACCTTTCCCCAACTTGATCGAGGTAAACATCATCGTCATTTGTGTTAGCCGTAGTGACTGCTGTATGATTTCGCCATGTAAGGTTATCTTGATAGACAGCGACATTGGGCGGTATAGGGGCAACACACCAACCGATATTCTGTTCAGGATTACAATCTGATATTGTGTCCAGATCATTCGTCGTGACCATCGGTAAATTACCAGAACGCAATACTAAAGAAATGAATCGTGCTGAGTCTGTAAGAGGAATTCCAGAACTATCAACTCCGCTCTGAAACGGGATTCCATCTACTAATCCAGTAGATTGACTACTTCTATCACCTTCACTGGCAAGCTGAATAGCTTTAAGAACTGGTAACTACTCAGGGGTCGTTTTTCCCCTCATTTTGGCAAATTGAAACGCCAAATTTGTCTGCGATGAGAATAGGCTCTCCCTCAAAAGATTGAGGGTTTTTGTCGAAAACAACCTATTTCTCCCTCAAATGACGGCTGAGTAGTTACAAGAACTGCTTCAAAGCGATTGTAGCGAAAAGGTATATTCAAATAGAGCGCACGAGCAGAGACAGTTGCATCACTCCAAGCTGTTAATGTCGTTCCAACCAATGTCGGTAGTGCTTCATCACCATATAAACCATCATAGTCAAAACCAACAATCTCATTCACCTTTTCAATAATTTCTCGTTTTAACGCCGAGTTAAGAATAGAATAGGCAGCTAATCCGTGTGCCTGAGAATTATCCAGAGCAATCGTTAGACAGTTGAGGTCGTTTCCGGCACACCCTCTTCGAAATAAAAATAATTCAGCTTCCGCAAGTTGAAAGTTAGTCAACAATTCTGCTCCAAAAGTTGTGCCGACATAGACACGGATGTTAAGCGTCAATCGATTTCGGAGTTCAGTTTTGATGTCAGATCGTTGAAGTTCATCCAGATCGAGAATGGCGACACACGCTTCATACGTCTGTGACCCTTCACATTCCCCCAACTCGGCTCGAATTGCCAAAATATCACCCAATTCTCGCGCTGACCAGTCGGGAGGATTGCTGCCTATCAGTGGAAAAAGAATTTGATTGATCTCAATAATCAAACGGCTGCGCCACGGACTAGCATAAATGGAGAAATTAATTTGAAAGCTAGCGGCGATGGTCGCATAGGCTTTTGCAGTCAGCGGCTCAACCTGTTGCCACACGGCCCATTTGTCCGCGCCGCTGTCCGCCACCGTTTTCTCGAAGTCGAAGCCCAACTTGGTGTTGATGCGCCCCTTGCCGTCCTGATAGACGTAATCGCCGCGCTTGAGCGCCGCCAAATAATCGGCATGGTGGGCGCGCGCCGTGTACAGCGCCGTCAATTTCGCGCTCGGCTGCGTCGCCGCGTTTGCCTGATCGAGCGATTGTCGGTACGCGGTCAGCGCCGTGCGCGCGGCGTATAGGTGGGTGAGCGTTTCAGCGTTACGATTGGTCATGCACGTTCAGGTCTCATTTATCTGAGGGTGGGGCATAAATCCTTGTGAGCCATTGCCGCCTCTTTATGCCCTACTCAAAATGACTTGTCAATACCAGAAGGCATAGTGTAAAACAGGCTTGAGAGGGAATTATGCCCCACCCTCATTTATCTTACTGAACCCAGCATACCGCAAAAAAAAAAAGGAGTCAAGTAGATTCTGCGCATCGGGGGCAGGCGTGGGGTTCATATCGCAACCCAAAAGCGCCCCTCTCGGAGCGCCTGATCATACGTTGTTTTCGCGTTTAATTCTTCGTGCCGCCGTTGGAGTTCGGGTTGAACGCCATCGCGCCTTTCTTGACCAAGAAGTCGTCGCGCATATCCAACTGCGATTTCAGCCGCTTGAATGAGTCGGTCAGCGCCTCGACAGGCAGTTCTGGCAGCACGCCGTCAACCGCATCATCCGACGCCAGCGCGACCTGCGTCATGGCGTAGATCGCCACCTCGCGGATGAACGCGCCGGGAAATCCGACCAATTTCGGCACAATCACGCGGTGTTCATCGCGGTACAGTTCGCCCAAGTAGCGGCGCAGCATCTTCTCCGCGTCCTCTTCTTGACGCACTTCCGGGATGATGAAGATGCGATCCAGGCGTCCGGGACGCTTCAACACGCGCTCATCGATGGCTTCGGGATAATTGGTGGTGGCGATCAGCAGCGTGCCATGATCGTTGACCACCGACTCCGCGCCGTCCAGCACGTTCAGCACCATCGCCTTTTGCTTGTCATGCAAATAAGCGTCGATTTCTTCCAGCAGGATCAGCGACGGATAGCGCGAATTGGCGACGATTTGCAGCGCCTGTTCGATCTTGTGGAAGGTGGCACCCTGCATATCTACGCTGGAGATGTAGACGACCAGATAGCCCTGATCCAGCGCCCACTTGCCGAGCGCCGAACAGAGCATCGTCTTGCCCGTACCGGGAACGCCTGCCAGCAGCATCTTGCGGAACGGCTTCAGCTTCAGGCGTTTGTAGACGCCGATCCCGCGCTCGAAGAACGCTTGTACATCGTGCAGCAGATCCGTTTTGAGTTCTTCGGGCAACACGACATCATCCCATTCGACCGTCGGCTCGAACGAATCCAGCCGCCCGCCGATGATGTGGATTTTGCGCTGGGGGTTGAGCGCGTGATACAGCCGCTCGCACTCATCTGCGAACTCGTACCACAGCTTGATGTGCGCCTTGGGAATGCAAACCAACGTCACGATGCCGCCGCTGTCGCTCCAAAAGGACGACGTGACCAGCGCGGTCACGACTTCAGCAGGGTCTTGTTGGCTGCGAAATTTGAACGTGAACGCCCCTGACCAGCCCTGCCAACGGTGCATCGTGCGCGGAATCACCCGGCATGGAATCGGATCATAGCCGTCAAACGTATAGCCCTTCTTGAGAGCAATCGTAGTGTCGAGATTGGGCGTGACACGATCATGGGCGCACCAAGGCGTTGTCCAGAGGATCGCCCAGTCTTGATCGGGGTGATTGGGGATCCACTCCGCCTCGATCCACTTCGCCATTAAATCGGCTTTGAGTTTGGCGCTCATGCTGTCCTATTCCATCTTCTGTATCAACTCACAACTTGAATCATAACACATTTGACCGACTAGAGAGCATAGGGACGTGCATTGTTCAGACTTTTTCCAGTCGCCCGCCGCCGCCTTTTCTAAGAAAATGCTTTTAGCTCACCGCGCCATTTGCAGATTACACTGGAATGAGAAATTGTAAACGAGGAGCAACCTCCGATGCCCTTCATCAACATCGAACCCCTGCCGGGAGAACCAATTTTTGTCCTGCATTTTGAAGGACAAATATCGAGCGAAGATGTGAAGACCGCCTATCAAACGACCAACGCTTTCTGGAATGATGCTTTGCGCGTCACGGGCTGGCATATCATCATTCAACTGGAAAAGGTCGAAAACGATTTCGTCGATACCATCAATGTGCTGCGTGCCACAGGTGAAACGGAAACCCAGTTCAGCACGGTCATGCCCTACATCACGCAGTATGTCGTCGGTACCGATGCGATGTCGCGTCTTTACAGCGAATCACGGCGTCTGCCCCAGTTCGGCGGACGATTGGTGGCACCGTTCCGGCGTTATGAGGACGCGCTCGAAGCCGCGCGCCAGAATGTTCGGAGTCGTCTTGCAGCGGATGCTTCAACGTTAACGGTAGACAAGGGCGAGTAAATCGTTCGACGCTTGGTCTCAATTACGGCGGACATTCACACCTGTCCAAAGGCGGGCAGCAGTGCTAGAATCGCCCGATTGTGGGATTATTCTCAAATAAAATCGGGCTGCAAGTCAGGAGACAACGCGATGTCGGATGTGACGATTTACAAGGGGTTGGATGGCGTGGTGATCGACGAGTCCCGCTTGAGCTTGGTCAACGGGACGGAAGGCAAGTTGATCTATTCCGGCTATAAGATCGAAGATTTGGCGGAATATGCGCTGTACGAAGAAGTCGTTTACCTGCTCTGGCACGGCAGTCTCCCCAACGCAGCACAGCTTGAAGAACTGCGCCATTCGCTCGCGGAACATGCCGTCATCCCCGCCGAAGTGATCACCGCGATGAAGGCGATGCCCAAGACCGCCAACCCGATGGCAGCGCTGCGTACCGCCGTCTCGATGCTGGCATTCTATGACGCTGACAGCGAAGACAACGGTCCCGAAGCCAACCGCCGTAAAGCCGGACGACTGACCGGACAAGTGGTGACGTTGGTCGCCGCGTGGTCGCGCATCCGCGCCGGACACGACGTCATCGCGCCGCGCGCGGACTTGACGCTGGCAGCGAATTACATGTACATGCTCACAGGGAACGAACCCGAAGCGAACGCGGTCAACGCGATCAACGCCTTCATGGTGCTGCTGACCGAACACGGCATGAACGCCAGCACGTTCGTGACGCGCGCCGTCACCAGCACACAAGCCGACATGCACAGCGCGATTGTGGCGGGCATCGGCGCGCTCAAGGGCGCGCTGCACGGCGGCGCGAACACCGAAGCCATGAAGATGTTCCTTGAAATCGGTGATCCCGCCAGCGTCGATCAATGGTTCACTGACAATATCAAGAGTGGTAAGCGTCGGATCATGGGCATTGGACACCGCGTCTACAAAGCGCTCGACCCGCGCGCTGCCGTGTTGTACGACCGCGCGCGGAAACTGGCGCAAGGTTCTGGTAACGATAAATGGTTCGAGATCGCGGACAAGCTGGCAAAGCTGGCGCGCGCGGATGAATATTTCATCGAGCGCAATCTGTACCCGAACGTCGATTACTACAGCGCGATTGTGCTGTACACGCTCAATCTCGACACCGATATGTTCACGCCGCTGTTTGCGATGAGCCGTATGGCGGGTTGGACATCGCATATCATCGAGCAGTGGGCGAACAACCGCCTGATGCGCCCGGAAGTCAAGTACATCGGCGCGCTGGACTTGGCGTGGGTGCCGCTGGATCAACGCGCGTAATCAGTTTCGAGTAACGCGAAGGGCGAGAATTATTCTCGCCCTTTTTGATTCGCTCATGCTAAAGCGTGTCTGCAAACTCGATTTTCGCTTGTTTTGTTCGACCTCACCCCCGCTGCGCTTCGCTCACCCGCTCCGTACCGGAGAGGCGGTTGGGGGGGAGGTTTCAGCGTTTGCAGACAGACACTAAATGGCTGACGCTAAAAATCCCCTGACTTACCCATTCGCCGACCTGAGCCATACGACATAATGATGATATTCTAATAAAGGGGAAAACCCATGCTGCCTGTCCGCGATCTGAATCCGACTAAACACGTTCCCTACGTAACGTGGGGCTTGATCGGCATCAACGTCTTGATCTTTCTGTGGCAGCTATCGCTGACAGAAACCGAACTTCTACGGCAGTATGTCGAGTGGGCAGTCGTTCCCGCGCTGGCATCGCGCGCACCCTTCGCCCCAGAGACGCTGCTCGATGTCGTGCGCAGCATGTTCTTTCACGGCGGTTGGGATCATATCCTCGGCAATATGCTGTATCTGTTCCTGTTCGGGGACAATCTCGAAGACCGCTACGGCAAAGTCCTCTATCTGGTGCTGTACTTCGTCGGCGGGTTCGTCGCAGCGTTCGCGCAAGTGATCATCGACCCCACGTCAGAAATCCCGCTGATCGGTGCATCCGGCGCGATTGCCGCCGTCTTGGGCGCTTATTTGATCCTCTTTCCGCGCGTGCAGGTGTTGGCGGTCGTGCCATTGGGGTACGTGCGCTCGTTGCAGCCCATGCCAGCCTTCATCGTACTGGGGTTGTGGTTCGTCTTGCAATTGGTGCAGGGTTTTGGATCGCTCGGCGCGTCCACATCCTATGGGGGCGGCGTGGCATTCTTCGCCCACATTGGCGGGTTCGTCGTGGGGGTGATTTTGGCATTCGTCTTCAACGCGATCACAAAGCAACCGCCCCCCGATCAGCGCCAAGCATGGGCTGAAAACACCGCGAGTCAGTCGTATCAGCAGCGGCGTATGTGGTAGACACGACGAGCGACAAATCAAAAAGCGGGGCATACACCCCGCTTTTCCGTCGGTCGTGTTCGCGTTTACTGTCCGCCACCCAGCGGGGGAATGACGCCAATTTGCGTGAACAGGGTCAGATAGTCGCCCTGATCCCACTGTTCGACGATGATGCCGTCCGCGACGCGGAACACATCCATGCTGGTGTAGGCAATCGGGTTGCCTGACGCTGGCACGCCGAGCAAATCACCTTCGTGTGTCCCTATGATCGTGCTGTACACCACCACGACATCATCTTCGACGATACACAGCGAGGGCGTGCGCGCTACGTCCGGGAATGAACCGAAGATGCCCATGTAGAAGCCGATGAAGCCCTCTAAGCCTTGCGCTTGCTGCGTGTGCCAGACGAAATCGGACGCGATGTAGGCGGCGGCGGTGCCTGTATCGTGCGCGTTCAGCACCGTGTCGTACAGCCCCAAAACGACGGCGAGATTGGCATCGCGTTCGGCGCTGCACGACGCTGCGATATCGGTTTGGGCGTGGCTGCCGACGGCGAACAGCGCGGAGGTGACGATGGCGATTCCAGTGACAAGCGTGCGAATGGCGTTACGGTTCATTTTGGTTCTCCCTGTTTTTGATTGTCTGCTTACCCTTTTACGACGAATGACTCTTGCCCGAATCGACACCATGACTGGCAAATTGCCAGAATTCGCGTATCATCGAACGGATGAGCCGACGACTTGTCCCCCAATCCACCCCCACGCTGGCGAGCGCCAGTGATGCGACGTTCAATTTCGCGCTCGTGCTGCCCGGACGTGCCAGCAGCCGCCATTCGCAGCGCGCCTACTTCCGTTGGGTCGATGAATTTCTGGTCGATGTCGCCGCGCTGCCGTCGACGCGCGGACAAGCGCGCCTGATGCGCATGAGCGCGCTGCCCATCGCTGTGCTGACGCGCAGCCTGAGTGCGCCGCAGCTTCGCGCATGGTTGGGAATCCTCGCCGGACACAAGCAGGGCAAACAGAGCTTGTCACAGGCGCACGCGGCGATCTGTACACTGGCAGATTTGCTGGCAGAGGCGGGCTGGATCGATGATTTCACACCCGCCGCAATGCACAACGTCCGCATCCCGCGCGCGGAGGACGGACAGCGCGCCGGACGCTGGCTCTCGCCGGAGCAGATTCATCAGCTCATGACGGCGGGACGCGCCATCGCCACCAGCGAAAATCAAGTGCTGCGCAATCATCTGGCACTGGCGATGCTGTGTACGATGGCGCTGCGCCGCGAAGAATTATCGATCATGCGCTGGGACGATCTGAGCGTGCAAAATCAGCGCGCGGTCTTGCGCGTGCATGGCAAGGGGCGCAAAGTCGCCTCCATCGATGTGCCGCGCATCGTCGTGTCGGCGCTGGAACGCTGGAAACACGCCGTCACCGCCGCCGATCACCGTGACCTCGCGTCCACGCCGATTCTGCGCCGCTTGTGGAAAGGCGGCGGGGTGAGCAAGAATGGCTTGAGCGCCGAGGGAATTTGGCTGATCGTCGGGGAAGCCGCCGACTACGCCGAGATCGGACACGTCGCCCCGCACGATTTGCGGCGTTCGGTGGCGGGCGCATTGCATCAGGCGGGCATCCCCATCGACAAGATCGCGCGACTGCTGCGGCACAGCAATGTCGCAGTGACCGAACGCTATTTGAATCGCTTGCCGCAGATGAACGAGGGCGCGCTGTTGATGAGCCAAGTACTGGGGTTTGACGAGGGCGATTTGGGCGCGGGCGCGCTGTAACGGGCGCAGTTGGTTCCTCACGTTTGCCCGCCGCTGCTGAGAACGACTTGACTCCGTGTATTTTTTTTTTGCGCTATGCTGGGTTCAGTAAGATGGATGAGACCTTGAACGTGCATGACGAACCGGAATGCTGAGACGCTCACCCACCTGTACGCCGCGCGCACGGCGCTGACCGCCTACCGACAATCGCTCGATACGGCGAACGCGGCGACACAGCCGAGCGCGAAATTGACCGTGCTGTATGCGGTGCGCGACCGTCATGCAGACTATCTGGCGGCGCTCAAGCGCGGGGATTACATCTATCGGGACGGGAAGAATGTCATCAACACGAAGTTGGGGTTCGACTTCGAGAAAACGGTGGCGGACAGCGGCGCGGATAAGTGGGATGTGTGGCAAAAGGTTGAGCCGCTGCCAACTGGCAACATCAATGTCATTGGCAACGCGCTGCAAGTTCAGTTCCCCACCTTCATCGAGGCGTGGCGAGTGGCGCTGATTGTGCAAATTAATGCCATTCTGCAAAGCAAGTTGCCCGGCTTGACGCCAGTACCAGGCTGGACAGGGCGCAACTATCTGTATGTATTGACGGCGCGCGTGGCGTTGGAACTCTGCGCCAATCAGAACGATGCCGCTTTCCGCACCTGTTTGGCGGGATCGACGGTTGCCGAGTTTGAGACTGTGTTGCGAGACTGGTACATCGCACAGATTCGTGCGGTTGTGGGAAATGATTTCGACTCTAGCGCATTAGATATCGACAAGCTTGTTGCACGTTACGTACATTTGGAGAATATTACAGATTTAAGGGATATTTATGGCATTGATCCGACTGGTGCAAACGATGGAGAGACTTTAGGCGAGTGGTTCTCATCTGCTAGCGTCGATTTGTCGCGCATCACCACGCTTCAGCAAGCCGTTATGGCAGCAACAGCAGTATTACAAACAGAAATCACATCATGGAGCGATACAAATATAGGCAATCTTCGCGGGATTCCAAGTGAGTTTATTAGCGCATATTTGAAAAATCTACGACCACCTCCCGATGGTACATCTAGCTCACCTGAAGCTGCTTTTCGTCATGTTGTCGCCGATGGCGGACTCCTTCCGGCGCGTCTTGCTCCAACAAAGTACGCACTCGATCCGACAAAGCTTTTTGGTTACCTCTACGGATGGGATTACGCCAAGTTCGCGCGCCGTGTGATTCAGATTGATTGGGATATTTATAAAGCAATTTCAAATGCTGGCTTTCGACCAAGATTATGGAACCAGCAAAATTGGTTGCCTACCTCAACAGTTCTTCTACGAACCGATTGGAACGGCTTCCAAAATACTTTTCAAGCACGCGGGATTGTCAGTGTTGATCCCGTTCACAGTTTGCCTGTCCCTACCAGCCCAGCCGACATTTTCAATGAATGGCTGTTGTGGGTCGAAAACGGTAATTCACCTGGCACGGTCGGACGCCCTGAATGTCCGGGTTCCAACGGAGATTTATGTCCACGCGCAACGAGTAATTGTCACCGAACGGGTGCCTACAATCTGGTGCATTCCAATCGTACTGCCTTGTCGTGGGCGGGATCTCCACGAGGGAGTAACGATCTCCCGTTTTTCCCAAGTTCGATCATCACTGGTTGTACACCAGCGCGGCGGTCATTGGCGCGTGGAACGATTGCGTTGTGGGCTGAAATCGGCATTTATCAAGATTACGAAGAAGTGACGCGCTTGGTGAACTTGCTTGAACATGGTGATGCCCTGCCTGACGAAACAGCACGGCAAGCTCTGTTCCAATATCTGCACCACATCTATCACACCACGCAAACAATCCTCGCGCCGCGCGAGGTTGAATACGTCGCTGGAATGACGAGTATCATTCTTGAGTACAATAACTCCCAGAATCAAGACGAACGAACCTACGATTTCTTGATCAAGATACTCACGCCTGTCGCACAGTTGGCAGATGTTACGGAATATGCCAATGGATATGCGACTGAATCGCTGGGAAACTTTACTTGGACTCAGTACGATCCGAGTTTATATACAACCGAACTTCAGTACATAATCAGTCAGGGGGCGAATCGAACGTTTGGCAGCAGCGAATTTAACAATTTGACCACTCAAAGCCAAAATCAATTGATTGGTGATAATGCGAATGGGACAGGCGTAGGAGGTTGGACTGAATTTTATCCGCTTGTCGGTGTGATAAAGAATAAAGCCGAAGGCGGTGCGCCATTTGGCGTTTTCTTGATGACACCAGCACAATTCGGTTTGGCTCAAAGCCTACCCCGAGGTTCTGAATGAAACTTTTTCTCGCTGTTATGCTCACGATATTTTCGTCCTTTTCTGGTTTTGCTATCACTCATGGCAATTCTTTCCAGCGAGTTGATCGCTGCATCGCAAAACCGATTGAAAGGCTCGAACTTGTTTTACAGGCTGGCGAGCTTCTCTATAATGTTTCTGCCGACAGTCAAGACTCTCAAGCAACTAGACTGCGTACCATTTTTGGAAGCTTTACACCATCGATTGCAGACGTATATTTTGGACGGATTTCGCCGAACGGGTTGTACTTTGTAGCGCCCTATCGTGGAGAGGTGGTAGTCTTTGACCGTTCAGGTCAACTCATTTATCGAGGCGCATCTTCGGGAGGTAGCGGCACCATCAATTGGCTCGGCAATGATCGTATCTTACGTCTCAACTATACCTTTACTGGACGTGATTCGCGCCTCCGTTCGTACTTTCGCTTGTCGTACTATATTATCGATCCTTTTGCTCGAAGCTACATTGTTTACCAACCGCCTTATGACGAGTACGAACGCCCATTTTTTTATGCGGGAGATCGCCCCCTTGAGTTGTATCATTTGGGCAACACGCTCACATACGATGGACGTTACATGCTGACTATTGGGCGTGGTGCATTCGATTTTCACACGCAACAAGTCATTGACTTGGAGAATGCACAAATTGGTGTGCCTTCAATGACCAGCCATCGATTTTTGGTCGTCGATTACAACTCATTCGATCATATCGAACCGACTGAGGAACAAGTTCATCCAATCCAAATTTATGACATCGACACCGATACACTTCAGCAAATAGCGACCGTCACGACCGAACGACTGATGGATGTATATGAAAACAGTTGGTCACCCGACGAAGAACGATGGGCTTATGGTTTGAATTTTGGCGACGAAATTGTCTTTCGTCCGATCTCCATTTTCGACTTATCGACCGGAGAAAGTACCCTAACTTGTTTGGGACGCTATTATCATACAGACTCCGTTGTTATAAACGGCACGTACTATGGTCGAGGCGCGCAATCACCTGATTTCGCTTGGTCGCGCGACAGCCGCTATCTGGCGCTGCAAGGCGTTCTCGAAGGCGAAGACCCGGACGAATCGCTTGGCGTCTATATTTACGACACGCAAACGAGTGACATCTATGAAGTCTATCGCGGACGCGCTGACATCATCGGCTGGATGGCACATCCAGACTCATAGTTATATTTCAAGGTATTGCTTCGTTACATAAGGAGAATCCTATGTCCACCCTCGCCACCCTGATCACCGATGCCGCCGACGACCCGTCCAAGCTGAACGCCATCATCGCTGAAATCGAAGGCGGATCGCTCGACTCCGACAACCCGACGCTCTACCCCGCGCCGACCTTCGACGCGGCGACCAATACATGGACGCTCGCACAAAGCAGCGCGGTCAATGGGCTGTATGAGGGTGTCTATAAGCTGCCCGGCATGGGGACGTGTTCGTACTTGGAGATTGTCGCGGTGACGGCGCATCAAAATGCGGCGACGGGCGCGCCCGCGAAGTACAAAGATTGCGATGGCGGCGCGTGGATCGATCAGGCGTCGGTCAGCGCGCTCGATGGCAAGCGCGTGAGCTTCTTCAGCCTTTTGAGCGCGATTGCGTTCAGCATCCGCATTCGACTGTTCCAACAGACCTGCTTCATCCCGTCGGCGGCGACGATGACCCAGACGCCGTGTACATCGTCGCAAGGGAATGTTCTCGCCTTTGATGCGGGCGGCGCGTACACCACGGTGGGGTACCCGTGGGGACAGGGCGCCCATGTCAACTTGGCGGCGCTTCTGCCGTTAGCAGTGGGCGCGGTGGGATGGAAAGTGACCTTCACACACAATGTCACGATGCAGTCGATGGAATACGCGACGGGCATCAACACGACCCCCGAAGCCAACCCGTGCGCGTATAACACGGCAGCAATGGGAACCAGCAGCGGCGTTCAATCCAGTGTCCCCGCCTCCCATCCGTTTGTGTGCATGTTCTGGCAGAGCGGCACAGGGCGCATCACCACTAGCTGCATTCAGCCCGATTTTTAATCCGCTATCAGGCTGAATCCGGTTCGCATAAAATATTCACAGCGACCGAACTGATCGACCCGCGTCAATCGAACGCGATCCGCCCCTCCAACTGCGCAAGCACCGACGCGCCAATGCCATCGACCGCATCCACATCCGCCATGCCCCGAAACGCGCCGTTCGCCTCCCGATACGTGATGATGCGCGCCGCCAACGCCTCGCCAATGCCCGGCAGCGACTCCAATTCTGCTGCCGTCGCGCGATTGATGTGGATGATAGCGCTCCCGGTTGGCGCGGGGTTGGTTTGCGGTGGCGGCGTCTCCCCAATGCGCGGGATATACATCATTTCGCCATCAAGCAGCGCGCGCGACAGATCGATGCCGCTCAAATTCGCATCGGGGCGCGCGCCGCCCGCGCCGTCGAGCGCATCTTGAACGCGGCTGTTCGGCGGCAGCACGAGCGCGATATCCGGCAAGTTGACCGCGCCCGCCACGCGCACGTTGATCGGCGCGGGCGTCACTGTTGGGAGCGGCGTTCCCGTTGGGGGCGGCGGCTGAATGATGATGGTCACGGGCGCGGGGCGCGCCGTCCATAGCAAGACCGCGCCGCCGATGATCACGGTCATGATCGTCAGCATTGCCAGCCCATTGACCAGCAGTTGCCCGCGCGACGGGCGGTCAGCATCCGACGCGGGGCGCGGCGGACGGGACGGCGCGTCGTCCAGCCAATCGCTCATTTGGGCAGGCTCGGCGGCTGATTGAACACCGTGATCGACTCGACGAACATGTTCGAGTTCGGAATCAAGATTCTGTGCGTCTCGTTTTGCAGCGTCGTGTAACGCAAGTCGATATCCGTCACGACGCCCTCGCGCCCGCCCACTTGGATGTAGTTTCCACGCCGGAACGGGCGATACATCAGAATCAAGATGCCAGCCAACACATTCTTGATGATATCTTGCAGCGCGAAGCCCAGTGCGAAGGTCGTCAGCCCCAAGCCCGCGACCAGCGCCGATACATCAATGCCAATCGTCCCCAACGCCGTGATCACACCCACCAGCAGGATGGTTGTCCGCGTCAGCCGCACGAACAAGATGCGGATACTGTCATCAAGGCGGATACGGTCGCCCCAGCGCCGCGCCGCCGCGCCAAATACGAAACTGACGAGCCAAAACGCCAGATAGATCACGATAGCGACAAACAAGCGCGGAATGAACTCGACAATTTGCAGCGCGAACTGCTGGACGGGTTGAAGATCGAACGACGGCATAGACGGCTCCTGAATTGCGCGGATTATAGCGTGATCAGGACAATCGCAATCAATGTCGCCAACACCCCGAATCCCTGCATCCGACTCAGGCGCTCTTTCAGCACAACGCGCGCCAACAAGACGGTGACAGCGGGATACAGCGATGATATCACCGCCGCGATATCCAGCCGCCCGACTTGGGTTGCCAGCATATAGAAGATATTGCCGGCGACATCCATCACGCCTGTGAGCGCGATCAACGGCAAGCGCTCACGTGTCGGAAAGCGCGGCACGCCCGCGCGCTGCGCCAGCACGAACAAGATCGATATCGAGACGGCGCGCGACGTCAGCAGCGGGATGAATACAGCAGTATCGCTGCTGGCGCGATCCAGTGATATCAGAAAGCCGCCGAACAGCGCGCCAGAGATCAACGGTTCGCGCAGTTGTGCCAGCGAGACCGATCCGCCGCCGTCTGCGCTGCTCGAACGCGAGATGATCGCCACTGCCACGAGTGCCAACGCGAACCCCGCGATTTGGATCAGCGACGGCAGCCCCTCGAACAGTGCGGCGAACAACACGGGGATTGCTGTCATTTCGGCGGCGATAATCGGCGTGACGACCCCCATCCGCAAGCGCCCCAACGAGCGATACATCGTGATCAGCCCGAACGCGCTGAACAAACCCGCGATCCCGCCCCAGAGCAGCGCCGCGCCCGACGGAATTTGTTCACTGCGCACAAAGATGAACGGGATGAGCAGCAGAACGCCGACCGCTTGCCCCGCGAGAATCACGGTGTAAACGTGATTGCGACGGCTGGCAAGTCCGCCGCCGAAATCGCCCACGCCCCATGACAGCGCCGCCGCCAAACTGTAGACGATGGTCAACACGCCTACGTCAAGATTCAATAGACTTTGCCTTCGAGACGATAAATCGGGTCAACGGGTTCAGCCAGCATCGGGAGCGCCTTCCATGTGGCATACGCGGCGATCACCGCGTCGAGCGCATCGCCGTCTTTGTCGCTGATGAGAATCGGGCGCAGCGTTGGGGAAACACGCACATTTTCATGCTGCTCGAAATACTGGAGGATGAGCGCGCGCATCTGTTGGCGTTCCTCCGCCTGACCCTTGTATGGGCGATAGTGCTGAAGGCGTTTCAGCGTCACAGCAGGGCAAATTTCGATTAAGCTGTGCTTGTCGGCAGATGGCGTCTGCATGGGAACAGCCCGCGCAACGGGTTGCGGTGGAATATCATCATGCCGCCAATCGCCATCATTTGGGCGGATCGGCTGATCGACACACGTCACCGCCAACACATCGCGGATGCCATAATACGTTTGGCGATACAGGCGCAGATTGCACGGGGTAAGCGGTGTTTTCGTCTCGATATCGGTCTGCCGCCAACGGGAATCGCGCTCTTTATGCCAAAAATCATCCGACAATGGGTAGTCGTCCGCAAAGTGGCGCGCGAACTCGTCCCATGTCGGATAAGCGATACGATCACGAGGTAGACTGAACGGGAAATCCATGCCCCAAATGGCGGGTTGAGAACGGATCAAGAGTCGACAGAGTCCAGCGGTCATGGCATCGGTAGCACGACTACCGCCAGGAAAATCTTGGTAGCGCGCACAGCTCACGATTTGGAGCGCATCCCCGTCCATTTCGGCGGTGCAAATCCACGTTTTGCGCCCCGCGTCTTGCGCGCCGCTGAAATCGACGCCGAAGATTTTCATAGGACTGAGGCTGAAGGACTGAGGACGCAGCAAGGCGGTGCGGTCTCACGTCGTCCTCAGTCCTTGACCCTTTCGCCGCGCCTTTTAGTAGCGCCGAACGACGGCTTTGTAAACGGGCGGTTGCCGATTTTGGATCAGTTGGAAGTCCTCGCGGCTGCGGCGCACTTCGTCCAAGTCGATCCGCGCAACCGCGAAACCCTCGAGTGGCGCACCCGTATCGGGGTCAGTTTCGCCCGCCAGCGACGAGTAGATTTGCCCTCTGGGCCCCACGACCATGCTTTCGCCGCCAAAAATCAGCGTCACATCCTCGCCCACGCGATTTGCGCCGACCATGAAGACGGCGTTTTCGTAGGCGCGCGCGCGCAAATACGTTTTCCATTCGTCCATGGCGGACGCTTCCCAGTTGCCGATCACGCAGATCAGTTCCGCGCCGTCCAACACGAGGCTGCGCGCAACTTCAGGGAACGACAAATCGTAGCCGACCATCAGCCCAATCGTGCCAAATTCCGTGTCCATCGTCGGCAATTTGAAGCCCTCGCGGAACGCCATGCGTTCTTCGCCGCGCAGATGGATTTTGTTGTACATATCGACCAATTCGCCATCAGGACCAACCAGCAGCGCAGAGTTGTAGATCACGCTCTCGACTTTTTCTTTCGTGACCATGCCGAAGGCGATATAGACGCCATATTCGTTCGCGCGCTGCGCGATCAGGTTGACGGCGGGACCCGGCACGCGCTGCGCCAATTCGGTGAAGCGCACGCCCAATTCATAGCCGCTGGTGATAAGTTCGGGGAACACGATCAGATCGACCTTCTGCTGCGAGGCGATCTTGCCGATCATCTCGGACATCTTGATCAGGTTTTCTTCCGACTCGCCCAGCTTGGGTTTCATTTGTGCAACGGCGACCGTCACTTCGCGCATGGATGTTCCTCAGTTCTTTCGGGGATACAAAACTGGCTAAATTATACCCGATTTCGGGTTGATTTTCACGACTCGGATCATGGCACACAGGACTATCACAGCAATCTGCGTGGAAACCGATCTACAGCGGGATAACATTCGGGATTGGCACGCCAAACCCCTACAGCGCGCTTGGTCTGTGAACGCAGCAATTTATGATACACAAGCCCGATCAAGGGGCGCGCTGAATCTCCAAGACTGCCGCCAGTTCCGGCGGGAGCGGTGCCTCGAAGCACATCCGTTCGCCCGTGCGCGGATGGTCGAAGCACAGTCGCGCCGCGTGTAAGAATTGGCGGCGGATCGACGGACGACGAAAACCGTAGACGGTATCGCCAGCAATCGGGCAGCCGATGAACGCCAGATGCACGCGAATCTGATGCGTGCGTCCGGTCAACAGCTTGACACGCAGCAGCGCGCGCCCATTCTTGAACTTTTCGACGATGGCAAATTCGCTGATGGCGGGGCGTCCGTCGCGGAGCGCCGCCATGCGCGTGCGCTTCTTGGGATCGCGCCCGATAGGAACATCGATGCGCCCAACCGCCGTTTTCGGCACGCGCTCGACCAATGCCAAGTACTCTTTTTCAACCGTGCGCGCTTGGAACTGCGTCATCAACCGTCGCAGCGCGATGGGACGCAGCGCCACGACGATCACGCCGCTGGTATCTTTGTCCAGCCGATGCACAATCCCACGCCGCGATGCGGCATACGGCATCTCGGCAAGCTGTGGATAGCGCGCCAACAACGCATTGACCAGTGTCCCCGACGAAACGCCCGTGCCGGGATGCACGACCAGTCCGGCGGGCTTATCGATCACAGCGATATGCTTGTCCTCGTACAGCACCACCAACGGAATCGGCTCGGCAATCACGTTCGAGTCGATGTCCAACGGCAGATCGGGGAGCGCAAACTGGATCGTCACGCCGCCTTTGACCTTATGTCCGGCTTTTACCGCCACCCCATCAACCATAACACCGCCGGATTTGATCACGGCTTGAACTTGCGCGCGCGACAGCCGTTCGCCCACATGCGCGACGATAGCTTTGTCAAGACGGTCGCCGTGTTGGACGACGAATGTTAAAAGTTCCCCCATTAGTCGGATTCCTCTATTTGTATTTGAAGCTATAATGATACGAAACTCCGTTAATCGGAATCGTATTGTAAGGAGATGGGTTCTGGAAACGCTCGAATTTGCTCGTGATGTAGTGAACGCGGTCGAAGACAAAAAAGCAGAAAATATCCTGCTGCTCGACCTCCGCCCCGACACCGTGATTGCCGACTTCTTCATCATCTGTACGGGGAACAGCGACCGCCAAATCAGGGCGCTGGCAGATAACGTCCGCGAAATCGTCAAAGAAAAACACAACCGGCTGCCCGTCGGCGTCGAAGGGCGTGGCGAAAGCGGTTGGGTGTTGATGGACTACGGCGATGTGATTGTCCACATCTTTGGGGAACGCGAACGCCTATACTACAACCTCGAAGGCTTGTGGCGCACGGCGAACGTGCTGGTCAGCATCCAATAACCTCACCCTTAGACGAGTTTTGTTCGTCACCCCTCCATGTGGAGAGCGGGCGACGCAGTTGTGCGTTCTTGTGCAACCAACGTACATTCAGTGCTTAGGTTGCGACCTTCCCCTCTCCACATGGAGAGGGGGTCGGGGGTTGAGGTTCTATTCAAAAATCCAAGCGTCGGTATTGCGCGTCCACGTCACCAGTTCGCTCTCCGTAAAGAAGTTGGCGATCTCAATCTGCCCATTCTCCACGCTGTCCGAACCATGAACAAGATTGCGCCCGATTTCCAGCGCAAAATCCCCGCGAATCGTCCCCGCTTCCGACTCTTGCGGCTTGGTCGCGCCAATCGTCTTGCGCGCGGCGGCGACAGCGTTGCTGCCTTCGAGCGCGATGACGACGACCGGCGACGAAATCATGTAGCTGACCAGACCAGCGAAGAAGGGGCGGCTCTTGTGAACATCATAGTGCGTTTCCGCCAATTCGCGCGAGACCTGCATGAATTTCATGCCGACAATGCGCAGCCCGCGCTGTTCAAACCGCTTGATGATGTCGCCCGTCAGCCCGCGCTGCACGCCGTCCGGCTTGACGATGATCAGGGTGCGTTCCATGCGTTTTCCCTCGTGTGGATTTGGAATGAGACATACAAGTATCGTGGAGTCGCCGCGTTCAAACAAGCGTCAATGTCGGGACGCGCCTGCGAACCGCGCCACAATTTAGACCAGTCAAATTTATAATCTTTACTCGGTCAACTGCGATTCAGTCGCCTCACAACTCGTGTTGTGAACCGCGTCACAAACGCAGTTTGACTGTGTTTGTAGATATATAGCCCACGCTTCGATTAGATTGAACGCATGAACTGCCATTTGCAGACGAGTAAAATCATGAACCTTCGCAAACTTACGCGCAAACTTGCGACGCTTGGCGCTCATTAACCTGCGCCATCTCTTTGCTGCAAAGGGTTGAATCAGTTCTGCAATAAAAAAACGTCCATCCTCGATTGAAGGATGGACGCGGCGGCGCGCTGGCTCGCGCTGCGCGAATACCGCCCTTCAACGCGCTTCAGCAGTACGCGGTAGGCGAACTTGACGGTGATGCCGCGTTGACCGCTACGCGCGCCGATTTGTACGACACCTATCAGGCGCTATTGAACCGCGCCCTAGCCGCCGCCGACGACGCGAACGAACTTGGCTTCGCCATGCGCCGCGCGGAGGAAAGCGGGAGCGCAGCGGGCTTATTCGCGCTGTTGTCATCGTCGTATATCGAACAGCGCGGCGCGGATGCAGCAGCAGCGGCGGAAACCACCTTCACGGCGTTCGTAGACGCGGCGATATCCGGCGACGATTACATCGATGCGCGCTCTGCCGTGACTACGGCATTGGTCGGCTTCCGCGCCGCGCCGCTTTCGAACGACGACGCCGCGCGCCGCGCTGGACAAATGCTCCGTTTCTTGGCGCTCGTCCCGGTGGAATATGAGCGCGGCGTGCGCGATGGGCGTGTGATCCACGATATCGAAATTCACGAGGCGCTAACCTTCCGCGAGGGTGCAGCGGCAGCATTCGCAGACATCGAGACGCGCTTGGCGGCGCTCGACGTGGCTGCGACGGCGACATCAGCGGCGGCGTTCGATACGTTGCTGACGCAAATCCGCGATGTGGCTGATCCGGCTGATTTGCGGATGACGGCGGACACCCTGCACGCCGATTTGACGGCGCTCATCCCCACTGCCTGGGGCGCGATGAACAACGACGCTGACGTGATCCTTTCGGTGCTGGATCAAGTTAAGGCGGCGGTTAATGCGGGCGATTATGTCGCTGCCGAATCCGCGCGCTTGGAGGCATACGCGCTGTTGGAACTGGGCATCGAGCAGCGTTTGCGCGGGTTCGCACCCGAAAAAGCCGTCGCCATCGAGAGTCTGTTCTGGCAAGGCACGCCCGAAACAACGGGCTTGTCTATCCTGCTGACGAGCTACGCGCCCACCGCCGCCGTGGACACGACGCTGATTGCTCTCCGTGCCGCCTTACTCGATGCGCAAACGTTCTTGAGCGCGTCACAGCGCGCGCCCGAAGCCGTCGCGGGCAATGCGGCGATCATCGCGTTCCGCGCGGGACTCGAAGCAGTGCTGATTTTGGCGTCGCTGTTGGCAAGCTTACGCACGGTCGAAGAACGCCGCTTCCGTCGCCCACTTATCCTCGGCGCGGCGCTGGCGCTGGTCGCGTCGGGCGTGACATGGTGGCTGGCAAATCAAGTCTTGATGGCGCTTATGCCGTTGGGCGAACGCCTCGAAGCGATTGTCTCACTGATTGCGATTGCCGTCCTGCTGGTGATTACCAACTGGTTCTTCCACAAAGTCTATTGGACGGGTTGGATGGCGACCTTCCATACGCGCAAACGGCAGTTGATCAAAAGCGGCACACAGCGCGCATTGATGAATGGAAGCGCCGCCGTCGTCTTCAGCCAAGCCGCTGGTCTGGTCTTGCTTGGCTTCACCAGCATCTACCGCGAAGGCTTCGAGACGGTCTTATTCCTACAATCGATGGTCTTAGAGGCGGGCATCGGCGTCGTGTTGCAAGGCGTGGCGCTCGGCATGATCGGCGTGAGCATCGTCGGCGCAGTGACATTCGCGCTGCAAATGCGGTTGCCGTACAAGCGCATGTTGGTCGTCACCGGCGTGATGATCGGCGCAGTCTTGCTGGTGATGGTGGGACACACCGTCCATGTGCTGCAAGCGGTCGGTTGGCTGCCGATCACCCCGATTCAGGGTGTGTTCATCCCGTATTGGGCAGGGCAATGGTTCGGCTTGTTTGCGACGTGGCAGAGCGTTGTCCTGCAATTCGCGGCGGGCGCGTTCGTGATCGGCAGCTACTTCTTGGCGGAGCATCAGAATAAGGTGCGGCGCACGCGCGTCGGACGGCAGAGCGCAACGGCATAAAAGTGCAACGCACGATGCAGATTTTGTGCCCCTTCGCACCAAATCTGCAAATTTCCGCCCGCCGCGCGCTATAAACGTTCGGATGGACGCCAACACGCCCATCTGTGCTGGAAGAAGCGTACCAGGGCGTCTACGCCCATCTTATCTCGGCGTAAATGTCCCTATGAGGCAGGTTCAACCCTGCCTATCACCCTTATGCGGATTGCTTCTCGCTCAATATCCGCGTGATCTGCTCCAAATGATTCGAATCGTGCGCCGCCGCCAAGAACAGTTGATCCATCGTAACTACTCAGGGGTCGTTTTTCCCCTCATTTTGGCAAATTGAAACGCCAAATTTGTCTGCGATGAGAATAGGCTCTCCCTCAAAAGATTGAGGGTTTTTGTCGAAAACAACCTATTTCTCCCTCAAATGACGGCTGAGTAGTTACGATCCATCAGCGTCAGCACGCCACGCACGGGATGAATCGCCGTCCGCTCCCAATCGCTTTCAGGGCGCGCGCGCAAATACGCGATCAGCGCCGACCGATTGTGCTGCCATTCGGTCAACACCGCGCCGAGCGGCTGCGTGTTATAGTCGCGCGCTGCTGCGAGATCGTCGGGTTTGGGGAACGGCAGCGCGCCGTCCTCCTGCTCGACGGTGATCTGAGTGCGCTCCCGTGCATAATCGGGCGTGCCAACGGCGCGCCCCTACTCTGTCAACCCGTTACACGTCTGCGGCGACCATAAACCCGTATCGTTCGCGCGCGCGGCTGCTTCAAGCTGCATGAACGACGCCTGATAACGATAGGCGTTGCGATAGGTGTACTCGAAAGCATAGCCGCCCTCAACCAGCAGGGCGTTGACCATGCGCGTGTCGTCGAGCCAAATATAACGCAGAATCCGATCATAGCGATCCCGATCATCTTGCGATGGATCGGCTTCGAGCCAGACGGTTTGCCCGCGCGTCAGCGCCGCCGTAAAATCGCTGGCTTCGCGGTAGTAGCAGTTGCCGCGCTCTGGTGTATCGATGCCGATGAAGCGCACACGCTCAATCCGTCCGTCGATCTCCACGTCGAGGGTATCGCCGTCAATGTTGTTCGTCACCCGCGCGGCGATACTGCTTGCGGGGCGCGCACCGCCGTTCGCGCCCGATCCACTTGAGGCGGACGGCACATTACCCGATTCTCCAAGCGAGAACGAACACGCCAGCACCAGCATGAGCGTGACAACTGCGACGAGGGTCAGCCGCCAGCGGTTCATCATGATTTCCTCCAAAAGACGAACTTGCGCCGCAGCCAACGTTTCAGGATATTCGAGCGCGCGCTTGACCACGCTTTATCAGCGGGCTTCGCCTTGACTTCATCGCGGATCGGCGCAGGGCGTCCGTAGCGTTCGACCGTGTACAGGCGCGTGATCGCGCTTACAGGTGGCTCGGCGGCAGGCGGCAGATACTTGACGATCTGCTGACGGCGTTCTTCGGGTGTTTGGCGCGGATTCAGGTGCAAGCCAAGCAAGCCGATGTAGCGTTCCAAACGGGCATACGCGCGCGTAATCGGGCTGAGTCCGCGCATCCCACGCCATTCCCACCACCAATACAGAAAGACGAGCAAAATGAGCAGCAGCAGCACGATCACGATGCCAATCAGCACCGCCCCCAATGCGGGCAGCAAGAATCCGAACGGATCGCGCGGTTGTGGGCGCGTCGGCGGCATCTCGGTTGGCGCAAGCACGGCGGTGGGCGTCAGAGTCGGGGACGGTGTGACCGTCGGCGCGTTGTCCGTCGGGCGCGCTTCACCAGCCAGTGCCGGATCGAGCGTCGGACTCGGCGTTTCGGTTGGCGTGGGCGATGGTGTCGCCGTTGCCGTTGGGAACTGCGTGGGCGGCGGCACGAGCGGTTGAGGCTGGGTATCGTCGCGGTTAAGCGGCGTCTGGGCAGCGGTTGGCTCGAACTCGACCCAGCCGTAACCGGGAAAATATACCTCGACCCAGGTATGCGCGTCACGTTCCAAGACGACATACGCATTCAATTCGTCGTTCCACTCGCCCTGCGCGAAGCCCGCCGCCATGCGCGCTGGCACGCCCAATACGCGCAGCATGACGACCATTGACGACGCATAGTAGTTGCAGTAGCCCTCGCGCCCATCGAATAACACCCAGTCCACCGGGTCTTGTCCGACGGGCGGCTGTGGGATCGACTCGTTATAGCGGATGTTCAGGCGCAGCCACGCCTCAATCGCCTTCGCCTGATCGTAGGGCGTTTGAGCGTCAGTATCGCGCACAATTTGATTGGCAAGTTGAATCGTGCGCGAACTCGCAGATGGAATGTAGCCGTTGTAAACGTTCGTGATCCACTCTGGATACGTCGTCCCCGCCGCGCGCAGTTGATCCGCACTGGCGCTGCTCAACAGACTGGTTACGGTATACGACTCGCCCTCATAAATCACGCGGAACGGACGAATCACCGACACCGCCATGCTCTGATCGGGCAGATAGCGCAAGTCCGTGCGCGTCGCCAAATCGATGCGGAGCGGCTGCGGCGCGGTGTAAATCAAGCGCGAGGCGTTCAGCCCCATTGTAAACGTCTGATTCACGGGCGTGCGCGCGCCCGCGACATACGCTTCGGGGATGATATCGAGCGGCGCTTCGGGGTCGTTCAGCCGCGTATCTGCCACCGATGTCCAGCGCCCGCCGTCGTAAGTATCGAACACGCGCGAACGCCAATAGTAGCGCCGGTCACGCGGCACGTTGACCAAGAACACGCGCTCATCGCCCAAGCGGATCGCGCCGCCGAGTTGCAGCGAGTCGCCGCCGTAGTAATCCGCCGTCGTGGGTCCCTGGGTCTCGGCGCTGGAAACAAGCCGATTCCACAATTCTGCCAACTGTGTCAGCGGTTCGGACTGCAAAAACTCTGGGAATCGCTGCAAGCGTTCCTGCACATCGCTGCGCGGGATCGCCCACGCCGTCGACAGCACGACCAGCGCCAAGACCGCGCCCGCCGTGAAGAATTGGCGGCGCAAGCGGCGCGGCACGCGAACGCCGTTGAGATACCAGTCCCATTCGCGCGCGTCGAGGCTGGAGCGGACGGCGAGCAAGAGCGCGATGAAGATGAACCCCACGATGTAGCCATCGAGGTTGATTTCCCCGACGTAGTAGACCGCGTTGGTGAACAGGATCAGCGCAGGCGGCAGGATGGCACGCCACAGCCGATCCACGCGGAACACATGCCATGCGAGATTGTGTCCCAAGAACCAGAACAGCGATGCCACCAACAGCGTGAACACCAAATCATCGGGGTTGATGCCGCCGCTGGTCGCGTCCACAAGCCAGCGCGTCAGCCGCTCGAACACATTGTAAATGCCGCGCCACAGATCGTCCGGCTGATTGATTGCCGCGATCAACAGGACGACGCACGCGCCGTACAAAATGCTGACCAGCAAGCCGAACAGTTCCCCATAGCGACTGCGCGCCAGCAAGAAACCGAACAGCACACTTAAAAGCGCCGTTGGTACGACTGTCGCACCATCGAGGGGCCACCCCGTCGCCATCAGCGCCAGCGCGGGCATCAGCAGCAGCGCGCCCGTCAGCAGCAGCGTCAGGATATCGCCGGGCAGAAAGACCGCGCGCCAACTGTTTTTGAGGCGGTCGCCCCAGCGCGCCCAGCGTCCAGCGCCGCGCGCCCCAACCGGACGTGGACGATTTGCGGTGATTGTCATAAGCGAAATACCGTTCTCATCATCATCCGCATTGTAATGCGCGCGCGCACGGGACACAACCCGCGTTCGCCCGCCGCCCGCCCGCTTTTATGCTAAAATTGGCTGTGCGTTCAGGTCGTTCAGGTGATCGCGGATTGGCAAGTCCAGTCTGAGGAAAGTCCGCTCTCCATAGGGCGCGGTGCTGGCTAACTGCCAGGCGGGGCAACCCGACGGACAGTGCAACAGAGAAGAACAGTGCCAGCGCAAGCTGGCGAGGGTGAAACGGCGGTGTAAGAGACCACCAGCGCGGGCGGTGACGTTCGCGGCTTGGCAAACCCCACCGGGAGCAAGGCAAACAGGCGCATTGGGGCGGCTCGTCCCGCAAAAAGCGCCGGGTTGGCTGCATGACGGCTGGAGCAATCCAGACGCTAGAGGGATGATCACCATACGGGGCGACTCGTAGACAAAAAGCGGCTTATCGGGCGACCTGAATGCGCTTGTCCCCCACGCCTGCCCCCGATGCGCAGAATCTACTTGACTCCGTTTTTTTTTGCGGTATGCTAGGTTCAGTAAGATGGACGAGACCTGAACGTGCATGACGAACCGTAATCTTTATATCGATATTTATCTGACACCCAACGAAACGATGGAATCGTTAGATATTTTGTAACTACTCAGGGGTCGTTTTTCCCCTCATTTTGGCAAATTGAAACGCCAAATTTGTCTGCGATGAGAATAGGCTCTCCCTCAAAAGATTGAGGGTTTTTGTCGAAAACAACCTATTTCT
>Ga0163147_10000761_pt1 | contig 50709 bp, 42 predicted proteins | sample OliLakLV19MP6G1_FD_148597 | JGI IMG/M metagenome (GOLD analysis project Ga0163147, IMG submission 148597) | Freshwater microbial mat bacterial communities from Lake Vanda, McMurdo Dry Valleys, Antarctica- Oligotrophic Lake LV.19.MP6.G1 | ecosystem: Environmental > Aquatic > Freshwater > Lake >... | reverse complement strand
GCGTTCGTCCTCGAGTCGCGCCTGCTCATTCCAGCTACCACACGACCCGCAGGGCGTTCGTCAAGTTCCACGTGCTGCCGGCCGGCTCCGCGCAGAACGTGGGTGACGGATCGCGGTAGTAGACTTGATAGAAGCGCACGCAGCCCGGTGGCAGCGCATCGCCGAGCGCCGCGGCTCGCGCGCGAATCGAAGGGTCGCCCGCGTCCGGCTCCGCGGACGATCCCGCGCTCGCGACGTCGAGGAACAGCCGCCGCTGAAGACCGCCCGTACAGCGCAGGCCGTCGCCGCTCGCGAAGGAACTCAGGAGATGGGCGTCGCCCTGGAAGTAGAGGCACGGCGCGGAAGGGGTCGTCTGATTCGCCTGGAGGATCAGGTCGTCGGCGGCGGGTGTGCCGCTCGCGCTCAGCACCGCGCCGGCTGGATCCGCAGAGTTGCGGCAGCCGTGTCCGGGCGCACCGTTGGGTGTGCACGGGCAGGCGACGAGCGTGCCGTCACCTGCGCACAGGACATCGATGGGACTAGAACAGGCCCGCCACGAGCTGACGCGATAGCTCGTGTTGGCCCCCGCGACAACGAAGCGTCCGGCCACGTAGAGAGCAGGGCCCGTCCCATCGTCGTGCGCGGCGAGACACCGGCCGCGGTGGCTGAACCCTGCGCCCATCGGCTCCCAGAACTGGCCGTTCCAACGCGTGATTCGATTGACCCAGATCCCCGCAATGAGCGAGAAGTTGCCCGTCGCATAGAGCGACGGGCCTCGGCCGTCGTCAAAGACCGCCAGAGCATCCGGAACGCCCAACGAAGATCCCACGGACATCCATTGGCTGCCGTTCCACTTGACGACACCAGGCAGCCCGATCGAAGGCGGAGTGCCAGCCGCATAGAGTGCTGGTCCAGTTCCATCGTCGAAGACCACCATGCCGCTGTTGAAGGCAACGCCTTCCCCGACGGCTTCCCAGACCCCGTTCCTCCAGCGCGCCATGTGGTTCGGCACAGGAACTCCACCCGCAGTCTCGAAGATCCCCGCGACATACAGCGCCGGTCCGCTTCCGTCGTCGAAACTGCACATCTCACGGACCGTGGCCACGCCGTCGGACGAGCCCAATCCAGAGCCCAGGGCCGACCACGCAGTGCCGTCCCACTTGGCGATGTAGCGCGCAGGGAAGTTGAAGCCGGCGAACGTGAACCGGCCTCCGACGTAGAGCGCGGGACCGGTTCCGTCGTCGTGAACGGCCAGTGATTCGACGTTGATCGGAGCGCCGGCTGCCCCATTGATCCCGCCCCCAGCGAGAGGATGCCACGCCACGCCGTCCCAGCGCGCCACGCAACGAGCCAGTAGGCCGTTCACGTCCAGGAAATAGCCGCCCGCGTAGAGCTGCGGCCCCGAGCCCGCGTCGTACACCGCCAGACAGATGACGATATCGCCGAAGCCGTACGAAGGACCGACAGGGCGCCAAGTGGTTCCGTCCCATCGCGCGATGTGATCCGAGAACCACTGCGGCGGGAGTCCTGTAAAGTTCGAGAACTCTCCAGCGATGTAGAGCTTGGATCCACTGCCGTCATCGTGGCTGACCATCGTGTAGACGTCGTTCGTCGGCCCCGCGAGGAACGGCCGCCACGACTGGCAGGGCGACTGAGCGGCGCGAGCCGCTGGCGCACACAGTCCCGTGAGAACCAACAGCCCTGTGAAGTACGTTTGGATTTGCATCTTGGTCTCCTACTCTCCTGGGATCCCGTAGAGTCGGATCCCGGCACGCGAGTCGCCGACGAGAAGTTGTGGACGATTCAGGGAGTCCCGCCGCAGCGCCAAGCCTTGCGCCAGACCCGGAGTGTCCAACACGGTAATCAACACCGGGTTGAATGGATTCGATGCGTTCGTCCTCGAGTCGCGCCTGCTCATTCCAGCTACCACACGACCCGCAGGGCGTTCGTCAAGTTCCACGTGCTGCCGGCCGGCTCCGCGCAGAACGTGGGTGACGGATCGCGGTAGTAGACTTGATAGAAGCGCACGCAGCCCGGTGGCAGCGCATCGCCGAGCGCCGCGGCTCGCGCGCGAATCGAAGGGTCGCCCGCGTCCGGCTCCGCGGACGATCCCGCGCTCGCGACGTCGAGGAACAGCCGCCGCTGAAGACCGCCCGTACAGCGCAGGCCGTCGCCGCTCGCGAAGGAACTCAGGAGATGGGCGTCGCCCTGGAAGTAGAGGCACGGCGCGGAAGGGGTCGTCTGATTCGCCTGGAGGATCAGGTCGTCGGCGGCGGGTGTGCCGCTCGCGCTCAGCACCGCGCCGGCTGGATCCGCAGAGTTGCGGCAGCCGTGTCCGGGCGCACCGTTGGGTGTGCACGGGCAGGCGACGAGCGTGCCGTCACCTGCGCACAGGACATCGATGGGACTAGAACAGGCCCGCCACGAGCTGACGCGATAGCTCGTGTTGGCCCCCGCGACAACGAAGCGTCCGGCCACGTAGAGAGCAGGGCCCGTCCCATCGTCGTGCGCGGCGAGACACCGGCCGCGGTGGCTGAACCCTGCGCCCATCGGCTCCCAGAACTGGCCGTTCCAACGCGTGATTCGATTGACCCAGATCCCCGCAATGAGCGAGAAGTTGCCCGTCGCATAGAGCGACGGGCCTCGGCCGTCGTCAAAGACCGCCAGAGCATCCGGAACGCCCAACGAAGATCCCACGGACATCCATTGGCTGCCGTTCCACTTGACGACACCAGGCAGCCCGATCGAAGGCGGAGTGCCAGCCGCATAGAGTGCTGGTCCAGTTCCATCGTCGAAGACCACCATGCCGCTGTTGAAGGCAACGCCTTCCCCGACGGCTTCCCAGACCCCGTTCCTCCAGCGCGCCATGTGGTTCGGCACAGGAACTCCACCCGCAGTCTCGAAGATCCCCGCGACATACAGCGCCGGTCCGCTTCCGTCGTCGAAACTGCACATCTCACGGACCGTGGCCACGCCGTCGGACGAGCCCAATCCAGAGCCCAGGGCCGACCACGCAGTGCCGTCCCACTTGGCGATGTAGCGCGCAGGGAAGTTGAAGCCGGCGAACGTGAACCGGCCTCCGACGTAGAGCGCGGGACCGGTTCCGTCGTCGTGAACGGCCAGTGATTCGACGTTGATCGGAGCGCCGGCTGCCCCATTGATCCCGCCCCCAGCGAGAGGATGCCACGCCACGCCGTCCCAGCGCGCCACGCAACGAGCCAGTAGGCCGTTCACGTCCAGGAAATAGCCGCCCGCGTAGAGCTGCGGCCCCGAGCCCGCGTCGTACACCGCCAGACAGATGACGATATCGCCGAAGCCGTACGAAGGACCGACAGGGCGCCAAGTGGTTCCGTCCCATCGCGCGATGTGATCCGAGAACCACTGCGGCGGGAGTCCTGTAAAGTTCGAGAACTCTCCAGCGATGTAGAGCTTGGATCCACTGCCGTCATCGTGGCTGACCATCGTGTAGACGTCGTTCGTCGGCCCCGCGAGGAACGGCCGCCACGACTGGCAGGGCGACTGAGCGGCGCGAGCCGCTGGCGCACACAGTCCCGTGAGAACCAACAGCCCTGTGAAGTACGTTTGGATTTGCATCTTGGTCTCCTACTCTCCTGGGATCCCGTAGAGTCGGATCCCGGCACGCGAGTCGCCGACGAGAAGTTGTGGACGATTCAGGGAGTCCCGCCGCAGCGCCAAGCCTTGCGCCAGACCCGGAGTGTCCAACACGGTAATCAACACCGGGTTGAATGGATTCGAAATGTCGACGACTCCAACACCGGCACGAGACAAGGCGCAGTACGCGTAGTCTCCCTCGATGGCGATGTCGACCACGTCGGGCCGGATGCCGTCGTAGGGGTCGGGATCAAAGTTCACCGTCGCCGTCGAGGTCAGAACGGGCGTGCGCGTGGGAAGGTAGGGAGAGCCAGGAGGGACGGCAGCTTCGGCGAAAAGCACACTGGCCGACACGTCGTACACCAGCAACGACCCGCTGAAATCCGCGACGAACGCGTAGGACCGCGGTCCGTTTTGGGTCTCGTACGACTTGACCTTGAGTGCAAACGCGCCCCCGCCCACCGGCCCCAGGAAGACGCGCAGGATCGGCGGCCCCTCCGGCGTGGGATCCAGGAACTCCGCTGGCGAGTTCGTCACGTCGTACGCGATCACCAAGAGGCGCTTTGCGTAGTCGTCCCAGCGGCAGTCTGGCGACGGGTCGTCGGTTGCCGTAGCAACGAAGCCCGCGGCGACGACGGCCACATGCCGCTCCTGCTGGAGCAGATCTTCGAGCGCGAAGACGTCGCACTTTCCGTTGTAGATGTTCCGGGCCAAGGCGGATCCATCACAAGAATGGACGAGACAAGGGAGAAGCCCGGGACCAGGCGTCTCGAACTCAGGATGCGTGATCGCCTCGAGGAACGGTACGAACTGCGTGGTCGGATCCGCTTCGAGGCTCTCGCCGTACCCGAGCCCCATTTGGCTGCACGTCTGCGCCGACAGCGCCATCAGGTCCTGCGGCCTCTGCAGCTTGTACCCGTAGTCGCTACCGCTGCGCACGCTGTGGACCAGGACCGGAACCGGCTCGAGATCGCCCGGCTGCAGCAGCTCTCGGCGCGCATCCTCCAACGAGTAGAAATACGGGATGTCGTCCGACCTCGAAGGATCCGGACCTGCAGGCAACTGGCACTGCCACCACTTCATGTCCATCGCCTGTCCGCTGGGCAGCGCCTGCGAGGGATTCGCGGTGAGGAGCCGGACCAGTTTCCAACCGACGTTGGTTCCTTGATCATCGAATCCACGTCGAATCCAAGCCTCCGGCGCGGAGCACAAGCTCGCAGAACATTCGCCCGCGGGCCACGGCGTGCACGTGGCAGGATTCGCACGACGCCAGAGACTCCCCCCCGGCAGGAACCACTCCGCTTCCTCGTCCACCGGGTCGAGCCAGCGGGCCGTTCCCAAGATCGAGCCCGCGAAGGGATTGGGATCGCCGGAGCCTTGGTCCGTGCCGTCACAGGCGATGAGCCTGGGGATCGGCGTCGTGCGCTGATCACACACCGAGATCGTCCAGGGCACCGGCAGGAGATCTCGGGGAGACTCTCGTACGTGAACCTGCAGTGCCGTCGATGGAATGCCCAGCCCATCGTGGCCGAAATAGGTCAGGCCAGGATCTCGCAGCGAGGTCGTGCCGGCTGCGATCGGAAAGCTGATCCCGAGGTACTCGGCGATGAGTTCGACTTCGAAAGTGAGGGGAACCGGTCCGCACGGGGCCAGCGGAAAGCCAGCAGACTGCATCGACATCGATGAAGACTCCATCGACATGGAAGAGTAGACGGGCGCGAGTTCGTGGACCGTCGTGCCGCCCGACTGTGTGGAGGAATAGGCGCTGAACGTCCACTCGTCTGTGCGCCTGAGGATTAGCGAATTCCAGGAACCGAGGGTGCTCGCCGTGGTGTGTGACAGCGGCGTCAGGCTTCCGCTCGACGCAGTGCAGCGCATGAGGAAGCGGAGTTCGTTGCATCCACCACCCGTGTCAGCGTTAGGGTCGGCGAGACCCACGCCGTAGCAGGGGTCATTCCACAAGCCGGTCGGATGATAAGGCGCGCGCGTCTCGTCGACTCTTCCATGCAATGCCGGCAGACCGACGCCTACGAAGACCCGATTTCCCTCCATGGCGGCACTGATGGATTCCAATCGAGCATCAGCGCCCGACATGCAGGTGATCGCCGTGGCCGCCACCGCGCCGGTTGCGATCCGATACTCGAGGACACGGCCGTACTCGAGCACGGCGTACACGAACTCGTTCCCTGCCGCGTTTTGAACGCCGAAGACGTCGCGCGCGTTCTCGCCCGCAGGACACGATGTCAGCGAGCACAGGGGAATTGTGCCGGTCGGCATCCGGGCACCCGTAATCGAGGTTTCGATGGAGATGTCGATGGACCAGATCCAGTCGACGCCGAGTGCGGCATAGAGCCGCTTCGAGATCCCCGGCACCCAGGTCAGGGCGGTCGCCACCTGTTCCTTGGGATCGTTCGTCGCGGTGCTCGGGAACACGAAGGGGCTTCCCCAGGCGGGCATGGTTCCGTCCGCGTTGATCCGGTACCCGCGGAGTTCCGAAGGTCCCACCGAAGACTTGGTCGGATTACTGTTCGCCGCATACACCGCGAACAGCAAGGGCACGCCCGCGTCATGTTCCGTGACGACCTCGACGTCCACGCAGCGTTTGGGCGGCGTGGTGAGGTTGGGCTCGATCGGCGTGGATTGAAGGGCCGCCGCTCCGCACGGGACGGGAACGGGGTCGAACAGTGTCGAGCAGAGGTCCAGGCGCCACGGCCCGTGCGATCCTCCCGCGACGAACAGGTGGTGCGTGTCGCCGTTCGGCTCGTAGAAGTAGCGCATCACCATCGGCGACGCTTCGGGCATCTCGATGGACTGCAGAACCACCGGCGTGATCACGCCGCCGATGGGCTCGACGTCGAGCACGGCGATCACGGCGCCCTCAGCTACGAAGAGGCGGCGACCATCTGGCGTCACCTCGTGGCACAGCGGCTCGCCCTGGGGATAGGCCGCGAGCAACTCGGTCATCGCCTGGGTCTGGGCGGTAGCGCGTGGGAGCAGAAGCGCGACGCAGAGAGAGAGAACTTCTGGAACTTCATCAGCGAGCCCTCGATCGCGCCGGCGAGGGCGCGGTCTTCGTGGAGCCTCGAGAAAACCTGAGGGCAGTCGGACGCCGAACGGGAACTGCTCGACCGCCTTGAGCCCAGGCTACCTCCAACCGGCCAGTCCGCAAGCGGAGCGCCGAGTTCGAGTGCCGAGTAGGGCAGGTTGAGCCCCTCGCTCTCGGGGAGCAGCGACTCAACTCGCGTACGGGATCGGATCCCGCTCGCCAGCCTCGGCGAATCCCTTGAGGCGCAGCGTGCACGCGTCGCAACGCCCGCACGCCAGCATGCGCTCCCTGTCGACGCGCGGGTCGTAGCACGTATGCGTCAATGCGAAATCCACGCCGAGTTCGTGCCCGCGACGCACGATGTCCGCCTTCGAGAACGCCGCGAGCGGCGCGTGCACGTTGAAGCGCTCGCCACGCTCGGTACCGGCCGCGGTCGCGACGCGCGCCAAGTCCTCGAACGCTCGCAGGAACTCCGGCCGGCAATCGGGATAGCCCGAGTAGTCGACGGCATTGACGCCGAGGAAGAGGTCGCGCGCTCCGACGACTTCGGCGAAGCCCAGCGCGATCGAGAGGAACACCGTGTTGCGCGCCGGAACGTAAGTCGACGGCACGCCGACGCCGATCGCCGTATGCGGACGATCCTTGGGCACGTCGACGTCGTCCGTCAGTGACGACCCGCCGATCGCGCGCAGGTCGAGCGCGACGACGCGCTGGTCGATCGCTCCACAGGCCTCGGCGACGCGACGCGCCGCGACCAGTTCGTGCCGATGACGTTGTCCGTAGTCGAACGACAGTGCGTGGCACGCGAAGCCCAGCCGCCGCGCTTCCGCCAACGCGACGGCGGAATCCATGCCACCCGAGACGAGGACGATCGCGCGACGAGTCACGCGACGCAGATTAGCGCGCGGATGCCGCGTCCGGGACGCTGACCTCGAGTCGCGAGGCACGCGCGAGCCGCGGGCGCACTCGCTCCGAGGCGGGACCGATGAACCAAACGCGCTCGGACGGCACGAAGACGATGGGCGCGGCGCTCGGTTGTCCCGGACGGCGCTCGCCGCGCGCGAAGAGTCGGAACTCGTCCGCGCGCAGGGGTTCGGGCGAAGACCAGGCCGCGATCGGCCTCGCCGAGATCGGCGGACAGGGGCTCAGCGCGCACGCGTCTCCCGGGTTCGCGAGACGCGCCGCGGCGATGCCGAGGACGAACAGCAGGCATTGAACGAGCTCGAACATGGGATTCCCCCCTCTCGATAGGGCACGATGGACGCGGCGAAGGCAACCGTCTTCCCGTGAGTCCGTCCGCATCTGTGCCGGATCCCTCGCATCCAAGCGTCGAGGCACCGAGCACCACGATCCGACTGCGACGGCCTGCTAGAATCCGCGGCTCGAAACAGCCTGGAGAACAACGTGTCCGACGTCACGAAAGAACAGATCCTCGAAGCCCTGCGGCACGTCATCGACCCGGACCTCGGGCGCGACATCGTCAGCCTCGGCTTCGTCACGACGGCCAGCGCCTGCGACGGCGCCGTCAAGGCCGTCATCAACCTCACGACGCCCGCGTGTCCGGTGAAGGACCAGCTCAAGGCGCAGGCCGAGACGCTGCTTCGCGCCATTCCCGGCGTGAAGGCCGTGAACGTCGAGATGACTGCCGTTTCGAAGCCTTCGAGCGGGCCCGAGCGCAAGATCGCGCCGGACATCCGCCACATCGTCGCGGTGTCGTCCGGCAAGGGTGGCGTCGGCAAGAGCACGGTCGCGGTGAACCTCGCCTGCGCGTTGGCGAAGACCGGCGCGAAGGTCGGCCTCGTCGACTGCGACGTCTACGGCCCCGACGTGCCGATGATGATGGGTTTGAAGGGCGAACCCGAGGCGAGCGGCGGCAAGCTGATCCCGAAGGAACGACACGGCGTGCGCACGATGTCGATCGGGTACCTGCTCGACGAGGACAAGCCCGTCATCTGGCGCGGGCCGATGGTCCACAAGCTGATCGAGCAATTCCTGGGCGACGTTCAATGGGGTGCGCTCGACTACCTGCTCGTCGACATGCCGCCCGGCACGGGTGACGCGCAACTTTCGCTCGCGCAGATCGTGCCGCTGACCGGCGCAGTGCTCGTCACGACGCCGCAAGCGGTGGCCACGTTCGACGTGAACAAGGCCGTCGCGATGTTCAAGCAGGTGAACGTGCCCGTGCTCGGCATCGTCGAGAACATGGCTGGTTACGCGATCGAAGGCCTCGTCGAGGGCGCGCGGACGGGCACCAAGATCCGCCTCAACGTCGGCGGTGCGGACGTCGTCGTCAACGTCGACATCGAAGGCCGTTTTTCGACCGTCGTCGACATCTTCGGCAGCGGCGGCGCGCAGAAGCTCGCAACGAAGCACGGCTTCCCGATCCTGGGCACGATCCCGCTCGATCCGCGCGTGCGCGTCGGCGGAGATGCGGGCGATCCGGTCACGATCGCGGATCCGAAATCGCTCATCGCCCAGCGTTTCGCGGAGATCGCGGGGCGCGTGGCGCAACGCGTCGCGATCCAGGCTCATCGCGCGTTGCCGATCCTGCAGTAGGCAGAATGTACTCTGCATGCCAGCACTTGGGCACACCCAGATGATGTTCGGACACCTTCCCCTCCTCAAGCCAGCCGCGCGGTCGATTCGTGTCGATACGCATACCGGGAATGCAGTAGAGAACGACATCGCGCTAGCCGTAGATGATCGCGGTCGCCGCCTGTACGAGGCTGTCCGGCAGAAGCACCCAGGCTGGAAGAACAGAAGAAAGGCTGCAGGGGTCTATAACTGCTTCGGCCTAGCCTTTGCATCACGACGAACATCCATTCGGGAGGATGTCGAGGTGGAGAAGATTAGGACGGATGACGGTTACAGAAAGCTCAAGATGCATGAACGCCCCGCCCCCGGAGACCTCGTGGTTTACAAGACCCCAACCGGCGCGCTCATCCATGTTGCCCTCGTGACCCGCCTTGAAAGACTCATCCCCGGTGCTGAGCCAACCGCAACAATGGCGCTCAGCAAATGGAATGATCATTTCGGGGAGGATGAGCACGAAGTGCACGACCATCCTTTCGGAGAACAGGAACCGACCTTTGAGTTCTGGACCGATCGGCCACTCCACACATGATTAACCACCCCATACCTATCCGTGCACTCCTTGAGCACTTAGACGGAACGCCGTTTCCGATCTCGTCTTCGGATGGTCTTCGCTACGCACTCCGAAGGAATGCCGCAGTGCAGTCGTTTGCGGAGTCAATCCGATCCGGGGCCGTCGAGGAATCAGACATTCGAAGCCTAGTAAATTGGATCCTTGCAGACTTTCGAGCAGGAGCCCGTCTTAAGTACGCGCTCGAGTTAGCTGCCCTTGCGGTTGCCCTCGAGGGCTGGCATACACTCTATTCAGACGAGTACATCAATGAATTAGCTGAACTGAGACTTTCGGAGCTGGAGCCTGGACCCTCTGTAGCGCGGGCGGTCAGAAAAGCGCGCAGCGGAGACGCACAGCAATCGGAAAAGTCCATCCGATTCACACTCCTGCCCGGGGGCGTCAAGCGATCAAGTCATTTTGCGAGTCTGAGCGATGCGGTGAGCATTTATGCCTCGGCTTGAGCTATACGCGTTGGCGCAAAGCGTTGCCATTGATCGTTCCACGAACCGAATTAGCCTCTTCAATATACTCGAGAGCCTCATTACCGACCCAAAGGGTTTGATTTTGCAGGAGATGGTTGCCGTCAGTATCTGGATCTTTGACAAGTCAGAGTTCGGGACTGATCATCAACTTCAGCTTTCGATCATTGCGCCCGACGGGAGTGCCCACGGTCCTTTCAATCAGAATTTCACGGTCACAGCGATTCGCCACCGCCTCATCAACACCTTTGAAAGTCATGAATTCGACCAGGAAGGTGACTGGACTTTCCGCGCAAGCCTCGATGGCATCGCTAGCGCCAGCGCTACCCATACAGTAGCGATAAGATTCGGTCAGCCTGACAAAGCGATCGACCAATGAATGATCACCGTACATTAGTCCCATTGGCTTCAACCTCCTGGGAAGTCGTATTTCGCCGGCAGGACCGTGGCCAGTCTTAGCACTAGCGACTCAACCTCACATTGAGTGATGCAGTAGCCCAGTGAGCCAAGCGAATGAGATTTCGGCTAGCCACCGCGCCGCCGTCGCGACCCTGGGCATCGTCGGCGGCGGTCAGCTCGCGAAGATGACCGCGCAAGCAGCGACGCAACTCGGTTGCGAAGTCGTCGTGCTCGAACGCCAGGCCGATTTCCCGGCGCACGCGCTCGACACGCGCTGGATCCACGGTGACTGGGACGATCCGGCGAAATTGCTCGAGCTCGCGGCCGAGGTCGACGTCGTGAGCCTCGAGAACGAGTTCGTCAGTGGTGCCGCCTTGCGCGCCGTCGAGGAAGCGGGCCACGTCCTGCGTCCTTCCGCCGCGACGATGGCACTCGTGCAGGACAAGCTCGTCCAGAAGCGCACGTTCAGCAGCGCGGGTCTGCCCTTGCCGCGCTTCGAAGCCGTCGAAACGCAGGCCGATGTCGCGCGCGTCGCCGCCGGCTTCGGGTGGCCGCTGGTGCTCAAGCGACGCACGCTGGGTTACGACGGCAAGGGCAACGCGACCGTGCGCTCGGACGCGGACGTCGACGCGGCGTGGCGCAAGCTCGCCGGCGGACCAGGACGCATTTACGCCGAGGACTTCTGCCCTTTCACGCTGGAGCTCGCCGCCATCGTCGTGCGCGGACTCGACGGAGCAACGCGCGAATACCCGGTCGTCGAGACCGAGAATCGCGACCATGTGTGTCGCGTGGTGCGTGCTCCGGCACGCGTCGATCCCGCGGTCGCGGCACGTGCGGCCTCCATCGCACGGGCGGCGGTCGAATCCGTTCGCGGGGTCGGCGCGTTCGGCGTCGAGATGTTCCTGATGAGCGACGGCCGCGTGCTCGTCAACGAGATCGCGCCGCGCGTTCACAACACGGGCCATTACACGATCGAAGCCTGCGCCACGTCGCAGTTCGAGAACCATGTGCGTGCCGTGCTCGGACTGCCGCTCGGATCGGCCGCGATGCGCACGCCGGCCGCGTGCATGGTCAATTTGCTCGGTGTCGGGATGGGGACGGGCACCCCGATCGGGCTCGAACGCGCACTGCGCGTCGAGGGTGCGAGCGTTCACGTCTACGGCAAGAGCACCAGTCAGAAGGGCCGCAAGATGGGCCACGTGACGGCGCTGGGCGCTACGCTCGCCGAAGCCGAGGCACGCGCTCTGGCCGCGGCCGATGCGATCCGATTCGGCGAACTCGAAGGGAACGATCGATGACCAAGCCGACTGCTGAAACGAAAACCGTCGCCGCGCCGCTCGTCAGCATCATCATGGGCAGCGACTCGGACTTCGGGACGATGAAGCTCGCGGCCGACGCACTGCAGGAGTTCGGCGTGCCGCACGAAGTCCGCGTCGTCAGCGCGCACCGCACGCCCGACGACATGGCGCGCTACGCGAAGGAGGCCGCGTCGCGCGGGTTGCGTGTGATCGTCGCCGGAGCCGGTGGCGCCGCGCACTTGCCCGGGATGGTCGCGTCGTTCACGAGCCTCCCCGTCATCGGCGTCCCGATCGAGACGCAATCCCTGCGCGGACTCGACTCGCTCTACTCGATCGTGCAGATGCCCGCCGGCGTTCCGGTCGCGACGGTCGGCATCGCGAACGGACGGAACGCGGGGCTCCTCGCCGTGCGCATCCTGGCCTCGAGCGATCCGCAGCTGCGCGCGCGCTACGAGGCCGCGATGGCGGCTCAGGCCGAGATGTCGCGCAAGAAGAACGACAAGTTGCAGGATCTCTTGAACGGAGGTTGAGAGCCCGTGAAGAAATCGGGTCTACGGGCTCTCAGATTCATGTGGCGACGATTCCGCGTCGCGAGAGCGTGTGATTTCTTCACACGCTCTGAAAGCCCGTGAAGAAATCGAGTCTACGGGCTCTCAGATTCATGTGGCGACGCTTCCGCGTCGCGAGAGCGTGTGATTTCTTCACACGCTCTGAGAGCCCATGAGGACCTCGATCTTGCAGGCTCTCGGCGCTGTGCAGAGATCACGGACCCGGATCGTGCGAATCTCCGCGCTGTTTCTCTTCCTCGCTGCCACGAGTTGCGATGTCTCGACACCGGGTCCCGCGCCTTCCCTCGCGGTCGCAGGCGTTCCGCCCAAACTCGTGTCCGATTCCTCCGGTGCGTACTTCGTGCGCGGCATCGAGACGCCCACGATCCTCGCGAGCCTCCGCGGCAGCATCGTCCGCGTGTATCCGGTCGGCGGCGTCGAACGCATCGAACTGCCGAGTCTCTCGAGCACGATGCTGCGCCCTGCCGGCGCGTCGAATTCCGGCGTGCCCTGCTCGTTCAGCGTTGGCGGACCGGACGCACACGGGAACGTCGTCTACGTGCACGACGACATCGTGAAGGAGGAGCACGCGCTCGTCCTGCTGGAAGCCGGCACCGCACGCGAGCGTGTTCTGTTTCGCGGCAAGGGATCCGTTCTGCTCGATGATCTCCTCGGCGACTGCCTTGCGTTGACGTCCGCGGGTGACCGCGTCGCGTACGTACGCAATCCCCGGCCCGCGACGAATCCGGGCGCCGGACACCTGTTGGAGGAAGGGACGATCGAGTTCTGCGCCATCGCGACTGGAGCGCGGACGAGCACGAGCATCACGGCGCTCGACGGCAGGCTGTCCTGGTCGCAGGACGGGGCGCGGCTGATCTACGCGTGCCTGCTCGATCGGGTACAGGCTCTTCGGCTCGCGGGCCTGCACTTTCAGAGCGACCGCGCCTTCCGCGCCGGCTACGACGGCTGGAGTCGCCTGCCCGTCGTGTGCTCGCTCGACGTCGCGACGAACGCCGTCGAAGCGCTGTGCATCGGCGAGCATCCGGTACTGTCGCCCGACGGTACGAAACTGATCGTGCGCGACACCCTGATCCTGATGCGGATGCTGCGCCTCGACACGAACACGTGGGCGCCGTTCGAGCTCGTCGGCATGACGTTCCCGGGCGTCGTCGGCTTCGTGGACGACGATACGGTGCTCTACCAGGCGTGGCCGACCGAGGGCGTCGCTCCTGCCTGGCTCGGGGGAAGCCCGATCGCGAGAACGAAGCAGGGTCGCACGTTGCAGGTACGCCAACTCGTGAGCGACGCGTACGCGACGGTGGTGCACGACTTCGATCCGCGGGATTCGTTCGCGTTGGGACCTCGGTAGGGACGCGAGCACGCGCGCGGCCTCACGCCAACCGGAGATTCCGATGCTGCCGCGACACCACACATCCAGCGCGCGTCGCTGTCTCTCGCAAGACGGCAGTGAACATGCACCAACCGTGATCCCTCGACCGCACGGGGCGCTCACATGAAAAAAAGCTCGTTCGTTCACCGCCGGGTGAGCGAACGAGCCCGGTCGGATCATCGACTCGCGGTTTCAGCCGCGTTTCGCGAGCGCTTCTTCGTATTGCTTCAGCGTGTCGCCCAGCTTCGGCACGAGCGTCACGGCCTTGCGTTGGATCTCGACGGCCTTGTCGAGGTCACCGCGCACGAACCAAGTGCGTGCGAGCGTGTCGAGGATGCCGCCATCTTTCTCCTTCGTGAGTTCGACGGCACGAGCGGCGAGCTTCGTCGCGAGCTCGGCGTTGGCCTTCTCGACCTTGGAATCGGGGTCGACCATCGCCCAGGCGATCGCGTGCAGAGCGCCGGCCGAATCCTTGCAACTCGTGTCGAGCGCTTCCTGCGCCCACTGGTTCGCGCGCTCCACGTCGCCCACCTCGGTAGCCAGGATCTGAAACTTCGCCGCCGCAGCGCCGGCGAATTGCTCGGCGTCGATCGCGAGCATGTCGTCCAGCGACTTGACCGCCGCTTCCCAGTCCTTCGCCTTCGCCGCGCGCTGCAGCTCTTCCTGGAGCTTCATGCCGCGCATCTCGATCTCCTTCGCCTTCTTGCTCGTCGCAGCGAGTGCGGCGATGTCGTGCTTGCCGGCCACGACGGTCTCGAGCGTCGCGTCGATCGACATCGGGTGACCGATGTAGGCGATCTTCCCGTTACCGTCGACGAGGAACGCGCACGGGATGCCGCGCTGTTGCGCGGCCTTCATGTACGCCGTGTTCGTCTTGGAGGCGTCGTCCCAAGCCACCGAGTACGACATGACGTCGCCCTTGGCCTTGACCATCGCCTCGACCGCTTCGAGCGAGTTGTTCGGATCCTCTTTCGTCACGCCGATGATCGTGAGGCCCTTGTCGGCGTACTTCTTCTGCAGCTCGCTGAGGTGCGGCATCCCGGCGATGCACGGCCCGCACCACGTGGCCCAGAACTCGACGATGTACGTCTTGCCCTTCTGGAATGCCGTGACGGGCTCGCCCTTGATCCATTTGCCGATCGCGATCGCGGGGGCTGCGTCACCGACGCTGAGCACCGCAGGCGTGGACTGCACGGGCGTCTGCGGCGAAGCAGACGTGTACGACGGCGCGCCGAGTAGAGCGGCGCCAACGAGAGCGATGCGAAGAAGCATGGTGGTCCTGAAGAGATTGCGGCCCGGGTGTCGCGGCGGATCCGGTGGACCCGACCGGGTCCGGAATGCCGCGGAACAGTTCCGGAGAGGGTAACGCGGCGATTCCGCGCGTGCCCCTACGACGTAGGACGAGGCTCGGGACAGCGGTTCTCGAGCGATCCGCGCGGCGTGGAAACGCGCCCGAGCCAAGCTCCAACGCTTCGCGCGGCGTGGAGGCGCGGCGGGGCGAGGCTTGAACGTTCCGCTCACCGTGGAATGCGGCCGAGCGAGGCTCCAACGCGCCTCGTACCGCTCCTGCAGGCGCTCGTCGGCGTCACGCCGTCCGCCGCGAGGCGCGGTGGACGAGCCACGCGGCCGCGATGAAGAGCGCGAGCGCACCCACGACGTGAACGACGCCGAACGTCGGCGCCGCGGCCTTCGTGCCGTCGCCGAGCAGCGCGCGACCGGCGACGAACACGCCGGCGAGCCCCTCGCCCGCGACGAGCCCCGACGCGCAAAGGATCCCCGCTTCGACGTCGAGCCGCTCCTTCGGTCGCGCTTCGGCGATGCGCCGCACGACGCCGCCGGCGAACACGGCCGCCATCGTCGAGAGCGGCAAGTAGATGCCCAACGCGAACGGCAAGGCCGGCAGCCCGGCGAGCACGCCGACGAGCGACAGCGATCCGCCCATGAGCAACAGATCCCACGGCAGTTCGGCGCCCAGCACGGCCTCGACCATCGTCTTCATCAGGCGCGCTTGCGGCGCGGCGAGCCCGCCCTCGCCGAAACCGGGTTCGTGGCCGAGCGCGACGACGACGCCGGCGACCACCCAACATGCGACGCCCGCCGCGACGAGCTGACCGTACTGCTGCAAGTACGGAGTGCCTTTCACGAGCCAGCCGGTCTTCAAGTCCTGCGAGATGTCGCCGGCCTTGCTGGCCGCGACGCACACGACGGTCCCGACCGTGAGGACGGCCGCTTGCGCCGCGACGCCTTTCCAACCGAGGGCCAGGAAGATCCCGGCCGTGCCGGCCAACGTGATGAGAGCCATCGCACTCGTCGGATTCGACGACACGCCGATCACGCCGACGAGGCGCGACGAGACCGGCACGAAGAGGAATCCGAACAACGCGACGCCCAGTGCCGCGACGATGCGCGCGGTGAGACTCAGTTCGCCGGCGAAAATGCCCGGGACGAGCACGAGTGCGAGGATGAGCGCAGCCATGCCTGCAAACAGGACGGCCGGCGGCACATCGCGATCCGTGCGCTCGCCGGTTCCGGCGGTCGCGCCCGAGCGCAGCCCGCGCAACACGGCCGCGAGCGAGGCCGCCATGGTCGGCGCTGTGCGCACGATCGTGACGAGGCCGGCCGCCGCGACCGCGCCGGCTCCGACGTAGAGCAGGAAGCGGTCCTTGATCGCGGCGGTCGTGAGCCCTTTCACGCCGACCACGGCCGCATCGAGAAGACCCGCCGCATGCGCTTTCGTCACGAGCGGGTAGAGAATCAAGGACGAGATCAGGGCGCCGGCGACCATCACTGCCGCGGCTCGGAACCCGACGATGAACCCGACGGCGAGGAGCGCCGGCGCGATCTTCAACGCGAGGCTGCCGTTCGGGAGGAACGTCGGTTTCCACGCGACTTCCTCAGGGAGGAGGTGCAGCGCGCTCAGGGCGATCTTGATGCCCGCCCCGACAGCCAGACCGACGAAGACCCACGTTCCGGCCGACGCGCTGCGCTGCGTCGCGTAGAGGACCTCCGCGCACGCGCGACCCTCGGGATAGGGCAGCTCCGCGTCGGCTTGCACGATCAACAAGCGTCGCAACGGGATCATCGCCAGGATCCCGAGCACTCCGCCGGCCATCGCGAGCAGCGCGACTTGCCACACGGGCGGCGCGACCCCCCACAGGAACAAGGCCGGAATCGTGAAGATCGTGCCCGACGCCAGCGAGCTCGACGCGCTGCCGATCGTCTGCGCCATGTTCGCTTCGAGGATCGTTCCGCCGTTTCGGAACGCCTTGAAGGCAGCGGCGGACAGCACCGCGATCGGGATCGACGTCGAGACCGTGAGGCCCGCGGTCAACCCGAGGTAGGCGTTCGCCGCGCCGAAAAGGCATCCGAACAAGAGGCCGAAAAGGACGGCCTTCCAAGTCCATTCCGCCACGAGGGAACCGGCGCGGTCGTTCATCGTGCGCGGATGCTACGCGGCACGAGCGCGGTTGAAAGGAAGAAGCGGGCCGCTCAGCACGCGCGGACGAAGTCACGCGGGGGAACGGAGACTGGGCGGCCCGCGGCAAGCACGACGACCTCCCGAGCAGGGGTTTGGAACAGGGCCTTTGGCGTTGCACGGCTCGCGCGAATTCGTCGGCGCGGCGCGGCGCGGCGAAGTGTGGCGCGGCGAAGTGTGGCGCGGCAAAGCGTGGCGCGGCAAAGCGTGGCGCGGCAAAGCGTGGCGCGGCAAAGCGTGGCGCGGCGAAGCGCGGCGCGGCGCGGTGCGGCGCGGTGCGGCGCGGCGAGCGCGGCGCGGTGCGGCGCGGCGAGCGCGGCGCGGTGCGGCGCGGCGAGCGCGGCGCGGTGCGGTGCGGCGCGGCGCGGTGCGGCGCGGTGCGGCGAGCGCGGCGCGGCGCGGTGCGGCGAGCGCGGCGCGGCGCGGCGCGGCGAGCGCGGTGCGGTGCGGCGCGGTGCGGCGCGGCGCGGGCGGCGAGCGCGGTGCGGCGCGGTGCGGCGCGGTGCGGTGCGGTGCGGTGCGGCGAGCGCGGCGCGGTGAGAAACGTGGGTCGACCCGGTGCAGGCCGGGACGATGGGGCTTTTCCACGAGCTCCCCCAGGAGACCTCGAGTGAATCCGCATCCCACCACCCGCGCCGGGTGCTGGGATTCGCCTTCATCCGGTGCTCGTCGACTCGTCGTACCCTGCCGTCATGTTGGCTCAACTGCTCTTGACCCTCGCCGCATCCGCACTGGCGCACCACCACGAAGAGACGCCCGCCGCGCCGAAGAAACACCCGGCCTGGCACGACCCGTCGCGTTTCCTCACCTCGCGCAAGAGTCCGATCCAACTCCCGCTGCCGAACGAAGAGGATGCGTTCTTCTTCGCGATCTTCGGTGACAGAACGGGCGGGCCCGCCGACGGCGTGAAGGTCCTCTCCGAAGCCGTCGACGACGTGAACCTGCTCGAACCCGATCTCGTGATGACCGTCGGCGATCTCGTGCAGGGCTACAACGAGACGCCCCAATGGTTGCTCCAGATGACGGAGTTCAAGGGCATCATGAATCGCCTGAAGAGTCCGTGGTTTCCCGTCGTCGGCAACCACGATCTCTATTGGCGCGGCAAGGGTCAGGCGCCTGCGCGTGAGCACGAAGCCAGCTACGAAGAACACTTCGGTCCGCTGTGGTATGCGTTTCGCCACAAGAACGCGTGGTTCATCGCGCTGCACTCGGACGAGACGAATCCTGAGACCGGTAAGAAGCTGTTCGACGATCCCGCGCACCAGCGCATGAGCCCGGAACAGTTTGCGTGGCTCGCGAGCGTGCTCGAGAAGACGCGCTCGGCGGATCACGTCTTCGTGTTCCTCCACCATCCGCGTTGGTTGCGCGGTGGCTACGGCGACGACTGGGATCGCGTGCATGCGCTGCTCGTGGCTGCCGGCAACGTGCACGCTGTCTTCGCTGGCCACATCCACCGCATGCGCTACGACGGGCTGAAGGACGGCATCGAGTACTTCGCGCTCGCGACCGTCGGTGGCGCGCAGGACGGATGGGCACCCGAAGCGGGCTACCTGCACCAGTACCACGTCGTCACCGTGCGCAAGCAGGGCATCGCCGTCGCTTCGTTCCCCGTCGGCGCCGCGATGGATCCGCGCGCGATCACCGGCGCGATCAGCGACGACGTGCGCGCACTGGGGAGCTCGCTCGAACCGCGCTGGAGCGGGCGTGGCACCTTCACGGAGGATCTCGGTGTCGAAGGCACGTGCACGCTCGAAGTGCAGAACCCTTCGAAGCAGAGCATCGAGGTCACCGTCGTCCCGGAAAGTGACGATTCGCGCTGGACGTTCGCGCCCGATCACGTGCACGTGAAGATCGAGCCGGGATCCAAGGCTTCGATCGCCGTCGCGCTGCGACGCCCGAGCGGGACTCTCGATGCGGCCTTCCGCGTCCCGGTCGCCTCCGTCTCGGTCGAGTACCTGGGCGAAGGCCTGCGCGTGCCACTCCCCGAGCGGAACTGGATCATGCCGCTCGACCTCGCGCACTTGCCGCTGCCGCCCGTGCCGGATGGCGAGCGCGCGCTGGCGCTCGACGGCGTGCACGACGCGTTGCTCGTCGCCGCGCGCGATCTCGTCGTCCCCGATGGCCCCTTCACGGTCGAAGGCTGGTTGAACGCGCGCGAGTTCCGGAAACGACAGGGCTTCCTGTGTCGCACCGAGAGTTCCGAGTTCGGCATCTTCGTGAACGAGGGAGCGCCCGAGTTCAGCGTGCACCTCGACGGCCACTACACGACGGCGGAGGCACGCGAGCCGAAGCTCGAAACGGGCAAGTGGCACCACGTCGCCGGAGTCTTCGACGGATCCGAGGTGCGCATCTACGTGGACGGCGTCGTCGTCGCGCGGCGCAAGGGCTCGGGAAAGCGCGCCACGAACGACCTTCCGCTCGTCGTCGGCGGTGATGTCGGACAAGGCGGCGTCCCGAACTCGTTCTTCTCGGGGGAGATCGACGAGGTGCGCGTGTCGAGCCTCGCGCGCTACACGCAGGATCGATTCGAGCCCGCTCGTCGCTTCGAGTCCGACGCAGACACGCTTCTGCTCCTGCACATGGACGGAACCAGCGGCCCGTGGTTCCCCGACTCGTCCACTCGGGCGGCGCACGCGACGAGTGCAGGCAAGCCTCGGATCGAAACTCCCTGAACACGCACGGGTCGGCCCGATGACCGAGCTTGCGTGATCGCCTCACGGCCCACGAGTGTCATGACTCGGATGTGCGTAGGCACATTGCGGCGAGCTGAGAGCCCGTGAAGAAATCGGAGCTACGGGCTCTCGGATTCATGTGACGACGCGTCGCGTGAGCGTGTGATTTCTGCACACGCTCTGAAGCCAACAGCCGCACAGCACGTCGATGGCCTCGATCGCGATTCTGAGCGCCGTGCGCAGCGCCACGCACCTTTGGTTCTTGGCGCGGACCGAGAGCGCGTGAAGAGATCGAGCCTCCGCGCTCCGAGGTGTCGGTGGCGCCGCTCCCGCAGCGCGTCGCCCGTGATCACCTCACGGGCGCTGAGATGGCACGCAACACGCTCGCCCAACGCCGTCTCTTCGGCTGCGCGACGACGACCGCCTCTTTTTCCGTCTTCGAGAGCTGCTTCAGCGCGTGCTCGACCCGCTGCGCCGCCGCACGATCACCGATCGCGACTCGGTACACGAGCTCGAGCGGACCGCGTCCGCGCAGCGCCTTCGCCCCGCGGCCATGCTCGTGCTGCTCGATGCGCCGTTCGACATCGTTGCTGATGCCGGTGTAGAGCGCGCCGCTCGCCGTGCGGACCATGTAGAGCGACCAGCGCGAAGATGGCGCTGGTTTCTTGGGGCTGGTCCGTCGGCGTTCGCCCGGCCGCGCATCGCTGCTCTGCAAGCTCACACTCCTGGCTCCATCTTGCTGGATAGGGCCCTGTTCGACGACCAGCCGCGAACGTCCTGCACCCTCGGCGCGCGCAGGATTCATCGCCGGCGTCTCGAACGTCGCCGGAGCCGAAGAGAGCCGCGTCGTTCGCGAACAACGCACCGTGAGCGCCCGAAGCTCACACGGGATGCCGCCGCGGCCCGGCACTCACTTCGCTTTGGCCTTCAGCTCGGCCAGCAACTGATCGATCGACGCGTCGAGCTGCTCGCCGCGCACGTTCTTGAAGCGGATCCGGCCTTCACCGTCGAGTACGTAGATCGTGGGCCAACTCGAGACGTTCCAACGCGTCGAGATGGGTCCAGCCGTGCTCCCGCCGTTCCAGAACGAGCGCCACGTGATCTTCTCGGCGCTGATCGTCTTCTTCAGCTCTTCGCGATCCTTGTCGCTGTTCACACCCACGATCGCGAAAGGTTCACCGGCGAGACGTTCCACGAGCGACCGCTCGTGCGGGTACATGGCCCGGCAAGGGCCTCACCAATGTCCCCAGAAATCGATGACGACGACCTTGCCGCGATAGTCGCCGAGCTTGAAGGTCGTGCCGTCGATGTCCTCGGCTTCGATTTCGGGCGCGATCTTGCCGATCGAGAGTTGCTGGAGTTCGAAGAGCGCACCCTCGGCGCGCGGACCGATCGCTCGGCCGCGTGAATCCAGGACATTGCCGTACTCCTTCGCGACGCGTTCGAGCAAAGCGACGTACTGCTTCTCGACCTCGTTTGCGCCCGACTTGCGCAAGGATTCCGAGCGATCATCCCCATGCCGTTTGGCATGCGTCGCGACCGAGACGTCGCCAGCTTCCACCGCACGCAACCCATCGAGGTCGTACTTCACGTGGTCGGCGAGCGTGCGCAGCGCGAGACCGCGCACGCCACGATCGCCGGCATCCTCGACCAGCGTCTCGACGCGCGCGCGCGCGTCGGGCCGTGAGTTGGGCCGCAGGACGTCGAGGAGATCGCCGAGTGCAGGGCTCGCGATGTCCTTCGTCATGAGTTCGTCGAGGAGCGAGTCGGAACTGCCGGCTTCGACGCCTGATGTCACCATCCACACGCGGATGCGAACGGCGGGTTCGCTGCGCGGGTTGCCTTCCATCAGCGCGCGCGCACGCTTCGCGAGCTCGACGCGCTTGTCATCCAGCGCCTTCTGGTCGAAGCCGGGCTGCTTTTGGTTCTTCGGAACTGCGTCGAACTCCGCGCGCAGCTCGGCCACGGAATCCTTGACGACTTCGATCGAACCCTGCCGCGCCGGATGGAGCGCAAAGGCCGGCGCAGCGAGCGACAGCAAGAGGAGCATTTGGGTGGGTTTCATGGCGTATTCAGTCTAGTCGCGCCGCACGGCCGCGAGAATGGATCGCGTCGCATGGCTCCTGTTCAGGGTGTAGAAGTGGATGCCGGGTGCGCCGCCCTCGAGAAGTTTGCGGCACTGCCTGATCGCGTGCTCGATGCCGGTCGCCATGACGAGCGCCGGATCGTCCGCCACGCGCCGCAGACGCTCGAGCAGTTCCTGCGGGATGGAAGCCCCACACAACTTGGTGAAGCGCTCGACTTGCGCCACATTCGTGATGGGCATGATCCCGGGCACGATCGGCACGCGGATGCCGGCCGCGCGCGCGCGACGGACGAAGTCGAAGAAGTATTCGTTGTCGAAGAACAGTTGCGTGATCAGGATCTGCGCACCCGCATCGACCTTCGCCTTCGTCCAGCGCATGTCGGCGTCGCGATCGGTGCATTCGACGTGATTCTCGGGATAGCACGCCGCGCCGATCGAGAGCGGCCAGCCATCCTTCAGCATCGTGATGAGCTCGGTCGCGTGCGCCATGTCGCCCGGCGGCATCGTCGAGCCGTCCTTGGGCTGGTCGCCGCGCAGCGCGAGCACGTTCTCGACGCCGGCTTCGACGAGCCGGTCGACGATCCCGCGGATCTCGTCGCGCGTCGAACCCAGGCACGTCAAGTGCGCCATCGTGTGCACGCCGAGATCGCACTGCAGCTTCGTGACGACGTCGATCGTGCGGTCGCGCGTGCTGCCGCCGGCGCCATAGGTCACCGACACATAGTCGGGCTTCCACACTTCTTGTAGATCCGCGACCGTGTTGAGGAGTGCCCGCGCGCCCTCGTCCGTCTTGGGCGGGAAGAACTCGAAGCTGAACACCGGCCATCCGCGGCCGTGGAGATCGCGTACCTTCAAGCGGCCTCCCGGATCTCTTCGAACTTCGCGCGAAAGTGTGCCGGCAATTCGATGCTTTTCATGGCGCGCAAGTCGGTGCACACGGTCGTCATGTGCGCATCGACGCACACGACGCCGTCGAGCCGGAACACGTAACGCAATCCGATCGACGAGCGGCCGAGCTTCGTGCAAGTGACGCTGACTTCGGGGCGGTCTCCGAAACGCAGCGGCGCGGCGAAATCGACATCGCTGTGCACGAGCGGGAAGCCGATGCGGTCCTCGAGGAGCATTTTGTAGTAGCGCACGCCGACGTGGTGCTCCCACAGCTCTTCGTAGACCTCGTGGATGTAGTCGTAGATCCGCGGGTAATACGCGATCCCCGCGGGATCGACATGTCCGAAGCGCACTTGGATCGTCGTCGTGAAAGCCGGCATCCGGTTCAGGATACAGCAGTGCCCTCGACGAAGAGGTGCGGCCAGGCCTCGCGCGCCGCATCGAACGCGATACCGCCGAGGGCGTCGACGAGCTCGGTCCCCTCCTGCGCCGTCGCCGACGCCGGATCGCCGCAGTAGGCCTGCTCCGCGCCGGCGTCCTGGAACGTCTTGACGCCCTGTTTCATCTTCGCGAGGAGCTCGATCGCGACCGGAGGGAGACTCGCCCGCTCGTCGTCGCGCACGGCATCCGCGTCCGCGGCGAGTACGAGGCTCGTCTCGTAGCGACCCGCATGACAGTCGCCGCTCTGGAACTCCGCACCGAGTCGCGCAGCGTTCTTGCGCCGCGTGACGTCGGCCAAGATCGCGTGGCATTTGCGTTTGCCGCGCTGCGCATGATCGAGGAGCACACCGCGCAGGACGTCGACGTGTGCCGGCTCGAGGTGACCGTTCACGAGGAGCACGTGCTCGATGCCCTGCAGTTCCAAGCCGACGATCACGTCGTCGAGCAAGGCCCACAGAGTCCCGGGTTGGAGCGAGATCCGCCCCGCGAAACCACGCGTGTACTCGGTCAACCCGAACGGGATCGCGGGCAAGAGGAACGCCGATACGCCGCTCGCCTCGAGCTTCGTCGCAGCACTGCGCGCCATCGAGAGCGCGATCGTGACGTCCGTGTCGAGCGGCAGGTGCGGACCGTGCGGCTCGGTGCTGCCGACGGGCAGGATGGCCACGGTGCGCGGGCCGAACGCCGCGCGCGCCTCGGGCCACGTCATCTTCGCCAACTCGCGCACTCGGGCCACGATACCAGCCCGACGTGCGGTTCAGATCAGGAAGGCGGCCACCACGCCCACTGCGGCGATACCGATCGTGAGCGGCAGCGCGACGTTGCGCAGCGCGCTCGAACCCGCGAACGAAGCGATGGCGCCCTTGACCAGCGTGTTCGCGACGACCGCGAGCACGACGGCGCGGCCGGCCGCGAGCGTGCTGTCGGGGGTCCGCTTCGCGAGGTCGGACATCGAGAGGATGACCGGGTCGACGTCGGTGAGGCCGGCCAACGCGCCGGCCAGGTACAGCCCGCGCTCGCCGATCCAAACTTCCGCTCCGCGCGCGACGAACGTGACCACCGCGAAGAGCATGGCGAAGCGCAGGGCTTTCGACAGCTCGAACGGGATCGCGTCCGACGCCACTTCGGCTCGGCCCGCGGCCTGGGCACCGCCGCGACGCTCCTGTCGGAAGGCCCAACCCGCGGCCAAGAGGTTCGCGAGGAGCATGGCGACGAGCGGCACCCACAAGTTCCGGAGCAGCGGCATGGAAACGACGGCCAGGACGACGCCCACGCGCACGAACATCACGAGCGACGCGAGCAGGATCGCCAGCGCGAAGGACGCCGACTTCTCCGGCTCCTGTCGGCTGCGCTTCGTCATCGAGAGCGTGGTCGCCGTGCTCGACACGAGCCCGCCGAGCAGCCCCGTCAACCCGATGCCGTGCTCGCGCCCGGCGATCTTCACGAGGATCCAGCTCGCGAAGTCGAGCCCGCTGATCAGGACGACCATGAGCCAGATGCGGTACGGGTTCAGGACATCGAACGGCGGCGGTCCGAAGCTCTTGTCGGGAACGAGAGGCAGGACGATCAACGTGACGATCGCGAACTGGAGCGCGGCCGAGACATGCTCGGCGGAGATCCGCTTCGCCAGCCCGTGCAGCCAGGCCTTGAGCACGAGCACCAGTGCGACCGCGACGGCGACCGCGCTCGCGACGCGCATTTCGCCGTGCAAACAGGCCACGCCGAGCAGGAACGCGAGCAGCGCCGTGACTTCGGTCGTCACGCCGACGTTCCCCTTCAGCGCCGTCACGACGTAGCTCGCCAGGACGAGTGATGCGACGGAGCCGAACGCGAGCGGCACGAGCCACGGGGCGGAGAGAGACGTGCCGAGCCAGGCCGAGAACGCGCCCGAGAGCGCGATCAGCGCGAAGGTGCGAACGCCCGCGAAACCGGTCTCCGGGTCCTTGCGGCGCTCGCGCTCGAGCCCGAGGAAGATCCCGAGTGCCAGTGCGATGGCGAAGCGCAGCAGCAGGTCCCCCTCGAGCCCGAAGATCGGCGCGGACGGATCAACGGCCTGATCTTGCATCGACTTCCGCTTTCAGCGCCTTGCGTGCGACCTTCCCGCGATCGTTCTTCGGCAACGTGTCGCGCCACTCGAACCAACGCGGGTACTTGTGCGGCGCGATGCTCGCCTTCGCGTGCGCCTTCAGCGCGGCTGCCGTCTCGTCAGAACCCGTCCAACCCGACTGCAGGACGATGAAAGCGAGCGGCTTCACGAGCCGCTGCTCGTCCTCGGCGCCGACGACGCACACCTCCGCGACCGCGGGATGCTCGAGCAAGCAGTTCTCGATTTCGAGCGGGGAAACCCAGATCCCCGAGACCTTCAACAAATCGTCGTCGCGGCCTTCGTACCAGAAGCGACCGTCGGCATCGCGCCGGAAGATGTCGGCCGTCGTGCACGTGTCGCCTTGGAACGTCGCGACCGACTTCGCGCGATCGCCCCAGTAGCCGATCGCCGTCGAGCCGCCGCGGATGCGCATGCGGCCGGGTTCGCCGTCCGGCACGAGCGCGCCGCTCGGGTCCACGATGTCGGCTTCGTAACCGCGCACGAGGCGACCGAGGCTGCCGGGCGTGACGTCGCCGAAACGACTCGTCACGTAGATGTGGAACATCTCCGCCGAGCCGATTCCGTCGAGGATTTCGACGTTCGTGCGTTGTTTCCACTCGCTGTAGAGCGCCGGCGGCAGCGCTTCGCCGGCCGAGAGGCACACGCGCAACGACGACAAGTCGGTGCTCTCCATGCGCGGCGAACGCAGCATCGCGTTGATCATCGTCGGCACGCTCGTCAAGAGCGTCGGACGGTGCTTCGCGATGAGGTCGAACAAGACGTCCGCCGTCGCGCGTTCCGGGAAGAGCACCGCGCTGCCGCCGAAGCGGAACGGGAACATCAGGTTCGTGCCGGTCGCGTACCCGAAGAAGAGCTTCGGCACGGACAAGCACACGTCGTCGGCGCGATAACCGACGACCTCGTCGGCGTACACCGCCGCGTTGAACGCGAAGTCGGCGTGGACGTGCACGCAAGCCTTCGGCGCGCCGGTCGATCCCGACGTGAAGAGCCAACCGGCCAAGTCGTCGGGCCCGGTCGGTTCCATCTCCGCGAGCGTCGAGTTCGGATCCTCGGCGCGCAGAACGTCCTCGAAGGCAGCGAATCCGCCCGCGTCCGGTCCGACGACGAACGCTTCCTTGCACAGCCGCGACGCGCGGATCGCGGGCCCGATTTCCGGCAGCACGTCCGTGTGCGTGATCACGACGCGCGCCTTCGTGTAGTCGAGGTACTCCGCGTACGCATCGCGATGCAGCAGCGGGTTGACCATGGCGAACACACCGCCCGCGCGCAGAGTTCCGAACCACGCGTCCGCGAACTCGAGCACGTCGGGCAACACGATGAGGACGCGCTCTTCCGGCCGAACTCCCGCGCGTCGCAACGCCGCGGCGACACGACGTGCGCGCTCGCTGACCTCGGCGTAGGTCCGCGTCCGCTCTCCTTCGCGCAAAGCGATCTTCGCGCCTCGACCTGCGCGCAGGTTGCGATCGAGGAACTCGTCGCAGAGATTGAAGCGCTCGGGGAACGGAGCCAGTGCGTCGCGGTGGGCCATGAGGGCTGGTCAGGTTACGGACGAGTCCCAAGGCCTGCACGCGGCCGCCCCCCGACCCGCGTTCGTCTCGGGACCCCGGTCCTGATCGCACGTCAGCAATCACGCCGCCAATTCGCGCACGGAGTCCTTCGATCGGCCGGCTTCGTCCTTCGCGTCGCGGATGCGCATCTTCGCTTCCCATAGCGCCTGGTGCTTGGGCCTCTTCGCGGCCACATGCCCCGTTGGAAGTCGACCACCAGCTCGCCCGTCGCTTCGTCGGGGAGTTTCCACGAGCTCGTGATCACCGAGCGCACACAGGTCAGCTGCAACGCCTTCTGCAAGCTCGCGACACGCTGGCCCGCGCAACGATCACCGACGGGCGTGTCGCAGGCGGAGAGCCCCGCGAGTTGGCCATTCAAGAGATCGAGCGCCGCGATCGGCTCGGCTCGGCCGAACGGGTCAGCGGCCAAAACCGCAGCGGGTTGGCTGCGCGCAACCCTGCCCCCCTCCGTGACCTAACCGTCAGGCAGTTCACACAAAACTTCACCCAAGGTATAGTTTCGTGCGTGACCTCCAACCGCCCCGGCAAGCCTGACTGGGACCGCCTCTTCCGAGCGGCGGAGAGCCACGACGGCCACTTCACGACACGCGAAGCCGCGGACGCAGGCTACTCGCCGGCGCTGCTCTGCAAGTACATGGTGAACGGCCGCGTCGCGCGCGTCCGGCGCGGCGTGTACCGCGTCGTCCACTTTCCCACCGCCGACCACGAAGCGCTCGCCGTCCTGTGGCTGTGGTCGGAACAAGCCGGCGTGTTCTCGCACCTGACCGCGCTCTCTCTACACGGCCTGACCGACGCGCTGCCGGTGCAGACGCACCTCACGCTGCCCTGCGCGTGGCAACGTCGTCGACTGCGCGTGCCGGATCGCGTCGTGCTCCATCACGCCGACGTGCCGCCGGGCGAGCGCACGTGGTTCGGCTCCGTCCCTGTTACGAATGCCCGTCGCACTCTGGCCGACTGCGCGCGAGCAGACGTCGCACCCGATCTGCTCCGGCAAGGGACCCAGCAGGCACTGCGGCGCGGCCTCGTCACGGCGAGAGAGATCAGCGAAGTCGAACGCGCGCTCGCGCCGTTCGGCGGCCTCGAGGGATGAAGTCGCGCACGTACTCGACGCCTGCGGCATTTCGAACCGCGCTCGAAGCGCGCCTGCGGCAGAGCGGACGTGCAGACGCCGATTTCCCCCGCCACCGTCAGCTCGTCGTGTTCGAGCGCTTCCTCGCGCGCATCGTGGTCGTATTCGGCCCGACCGCCGTGCTCAAGGGCGGTCTGGCCCTCGAACTGCGGCTCGAGCGCGCGCGAACCACGCGTGACATCGACCTGCGCGTCACCGGGTCGACGGACGACATCCTGAGCCGTCTCCAGGATGCGGCGCGCCGCGACCTCGGCGATTTCATGACGTTCGAAGTCGGCGCGGATGCGGACCACCCCGAGATCCAGGGCGAAGGCATGATCTACGCTGGCCGCCGATTTCGCGCCGAATGCAAGCTGTCGGGCAAGGTCTACGGCCAGCCGTTCGGTGTCGACGTGGGCTTCGGAGATCCGATCCACGGCGAGCCCGATCTCCACGTCGCGGAGGACGTGCTCGGCTTCGCCGGGATCGCACCGCCGGCGCTACGCCTCTATCCGGTCGAGACGCACATCGCGGAGAAACTGCATGCGTACACGTTGCCGCGCCGGCGTCCGAACTCGCGCGTCAAGGACCTGCCGGACCTCGCACTGCTGTCGCTCACTCGCGACCTGCGAGCGCGCGACGTGCGCGCGGCGCTCGAACAGACGTTCGGATTCCGCGCGACACACGCGATCCCGAGCTCGCTGCCTGCTCCGCCGCCGACGTGGCGAGCGCCGTACACCGCGTTGGCTCGGGAGGACGAGTTGCCGTGGACGACGCTCGATCAGGTTGCCGGAGCGGCGGCTCGATTTCTCGATCCGGTGCTCGGCGTGGGTCGCGGCGGTCGGTGGGACGCGCATGAGCAGATGTGGCGCACGAAGTGAGGGCAGCGTCGCAGGCACTCGCAGTACGTTCGTGTCGCAGGCCGAGAGCACCGCGCTCGTAGCCTGAGAGTTCGAGGGACGCGATCCCTTCGGTGGTGATCAGGTCCGATGCGCGGCCGACCGCGTCCGCCTGCAAGTTCGCAACTGCGAGTGCCAGACCGCACGAGAGCACCGGGCTCAGGCCGCGGATCTGCTTCGCGCCGGACTGGCGCACTCTCAATCCTGACTTTCCGGAACGCATCCATTCACGTGGCCAGCCGGCACCCAGGAAGCTGGCGCGCGGGATTCGCGACGAGGCGGTAGTCTCGGGCCCAGCACGCACGGCGTCCCCGCCGCTCTCCGACCTCGACAAGTGCTCGCGTCTCGCCTTTCTCCGAATCAGGTCCTCATGCTTCGCATGATCAACACTCGGGTGCGCCGTCTGGCCGTCTTCAGCTCGTTGGCCACGGTCGCGTTGGCCGTCACGCTTTCTTCGGCCGGGTACGCGCAGGTGTGTTTCGAAGCGAACCAGGCCTTCGGCGTCGGCGTCGGTCCCTACTCCTTGACCAGCGCGGACCTGGACGGCGACGGCGACCAGGATCTCGTCAGCGCGAACAACAGCCTCGGCTCGAACTCGGTGTCCGTGCTGCTCAACCAGGGGAACGGCACGTTCGCGATGCACGTGCTGTACGCGGTCGGCTTGCTACCCGCCTCGGTGACGAGCGCGGACCTGGACGGCGACGGCGACCAGGATCTGGCCAGCGCGAACAACTACTCGAGCACGGTCTCGGTGCTCCGCAACTGCCAGACGAGCGGCATTCCGTTCTGCGCGGGCGACGGTAGCGCCACGGCTTGCCCCTGCGGGAACTCCAGCCCTCTCGGCGCGGATGCGGGGTGCTCGAGTTCGCTCGGCCTCGCAGCGACCCTGCGCGGCTCCGGCTCGGCCAAGCTCTCTTCCGATCAGCTCGTCCTCGAGGGAGCCCAAATGCCCGACAGCGCCGCGCTCTACTTCCAGGGCACCGTCATGGCCAACGGCGGTGCGGGAAGCGTCTTCGGCGACGGACTGCGCTGCGCTGGCGGAACGATCGTTCGGCTTGGAATCAAGCTCAACGTAGCCGGCACTTCGCAGTTCCCGGCGCCCGGCGCCCGGCGATCTCGCGGTCAGCGTACGCGGCGCCATGACGACGCCGGGTCAGCGCTTCTATCAGGTGTGGTATCGCAACGCGGCCTCGTTCTGCACGCCGTCGACTTTCAATCTGTCGAACGGACTCGCCGTCACGTGGAATCCCTGACATGGATGGACCGGTCAACCCCCGTTGACGGGTTCGTTCGTTGATCGTGTTTCGAGTCTCGGTCTCGCTCACGCGGGTCCGGGCCTCGAGCGCAATTCGACAGGTGCCCTCACCCTGTGAGGGGCACCAATCGAGATGCGGTCAGTGGAACGAGGAGCGACTCGACGACGGACACCAGTCCGGATCGCACGTCAGCAACCACGCGACCAATTCGCGCGCGGAGTCCTTCGATGGGCAGGTTTCGTCCCGCGCGTCGCGGATGCGCATCCCCGCCTACTGCTGCTGTCACTAAACCCCGTGTCCACTGAACCGGGGGAGGTCCAGCACGTTCTTCAACCTGACGAACGGTCTCCGGGTCGACTTCACGCCCTGAGCCAACCTCCACCCGGGCGCGTGGCCTGACAGCGATCCGCGGCTTGCGCGCCCGGGTCACCTCGGCGCGGTTCTCTCCGCGTCGAGGAACCAACACCACTCGCGGCTCGCGCTGGAGATTCCCGATGAGGAGCTTCCTGCTAAACGGCCTTGCTTGTTGAACAACTCACGGGGGAGACGGCCGGCGAACGCGAGGATCTTGGTCATGCGTTCCGTGTACCCGATCGACGGCGAGCGCCGCTATTTCGACGCCGCGCCGATGGCGACGATATCGCGAGATCCGCTCGCGTCGGCTACGCAGCGTTCAGAGAGCCGCGGAACCACGTAGCCGGCGCACGAGCAGCGGAGTGGGACGGAGGACGGCGCGCGCGGAAAACTCCGAATTGCCGGCCACGATTTCGGTCCGTCGGCAACATAGTGGAAGAACTCGCCCGGTCTTCGTTGCTCGGAGAAACACATGTCCCAGCTCTCCCATCGGTCGCAAGCGGCTCGCACCGCCATCGCCATCGCCATCGCCCTGCCGTGCTCGATGTCGCTCGCGCGGGCCGAGGTGCGCGTCGTCGGCTCAGGCGGCCAGTACACGACGATTCAGGCGGCGATCAACGCCGCAGTCGACGGAGACACGATCCTGGCGCGCTTGGGAACGTATTCGAGCTTCGTCATCGACAACAAGGCGCTGGCCGTCGTCAACGACGCGCCCAACTCGATGTCGAGCCTCACGGGCCAGATCACCGTGCGAAACGTCGCTCTGGGCAAGACCGTGATCCTTTCGGGCTTCTCGTGCACCGGGGTCGGGACCAGTGCGCTGCAGATGAACTCGAATGCCGGATTCGTACGCATCACGCGCTGCACCTTTCGCGGCGCCAACGGGAACGGCAATCCGACCTCGTGCATGCCCGGCTCGCACGACAGCGGCTGGGAAGGTGCCATTCTCCAATCGAACGGCGGCGGCGTCGCATTCGCCGCGTGCGTTTTCGAGGGCGGACGGGGAATCGCGCATCCCTATCTCTGCTACGAAACGCCCGGTGGTCACGGAGGTCATGGCCTGCACTCGACGGGATCCCGCGTCGCCGTCTACGATTGCTCGTTCCTCGGCGGACTCGGCGCGGACGGCGGGCTCCACGGCGGGAACGGCGGGTCGGGAGCGTACTGCGTCGGCGGTCTGGGGTTGATGGCGTCGAACTCGAACTTCGCCGGCCAACATGGCGGAGACGGTCTGGACTTCACCGTGATCGGCGGCAGCGGGGGGCATGGCGTGTTCGTCGGGAGCGGCGCGGCGGTGCAGTTGATCGACTGCACGGGACAACTCGGGCTCGGCGGCGAGTACGCAGCACCCGACGGCGTGCCGTTCGCCGGTTCGCCGTACTACACGTACTCCGCGTCGCGCATCGAGATGCAGGTGCCGAGCGTGGCGCGCGAGGGCACGAACTTGCCGCTCACGATCCGCGCTCAACCCGGAGACGAGGTCTTCCTTTCGTCCTCGCGCGAAACCGTCTTCGATGTCATGCCGTCGTGGAGCGGCGTCTTGCTCGCCAACCAGGTGACCAGCCCGCGGATCATGATCCTCGGATCCGTCCCTCCGTCGGGCATCCTGAACGTGACTTTGAGCATTCCCGATCAAGGCCCTGGATTCAGCGCCTCGACGCGTTTCCTTCAAGTGCTGCGCCGCAGCTCCACAGGGCAAGTCACGCTCGGGAGCTTCGCCACGGTCACCGTCCTGGACTCGGTCTACTGAGCGCGGCGATCTAGATCGCCGACGCCCGACGTCGCGCGAGTTAGCTTCAGGCCCTGATCTCCGCGTCGCCGCTGGTCGCGCACCCGGTACGTCCGCACCTCACCGCACGACGCCACTGGCACAGCCTGGCCGTGCTGACCCCGTGCTGCGCGCAGAACCCGTCCATGCTCAGACCGCTCAGCTCGTAGGCCCTCGAGCAATGCGGGACGCTCCGCAACGCCATAGCGCCGCGCGCTCCTCGAGCGCGCAGGCGCTGGGCGAGCTACGCCCGGCAAGCCGGGCGTAGCTCGCCCAGCGCCTGACTCCGGTACTTCCCTCGACATCGACTTCCTTCAGCCCCAGCGGGGCACTGTGAGGCGGCGACGTCGGCCCTGAGTGGCTACGTCAAAGCGGATGGAATTTCGTACCACCCAATAGGTCCGCTCGGGCTCGAGCTCTCCCGACTCCCCCGCGCCGGTCTCGAACCCAGCCCGAACCCGCAAGCTTCGTTGGGCCGATCTCACAGCGACCGAGTGTTCGCCGTCGACGTTCTCACGTGTCTTGAGTGGGGCGGTGCGCGCACGCTGATCGCGACGATCACCGACGTTCTCGTCGTGCGCAGGATCCTCGACCACCTCGAGCTGCCCAGCACAGTCCCGGCGATCGCTCCCGCCCGAGCGCCGCCAGAGCCCGACTTCGTCTGGTAGTCCGAGACGCGAGCGACCTGCGCAACTCCAATGGGGCGCGGTCTGGCGGCGCCGTGCCCCGCGCCGCAAGCCCAGCGCCTCGGGCCGACTCGAGGCGGCTCCCGAGGCTCTGCAGAACTGCATGACGTGCGTCCGAGCGACCGGATCCACTCGTCCGCGGGCTCGAGACCGACCGGGAATCGCCCCGAACCGCGACCCACTGTCAGGGGTCATCCGCTTGGGGTTCCTATCCCTTCAGAGCTCGAGCTTCGCGCCGCGCCATTCGCGCAGATTGCAGTCGAGGGAGTCGTCGCAGAGGTTGAAGCGCTCGGGGACGGGCGGGACGGCGTCGCGGTAGACCATCGGGGGCGGGTCAGGTGACAGACCAGTCCCAAGGCCCGCACGCAGCGTGCGAGGCGGCCTCGCCACGACGAAAGAGGTCAGCGAAGCCCAACGCGCGCTCGCGCCGCTCGGCGGTCTCGCACGATGAAGTCGCGCACGCACTCGAAGCCTGCGGCGTCTCGGCGATCGATTCGCGTCGCAGAGCGCGACGCCGTCCGCGCGGAGGAGTGACGTTCGCGACGCCACTCGCGCGCTCGGGAAGTGCGCGTGATCGAGGTCGGTCTCGTGGCGCGACCTCCAGCGGTCTCGTCCTGGCCGCAGGGACGGGTGTCTCGCGCGACCGCGATCGATGGCTTCCAGGAGACACGTACCGACGAGCACTCCTTCGCGATCGAAGCGTTGGAGTGGCGGATGTCCCTGACCGGCTCTTCGCCATCTCAGCGCGGATATCACAACGTGGAGCAGTTGGTGGTCGCGCGGCTCCACGTTCGTGTCCGGCCGACACCCAGGCAGTTCGCGCGAGAGATTCGCAGCGCGGAGGCAAGCTCGGGCCTCGCACGCACTGCGTCCCCGCCGCGCCCCGACGTCGACAACGACACGCAGCTCCTCTTCCCCCGAATCAGGTCCTCATGCTTCCCATGATCAACACTCAACTGCGCCAGCGGACCGTCGTCAGCTGGCTGGCAACCGTGGCGTTGGCCGTCACGCTTTCGTCGGCTGGCTACGCGCAGGTGTGTTTCGAAGCGAGCCAAGCATTCGGCGTCGGGGCGTTGCCGATCTCGGTGACGAGTGCGGACCTGGATGGCGACGGCGACCAGGATCTGGCCAGCGCGAACATCAACTCGAACACGGTGTCCGTGCTCCTCAACCAGGGCAACGGAACTTTCCCCATCCATGTGCAGTCCGGCGTCGGCTTGCAGCCCCGCTCTATGACGAGCGCGGATCTGGACGGCGACGGCGACAAGGATCTCGTCAGCGCGAACTTGGACTCGAACACAGTGTCGGTGCTCCTCAACCAGGGAAACGGCACCTTCGCGACGCACGTGCAATACGGCGTCGGCACCCTTCCAACCTCCGTGACCAGCGCGGACCTGGACGGCGACGGCGACCAGGATCTCGTCACCGCGAATCAAAACTCGAACACGGCGTCGGTGTTGATCAACCAGGGCAACGGCACGTTCGCGACGCACGTGCCGTACGTCGTCGGGGTCCGTCCGAACTCGCTGACGAGCGCGGACCTGGACGGCGACGGCGACCAAGATCTGGCCAGCGCGAACCGAGGCTCGACGGTGTCCGTGCTGCTCAACCAGGGCAACGGCACATTCGCGTCGCTCGTGCAGTACAGCGTCGGGGCCGACGGGGACTCGGTAACGAGCGCGGACCTGACGGCGACGGCGACCAGGATCTGGTCTGCACGAACTTCAGCCAGAACTTCGGCCCGTACTCGTACACGGTGTCGGTGCTCCGCAACTGCCAGACGAGCAGCATTCCGTTCTGCGCGGGCGACGGTAGCGCGACGGCTTGCCCCTGCGGAAACTTCAGCCCTCTCGGCGCGAATGCGGGGTGCTCGAGTTCGCTCGGTCTGGCAGCGACCCTGCGAGGCTCCGGCTCGGCCAGTCTCTCCTCCGATCAGCTCGTCCTCGAGGGAGCGCAAATGCCCAACAGCGCCGCGCTCTACTTCCAGGGCACCGCCATGGTCAACGGCGGTGCAGGCAGCGTCTTCGGCGACGGACTGCGCTGTGTTGGCGGAGCGATCCTTCGTCTGGGAACCAAGTTCAACGTTGCGGGCACTTCGCAGTACCCCGCGCCCGGAGATCCCGCGGTCAGCTTGCGTGGGGCGGTGACGACGCCGGGTCAGCGCTTCTATCAGGTCTGGTAGCGCAACGCGGCCTCGTTCTGCACGCCGTCGACGTTCAATCTGTCGAACGGACTCACCGTCACGTGGAATCCATGACGCGCGGCTGATCGGCTCGCGCGCGCGATCTGCGTCGCGGCGCGCGACTCTGTCCGCTCGGACTTTCGCGGCGCCGCACGCGCGCTCGGGAGGAACAGGCCGAGGTCTGCGAGCTTCACGCGTGCGGCCGTCGAAGCAGGTGACCGGGCCGAACGGGAACGCGGCAGACCTTCGCCACGGCGCGCGCGGGTTGAAGGATCACCGAGGCTTCGGCGCTAGACCTGCCACCCCTCGCAGTGCTCCACCTTTGCGCCGCGGCCTTCGCGCAGATTGAGATCGAGGAAGTCTTCGCAGAGGTCGAAGCGCTCGGGAAGGGCGGGACTGCGTCGCGGTAGACCGTGTGGGCGAGTCAGGTTACGGACGAGTCCCAAGGCCAGAACGCGGCGTGCGGGGCGGCCTCGTCACGGCGAAAGAGATCAGCGAAGTCGAACGCGCGCTCGCGCCGTTCGGCGGCCTCGAGGGATGAAGTCGCGCACGTACTCGACGCCTGCGGCATTTCGAACGGCGCACCCCGACCTTCCCCCCCGCCCAGGACGCTTGAAACGCCATTTTCACCTCCACGGTGACCAGTAAACTGGCCGATCAAGAGAGTGACCAGTAAACTGGTCACCCGATGGATCCCTCCGAACTCCTCGCCATCTCCCGGGATTGGAGCTTCTGGGACCGCCTGCCTACGCCGTCGGTCCCGCGGACCGTCGTTCTGCCCGACGAGCTCTCCCCCCGCCTCGCGCTCGTCGTCCAGGGCGTGCGCCGCTCGGGCAAGTCGACGCTGCTCTCCCAGCTCCCCGCGCGGTATGGGCTCGCGCTCGATCGCTGCCTCTTCGTCAACTTCGAGGATCCACGGCTCGCGCCGGTCCTCGACGCGCAGACCCTGCAGGGCCTCGTCGACGCGTTCGAGTCCGAGCGCGGCGGCGACTGCACGTACTTCCTCGACGAGATCCAGAACGTCGAGGGCTGGGAGCGGTGGTTGCGCAGCGAACTCGATCGTCCGCGCGGACGACGCTTCGTCGTGACGGGATCGAACGCGCACCTCCTGTCCGGCGAGCTCGCATCGAGCCTCACGGGCCGTCACCTCACGGTCGAGCTCTTCCCCTTCGACTACGACGAGTACCGCGTCGTGCGTCCCAAAGGGACCGTGCTCCAGTACCTGAACGACGGAGGCTTTCCGGCGCCGCTGACGTCGCTCGACGGCGATCGCCTGCGACGCGCCTACTTCGACGACATCGTCGAACGCGACGTGCGCGAGCGCGTCGGGGCACGCTCGAGCCAGCCGCTGCGCCAGCTCGCGCAGATGCTGTTCGAGTCCGCCGGCTCCGAGCTCAGCGTGCGTCGCGCGGCCGCAGCCCTCGGCATGGCGGAAGATACGGTCGCGCTCTACCTCGCCGCGATCGCGGACGCGTACCTCGCCTTCGCAGTGCCCTACTTCGCATGGTCGGAGCGCAAACGCGCGGTGCGTCAAAAGAAGCACTACCCGATCGACACCGGGCTCCGCCGCGTCTCGGTCACGAAGACCGGCGAGGACCACGGGAAGATGCTCGAGTGCGCCACGTTCCTGCTCCTGCGCCGGCGCTTCGGCTCGGTCTCGTACTGGCGCGACCAGGGCGAGGTCGATTTCGTCGTCGTGAAGGGCGGTGAGCCCGTGCCCGTCCAGGTGAGCTGGGATGCGCCGACGGAGCGCCACCGCAAGGCCGTGGACGAGTTCCACGCGGCGCATCCGCGCGCGCACGAAGCCGTGTTCGTCACGGCGCAGTCGTTCGCAGCGGGACTGCCGGAACTCGTCGCGGGCGACTGACCGTGCGGACCGCGGAGGACACGCGGATCCCGTCCGGCCTTCGCGAGCTTCGAATGTCGAGCTAGTCCTGCGCGCCCCGGCCCGAAGCCTCGCGTACGTCCCGGCATCCGGCGATTTTCCTCGAACCCCCGCGTTCAGCGCGCTCCCCACCGGGTCTTCCTTGGCGTCCCGGTCACCCCTCACCGACACATCGCCATGCGACCCCTCCTCCTCGTCCTCCCCCTCCTCCTCGCGTCCAGCGCGCGGGCCGAGCTCCAGTCCCCCGGCAGCCTGCTCGTCTTCCCCTTCGCCGACGCCCGCCCCGGCACGACCTGCGTCGTGACCCTGACCAACGTCAACCCCGCCGCGGGCCAGACGCTGGCCGTCGAGGTGCGCAGCTTCGTCGACTGCCTCGAGACCAACCGCACCTACCCATTGCCGTCGAACGACACGCTCTCCTTCACCATGTCTCAGGCGTTCCCCGCGCCCGGCCAGGGCTTCCTGTGCGCAGTCGCGAAGGACGCGTTCGGCCGCGCGGTGTCCGCGAATCACCTGATCGGATCGGTGCTCGTCCTCGACGGTAACCTGGGCCTCGAGTTCCAGATCCCCGCCGTCGCGTTCGCATCGCCCCTGGCGGAAGGCGCGCCGACCGACATCGACGGCGACGATCTGCGCGACCTGAACGGCGCCGAGTACGCGCGCGCGCCGGACGAGCTCCTGTTCCCGCGCTTCGTCGGCCAGTCGACGACGTTTCGCAGCGAACTCGTGCTCGTCAACTTGACCGGCGGCCGGGCCTTCACCGCGGTCGCGAACCTCACGATCTGGAACGACGACCGCGACGTGTTCGTCGCGCAGCACACCTTTCGCTGCTGGTCGCGCGTGCGCCTCGCGGACGCCAGCGGAGCGTTCTCGAACTCCTTCCTCCTCTCGACCGGTCACAACCCGAGCGAGTCCGTCCTGGGCCGGGAGAACGGGTGGTTCCACGTCGACGGCCATGTCGCGTACTCGAGCGCGAGGACGATCGCGGACCCCGCGCTGCTCGGCGCGCTGATCGAACCCGCGAGCTACTCGAGCGCAAGCCTGCCCTTCGGCCGCGGGACGCAGGACAACGGCGACATCTACCCGACCGGCGTGAACGGCGACGGCAACGGATTCCCGGGCAACAACGGTCCGGTCATCCCGACCCACGGCGGCATCTTCGGAGGCTGAGCCACCGAGATCTTCGTGAAGCGCGCCGCCCGGTCCGGACGGCGCGCAATCGTTCAGGGCACGAGAGTCGTCGCCCCGACCGTGCGCCGCGCCTCGGGATCCTCGTGAGCGATCCGCGCGTCGCGCAGCGGATGGCGAGCCTCGACCGGACAGCGCAGATCGCCCGAGGAAAGCAGGGTGAACAACTCGCTCGCCGCCGACTCGAGCTCAGGCCGCGTGGACGTGTAGGCGAACAGTGATGGTCACGTGACGAAGCCCGCTGTCTTCGACAATCGCAGGAGGTCGAACGGCGGCACGATGCCCGACGACTGCCCGAACGTCACGAGCATCCCGCGCGGAGCGAGGCACTCGAGCGAGCCGTCGAACGTGTCCTTGCCGATCGAGTCGTACACGACGTCGCATCCGCGCCCGTTCGTCATCGGATCGAGCGGCTTTTTTTCGGCCATCCGGCGTTCGAGGTGCAACGCGCGGGGTCTTCCGGTGCGCCGAAAGACCCTTCACCGGAACACCCCCATGCGACTCTCCCCTCTCGTTGCCGCGCTGGTCCTCCCCGCACTCCTCTCCGGGTCCGCCCACGCGGAACTCCAAACCCCGGGCAGCGTGCTCGTCTTCCCGCTCGCCGATGCGCGAGCCACCACGACCTCGATCCTGACCCTCACGAATGTCCGCCCGTCGGGGAACGTGGCCCTCTACGTGGAAGTCGCCTTCCACGTGGACTGCCTCGAAACGAACCGGATGTACTCGCTGGCGAGCGGCGACACGCTCTCGGTCCCGATGTTCCACGCCTTCCCGGCATCCGGCCAGGGCTTCGTGCGCGCGCACGCGCTCGACGCGATGTACCGCCCCGTCTCCGCGAACCACCTCGTCGGCTCGATGTTGATCCTCGACGGCGCTGCGGGTCTCGAGTTCCAAGTTCCCGCGGTGTCCTTCGCCTCGCCGCTCTCCGATGGCGCGCTCACCGACCTCGATGGTGATGGGAACCGGGATCTGAACGGGAGCGAGTACGCGAAGGTCGCGGATGAGCTCCTCTTCCCACGATTCCTCGGGCAATCCTCGACCTTCGTGAGCCACCTGGTTCTCGTGAACTTGACCGGTGGGGCCGCCTTCACCGCGATCGCGAACTTCTTGATCCGCAACGACGACGGCGACGTCTACTCCGCCCAGTACCAGTTCCGCTGCTTCGCGCGCACCCCGCTCGTGAACGTCAACGGCGTCTTCCAGAACTCCTTCCTGCTCGGGACGGGCCAGAATCCGTACGAGTCGGTCCTGGGCCGCGAAGCCGGTTGGTTCTGGGTCGACGGCCAAGTCGCGTACTCGACGGCGCGGACCATCAGCGACCCGGCGCTGCTCGCGGTCCTCGTCGAACCGGCGATCCACTCGAGCGCGTCCCTGCCCTTCGGCCGCGGACTGCAGAGCAACGGCGACCTCTACCCCACCAGTGTGACCGGTGACAGCGACGGCTACTCGCCGCCGATCTGGGGCGGCGGGAACAGCGGGATCCTGACCTACTGATCCAGACCGAGAACGAAAGCGGGCCGTCCTCCAAGAGGTCGGCCCGCCTTCGTTCCGTCCTTGACGTGCAGAGGCAGTGAAGCCATCGCGGCCTCTCGCGCGAGGCGTCGCCACATGATTCTCTGAGCCCGTAGGCTCGCTTTCTTCACGGGCTCTCAGGCTTTCACGGCCGCGAGCGCCGCGCGGAACGGCGCGACGGATTCGTAGCGCTCGCTGCGATCGGCCATCAATCCACCGAGGATGGCGGACTCCAGCGCGGGCGGCACGGACACCTTCGGAGCGCGCACCCTCATCGGCGGCGGCGCCTTCTGCAGCTTCTCCTGGAACACGTCGAGGAAGCTCTTGCCCTTCCACGGCAGGACTCCGGTGGTGATTTCGAAGAGCACGCAGGCGAGGTTGTAGATGTCCGACTGCACGTCGGGCGACTCACCGCCGAACTGCTCGATCGGCGCGTAAAAAGGCGTCCCGATGAGTGCCGTCTTGTCGCCCAGGTGCTTGGCGCTCCACAGGCACGCCGTGATGCCGCCGTCGATCAGCTCGACATGGCCCTTCGCATCACGCACGCGAATCGTGTTCGGCTTCACGTCACCATGCACGAGCCCTGCGGCGTGGATCGCGCCGAGCCCGTCGAGGAGTTCCATGCCGATCTTGACGACCTCGGCGGCCGGGAGCGGCGCCTTTTCCTTGGCGTGATCGCGCAGCGACTTCGCGTGAGGGACGTCCGTCACGACGAAGATCGTGCCGTCTTCGACTTCGCTCACGCTGTGCGCCGTGAGCACGGCGCGCGACTCGACCTTCGTCCACTCGCGCATGGCTCGTGCGAAGTCGCGCGACTGCTCGCTCCCCTCGAAGAGCGACGAGGGGAACACCTGCAACTCGCGCTCGGCCTTCGCATCGAGGTCCTCGACCACGAACGTCGTCGACATGCCGTCCCGGCGATTCGCGCGCACGATCTTGTAGCGATCGCCGAGGACTTTGCCGGGAATGAGGTCGAAGAGAGACAGCGTCTTCGTGTGCATGGGCCGACAGGCTACTCGCCGGAGTGCGATCGTGTCGATTTGGCCCACATTCGGCGCGCTGGTTCTCTCGTCGAAGGCGCGCGGGTACGGGCGCAACGGACCGACGATGGCGGAACGTGGTAAAGAGCCTCCGATGAACCTCTTTCTGACCGCGCCCCTGCTGCTCCTTCAAGCGCCTACCGCAACGCCGAGCACCACGTTCGCCGTCCGACTCGATCCGGCGATTCGCTCGGACGCCGCGTCGGGTCGCCTCGTCGTGCTCCTCGTGCGCGACGGTTCCAAGGTCGGAGCGCGACGCGAACCCGCGGACGGTCCGTTCTTCGAGGACCCGCAGCCTTCGTTCGGCATCGATGCGCGTCTAGCTCCCGGTGAAACCGCCACGATCGACGACGCGGCGACGTCGTTCCCGGCCAAGCTCTCGCTCCTCCCGCCGGGCAAGTACCGCGCGCAGGCGCGCTTCGATCTCGTGCAGGCGGACAGTGCGTGGAAGCGCGAGGACGGGAACCTGTTCTCGAAAGCGGTGACGATCGAAGTCCCGACCGAAACGCCGATCGAGCTCGTCCTCGATCAGAAGGTCGCCGCGTCGCCACCGCGAGCGAGTGAAGGCGTCGAGTGGTTCGAGGTGCGCTCCGAACTGCTGTCGAAGTTCCGCGGCCGCGACGTCATGTTGCGCGCCGGCGTCGCGCTGCCGGCCAAGTACGACCCGGCGCGCAAGTATGCCGCGATCTACGACGTCCCTGGTTTCGGCGGCAATCATCGCGGCGCGAGCGCGCGGTCGAAGAAGGACGCGGACGATTCAGGGCCGAAGAGCGTCCTCGCGCGGGAGACGTTCAAGATCGTGCTCGATCCCGAGGGTCCGAACGGTCACACGCTCTTCGCGGACTCGGACAACAACGGGCCGTGCGGCGCGGCGCTCGTGCGCGAGTTGATCCCGGCGCTCGAGAGGAAGTTCCCGTTGATCGCGGAGCCGTCGGCGCGGATCCTGCGCGGCCACAGCTCGGGCGGATGGTCGACGTTGTGGCTCGCGCTCACCTACCCCGACGTCTTCGGCGCGACGTGGTCGAGCGCGCCGGATCCCGTGGATTTCAGGCGTTTCCAGCGCATCGACATCTACGCGGGTGAGAACTTCTACGTGCAGGGCGGAGCAGAGATCGCGAGCTATCGCAGCGATGGCGCAGTGCACATGACGACGCGCCAAGAGAACGGCGGCGAAGAAGTCTCGGGGCCCGACAACACGTCCGCGCAGCAGTGGGACTCGTGGTTCGCGGCCTTCGGTCCCCGGAACGAGCGCGGCCATCCCGCGGCGCTGTACGACGTCGCGACTGGACGCATCGACCGTGCGGTGGCCGCGTCCTATCGTCGGTACGACATCGGCGCACTCTTGCGCGCGGAACCGGCGAAGTACTCAGCCGTACTGCGCGAGAACGTGCGGCTCGTCTGCGGCGGTGAGGACAGCTTCTACTTGAACGAAGCCGTCGAACTGCTGAAGCGCGATCTCGATGCGACGGGCGCGGCGGCGGGCGCGGGCTACTTGGTGATCGTGCCCGGACTCGACCACGGCTCGATCTACTCGAGCGACGCGATGCGTCGCCAGCCCGACGAGATGCTCGCGCACCTCCGTGCGAAGGGACATGTCGCGACGACCAAGTGAATCGTCGGCCGACTGGGTGACGTCGGTGGTGCGGCATGGGCTCCCGCTGAACTCGTAGCTCCCCGCGGCAGTCGCGGAGATGTCCGGTGTGCGCGGACGCGCGCGGCCCGAGTCGAGGCTCACGCACCGTGGCCCCGCGGGCGCACCGTGGCCCCGCGGGCTCACCGTGGTCCCGCGGGCTCACCGTGGTCCCGCGGGCGCACCGTGGCCCCGCGGGCTCCGCCGCTCGACTTGGACGCCGAGAGCCCGCCCGACGACTGCGTGTGCAGGCGTCGGGCGGGCTCTCGTTCGGCGAGGGCGCTCGAGCGCCCTCACCCGAGGGCGCGATGAAGCGCCCCCACTCGCGAGGGCGCTTTTCAGCGCCCCCGCACTCGAATCACAGCGCCCAGACTTGCTGGAAGCCGTTCGACACGTTGAACGTCGAAGCCGTGCAGAACGCAGCCGCGTTGCGGTACCAGACTTGGTACGTGCGGACATCGCCCGCCGCCACGGCGCCGCGGATGCTGATCGGCTGATCCCCGCCGACCGGGTACTGCGACGAGCCCAGCGAGTTGAGCTTCGTGCCGAGGCGGATGATCGAGCCCGCCGCGCAACGCAGACCGTCGCCGAACACGGCTCCCGCGCCACCCGACTGCTGCGTCGTGCCCTGGAAGTACAGGGCCGAGCTGTCCGGCATGCCGTTGCCTACGAGGGCCAACGTGTCCGCGCTGACGCTGCCCGTGCCGGTCGTCGTGAGGGACGCGCCCGTTCCGAGCGAGTTCAAGCAGCCCTCGTTGTTGCCGGGCGTGCTGTTGTTCGCGCACGGGCAGGCCGTACCCGAACCGTCGCCGAAGCAGAACGCGAGGGACGCCGGACCGCCAACGCCCGGGACGTCCACGTTCGTCGTGCTCGTGCCTGCGATCTTCCAGTGACCGAGGGTCGCGAGGCCCGTCGTCGGGGCCGCGTCCGCGTCGAAGCGGAAGGAGAAGGTCGTGCCCCAGCGGATCGCGTTGCCGTTCGCGTTGGCCCCGAACGTTTGCGCCGCGTTCCAGGTGATCGCGCCGCCGCTCTGGCTGACGCTCCAGTCCGTGCCGTCACGCGACACGTTGCTCTCGCCGTCGCCCGAGTGGTAGGTGACGTCGTTGAAGCCGATGTTCGAGAGCGTGACGCCCGCGCCGATCGGAACCGAGAACGAGTAGACCGAGCGGTCGTTGTTCAGGTTCTGGACGGCGTACTCGTAGTGGTGGAGGCCGCCGGCGATGGGCGTCGCGCGGAAGCCGACGATCAGGAGCCCGTCACCGGGGACCTGGATCTCGTTCAGGGTGACCGCGGCGTCCGCGGACTTCCAAGACCGCAGCGCGTACTGCGTGCGCTGCGTCGCACCCGTGAATCCGAACGTCCAGGCCGTGCCCGAACCGGACACCGTGGCTTCGCGCCACGACTCGTTGTTGTTCTGCTTGCCGGCTGCCGCATCGTCCGGCGTCACGTAGTGCCCGGTGCCGAAGTAGCGCGTCGTGCCGCCCGTGACCTCGAGGTCCGCGACGTCGACTTGAACGCGACGCGCGATCGAGCCACCCCAGGCCGGGTTCGCGGGCGGGTAACTGTAGCCACCCGTGTGCGCATTGACCTGCCACTTCGGGCCGAGGCCGCTCTGCGAACCGTTACGGGCGGCCGTGTACGGATCGGAGCACTTGACGCCGAGGTGCGAGCCGTCCGTGGACTGGCAACCGGTGCAGCACAGACCTTGGCTGAGCGCGAAAAAGCCATGCTTCAGCCAACCCTGGCCGACCTGCTCGAACTGGCCGGCACCGTTGACGACCTTGTAGCGGTAGAGCGTCTGCCCGATCACCGGGTGCTGGTTGTTGCTGGAGATCCAGTTCAGCCAGACGTCGCCGATGTTGCAGGACGTCGTGCCGATCGCCAGGGCTTCGATGTTGCCCACCGCCGCGTAGTTCGCGACCCCGTTCAGGTCGCCGACGATGACGTCGGGTCCGCCAGTGGTCGCCGTCGGCGTGCATTGTGCGGATGCCGTCTGCGAGAGTGCCGCGAGGCCGAGGAAGGCCAGAGCGGCGACTGTCTTGCGCTGCCAGTATTTCGTCATGATCGGATGGGTTTGCTAGGGAGTCCGAGAGTGCGACGGCGACAACTCACGCCGTCGGAGAGAGTGACCACAGCGCGCGGACGTGCCGTGGAACATTCGAAGATACAGGGCATCCCGCGGTTCGGGGTGGAAGAATTGCCCGTGTCTTGGTGACCCTTGGGTGAAAGGTATCCCGGCCAGGAACACGGGGTCGCTGGGTCCCGTGGAGCACGATTCCGGGCTTGAAAATCCCTCGGAACCTGACGGCGCACGCCGACCCTGGGCTGGGTGCGGCCGGAGGCTTCAGGCCGTCATCAGGGCGCCCGGGCACTCGGTTCGATGGCGGTCGTAGATGCCCGCGAACCGGCTCCCCGGCTCGGCCGTCATCAGGGCGCCCGGGGACTCGGTTCGACGGCCACGGCGCAGTGGAGACCCCCGGACCTGCGCTGCGTCTCGCCGCAGCGCACCGGCAAGATGCGGACATCGGAACCGAGGCCTTCGGCGATGCGTTGTGTCGCCAGCGCATCGAGGGGCTCGAAGATCCCGCCGTAAACCGGCTGCAGGTACACGCCGCGCAGGTGGACGCCGTTCAGCGGGTTCAAGCTGCGTGCCTCATCCGACAGACCGGGCACGGCGACGAGCTTCCATCCGAGTCCGCCGAGTGCGGCTGCGACGCGCGTGCGATCCCCTTCACGACGACGGAGCGACGTGAGATAGGCGAAGGAGTCGGTGTCGATGCCGAGCTCCGCTTGGGTGGCATCCCCCATTCGCGCGGCGGTCCACAGGTCGAGCGCGAGGAGAAATCGTTGCAGGTTCCCGACGCCGGAGTCCTCGGGGCCGGCGGCGAACTTCTGTGCGAAATCGAGCGTGAAACGGCCGCCGCTGTGCTGAGCGGCTTGGAAGATGGGCCCGAGTCGCCCGAAGAACTCCGCGTGACGATCGGCGTCGGCATCCTCGAGCGCGAGGCGCGCGCCTTCCTGGTCGAGGAGTCCTGTGCGCTCCAACGCAGCGATCCCGCAGCGGATGATCGTGCGGGCGGCGGTGCTCGTGTCGAGGACGAAGGCGACGACTCCGTCCGGCGTCGCGCGCACGCTGACCTCGAGGTCGATGTGGAACGAGACGGCCGGGAGGACGATGCAACCGTCGACGCCGAACTCGGCGCGGAACGCGGCGAGGACTTCGTCGCGCGTGAGTCCAAGTGCCCGATTTCGCGCGATTTCGGCCTCTCCGATGAGGAGCGAACGCGTACCCGACTTCGGATCGCGCACGGCCAGGAGGTTCCCGCCCTGGAAGAGGAGTCGCGACGAACGCACTTCGCGCCCGCTCTCCGAGAAGCCCTCCAGCGCGAGGCTTTCCGCGGGTGCGAAGCGTGTGCCATCTTCACCGCGACTCGCGTAGCGCGGTGCGAGCCAAACGACGGCGCGTCGGCCGCTGCTCTCGACATGACCGGCCTTCGCGGAGTCCTGCGCCCACTGCGCGAGAGGCAGCGGCGATTCGACGAGCGTGATGCGGCCCGCACGCGACTCGGCCAGCGTGCGCGATTCGCGCTCGACGGCGGCGAGGTGCTTCGTCTCGACACCGGCGACGATCTCGGCGTCGGGCAGCGCGCGCGCGAGGTCGCGCAAGATGTCCATCGCGCCGCCCTCGCCGGGACGCGCGTAGTCGGTGGCGCTGGAGATCTGCAAACGCAGGGCGGCGGCGTCGTGTTCGCCGCACTCCGTTGCGACGCCGAAACCCGGGATGGTCGGCCGGTACACGAACGGGAGCGCCGCGATCTGCGCGAGCACCACCTCGCGCGAGCGCCCGGCTCCGAGCTCGCGCGCGACGACGTCGAGCAGCGGCTCGGAGTCCGGCATCGCGAAGGAATCGAGCCAATCCAGCGGGAATCCCGCGCGTTCGAGCCGTTCCGCGGGCGTGCGGCGGTCGGCGCCGCCCTGATCCAGCTGAGCGAAGGCCGTGACGAGAGTGGCTCGCAGTCCGTCGCGCGCGAGCCGCTCCGCAATCGTGCGCGCCGAGCGTGCATCGACTCCGGCGACTGCGTGGAGGACGAGAGCCTCACGGGCGCGATTCAGGATCGGCGCACGAAAACCACGCAAGCTGGGCCGCTCGTCGATCGCAGCGCGCCAGCTCGCGAGCCGATCGGGCTCGATCGCGGGACGCAAGACCATGACCTCCCCGGCGAAGAGGAGCGCGAGTGAGAGGATCATGACTTGCGCCGCGCGCGCGCTCTCCACGCGAAGAACCCGAGGACGGTGAGGACTCCGAGCGAGAGGAGCGCGAGGACGTCCATCACTTTCCGGAACGCGCTCTTCTCGTCCGGCGCGACCGGCAGAGCGGAAGACCCCACGGGGGCGGCCGCCGCTTCCGCGACGACGATGCGGAAGTGGTCCTCGAACGAGCGGCGCAGGATGCGGTCCGAGAGCCTGCGCAGGAGGTCTTCGGGCAGCGCCAAGTCGTCGACGGTGCCCGTGCCGAGCGACTGAGCACGCACGTTGGCCATGACCTCCTCGAGCTGGCTCGACAGTTCGGCCTGTGGCGGCGTCGCGAAGAGGACGAGACAACCCGTGAAGATGTGCGCGGTCATGGAGTCGGACCAGTTTGGCGCGGAATCGCTCGCGTTGCACGCGGGCTCGCGGCGCTCGACGCATTCCGCGCCCCGCAGCCCGCTTCGCGAGTCGCTACTGCGGCCTCCATCCGGAGCTGCTAGAACGCGCGTGTGACCGAATTCACCGCGGGTGTCCGAATCGTGCGACACGGCACGGTCGACTCGACTTCGGAGCGCGCGTTCGCGGAGCTCGCGGCCGGTCGAGCGCGACACATGGACGTCCATGTCGCGACCGAGCAGACGAGCGGTCGTGGTCGGCACGGACGCGCGTGGCGCAGTCCGCCGGGCGCGGGGCTCTACGCGAGCTTCGTTCTCCTCCCCGAGCGGCCCTCTAACGGCGCCGCGTTGACGATCGCACTCGGACTCGCGTGTCTCGACGCCGTCCGGCGACTCGGACTCGCGCGCGCGCGCCTGAAGTGGCCCAACGACGTCGTCGTCGACGGCGCGAAGTTGGCCGGAGTGCTGGCCGAGACCCGTGACCTCGATCCGCGCCGACCGGCGTACGTCGCGGGCATCGGGGTCAACGTGGCGGCGCACGAATTCCCGGCGGATCTCGTCGCCGAGCGACCCGTGACGAGTCTCGCACTGTGCGGGATCGCGTGCGACGTCGAAGCCGTGCTCGTTGCTCTCGTCCTAGCGGTGCAACAGCGCACGCGAGCGATCGAACACGATCCAGCGCGACTCGAGCTCGACTTCGTCGAGGCCGCCGGACTCACGTCACGACGCGTCCGCGCCGAGGTCGCCGCGGGCCCCGTCGCCGGCACCTTGATCGCGTTCTCGGTGGTCGACGGATTGCGGATCCGGACGGACTCCGGGAGCGAATCGCGCTTTGCGCTGGAGCACGTGCGCGCGCTCGCGAGCATCGAGTGAGCGCGCGAGTGCGCTCAGCACGCGTGAAGAAGTCGGAGCGTGCGGGCTCAGAGAAGCAGACGGCGCCGCTCCGCGGCACGAGAGCGCGCGACTTCATCAGGAACTGCGAGTTCCGCGCTGGATTCCGTCGTGATCGAGGCGACCGCTGCTAGCATCTTCGCCCCACAACGGAGCCTCTCCCCCATGCCTCGACCCGACGGCCGCGCGCCAGAAGACCTTCGACCTGTCACGTTCCAGCGCGCCTTCACGCGTGCGCCGGGCTCCGTCCTCGCGAGCTTCGGCAACACGCGCGTCCTGTGCACTGCGATGGTCCAGGACAGCGTGCCGCCGTTCCTCCACGGCCGCGGCAAAGGTTGGTTGACGGCTGAATACGCGATGTTGCCCTCGTCCACGGACTCGCGGAAATCGCGCGACCGCGTGGGCAACACCGACGGTCGATCCGTGGAGATCCAACGGCTCGTCGGTCGCTCGTTGCGCGCCGTCGTCGACACGACCGTCTTCGGCGAGCGCACGGTGTGGGTCGATTGCGACGTGATCCAAGCCGACGGCGGCACGCGCACGTGCGCGATCACGGGGGCCTGGGTCGCGCTGCACGATCTGTTCACGCGCATGGAAGAGAAGCGTCAACTGCGCTCGTGGCCGCTCAAGAGCCAACTCGCGGCGATCTCCGTCGGCGTGTTCGAGAAGACGCCCGTCGTGGACCTCAATTACGCCGAGGACAGCAAGGCCGAGACCGACATGAACCTCGTCATGACGGGCGAGGGCAAGTTCGTCGAGGTCCAAGGTGCCGCGGAGGGCGCGCCATTCGACCGCGGCGAACTGGACCAGATGCTCGAGCTCGGGACGGCGGCGTGCCGGCGGCTGTTCGAACTCCAGCTCGCGGCGTTGAAGCCGGCCTAACGTGCGGCTCCTGGTCGCGACCTCGAACCAAAAGAAACTCGCAGAGTTCGCGCGGCTTTTCGCGTCGGAGGACCTCGAGCTCGTGACGCCGGCGATGTGCGGCGGACTCCCGGACGTCGTCGAGGACCAGCCCTCGTTCCGCGGCAACGCCGCGAAGAAGGCGCAGTCGGCCAGCTTGCACTCGCGCAACTGGTCGCTCGCCGACGATTCGGGTCTCGAGGTCGACGCGCTCGGAGGAGCGCCGGGAGTGCTCTCCGCGCGTTTCGCCGGCGCGCACGGCGATGACGCGGCGAACAACCGCGTGCTGCTCGAGCGACTGGAGGACGTTCCCGACGCGGAGCGCGGTGCGCGTTTCGTGTGCGCGCTGGCGCTCGCGCGACCGGACGGCACGATCGCGCTCGAAGTCGAGGGCCTGGCGCGCGGCACGATCCTGCGCGCGCCGCTCGGCGCGCACGACTTCGGCTACGACCCGCTCTTTCTCTTCACAGAGCCGGGCTTCGCGCAGACCGGCCGCGGGTTCGCGGAGCTCGCCACGGCGGAGAAGTCCGCGGTGAGTCATCGAGGTCGTGCATTGCGCGAGCTCGCGGCGCGATTGCCCGAGGTGCTCCGCGCCGCACGCGACGCGCATCCGGCGTAGCCGTTCATCGAGCTGCCCCAGCGTGGCGGTTTTCCCCTTCCAAGGGGTCCTCGGGGCGGGCGGCTGGTCCGGCAAGGCCGTTTCTGCTTCCACTAAACCTACCGGGGAGCCCTACTTCTCGTGTCCCCAAATAGCATGCTGGTCCTCTCCTTCATTCCGCGCCTTGCCCGATGCCACTCCTGACTTGATGTCGAACGTTATGAAAGCTGGACGGTCACCGTTGGATTCTATGTCAATGTCGAGGGTGACTTGTTCTCGACTCGCAGAAATAGTCGCCGCTGAATCGAGATCGTCGCTCTGGTTCAGTAAACTCAGCATTGAGTGCCCCTGTCCCGACATAAGGCGGCTTGCAGCGTACTGTCCGGCGTAGTCGGTTGAGAGTTCCAGGAGCGAGACAACACCAGCCTCGGTTACAGGGCCGCCCGCTGGCGACCCAATGGCGTTGATCGAAATCTGCGCCACAGGCTCCGCCTGACACATTGGCGCAAACATCCGCAGAAAAGGAAGTCCCGTGGCCCCCTCCGTCCCGAGAATGGCGACGACCGCCCCCTTGGCATTGACCAGCCTCAGCTCACTAATCGTTAGGACCTCGGGCTGCATCGTAGATTGCGACTTGGCTTGAAGGGCCTGCACATTGTACACAACAATCCCAGCGAGCGTACAGCCAAGGCCCATCCGAACAAGCGACTTGGACGCGATCACAGAGTAACTCCTTGCGGAACAGGAATGAAGAGGAGAGATGACCAACACCGTAGCATACTAGCATCCGCCACAGCACCTCGCAACACTGCCGCTGGAGTTGCAGCGCCATGTCGAACACCAGATGTTCCGTATGCGTCCGGCGCCGACTCGAGACGGGCCGTAGCGCAGGCTTGCACGCGGGCCGAGGCTCTGGGCATGAAGCAGCCCATCCGTTGGACGCGTGGCGAGGATCGCGGCGATCTCGGTCGCCACTACAGCGCGCTGCTCGCGCGCCAGGAAGCTAGCGGCCTGAGCATGCGCCGGTTCGCCGCGC
>Ga0163147_10000758_pt1 | contig 50792 bp, 50 predicted proteins | sample OliLakLV19MP6G1_FD_148597 | JGI IMG/M metagenome (GOLD analysis project Ga0163147, IMG submission 148597) | Freshwater microbial mat bacterial communities from Lake Vanda, McMurdo Dry Valleys, Antarctica- Oligotrophic Lake LV.19.MP6.G1 | ecosystem: Environmental > Aquatic > Freshwater > Lake >... | reverse complement strand
TGGAGAGGGGGAGTTTCCGCCGCGCGTTCCCCCTCCCCAGTGCTTGGAGAGGGGATCAGGGAGTGGGGTTCTTGGAAAGGGGTTTGGAGGATACGGTTGGCTTTTGCCGCACGCCACGACCACACCACAAACGCCGCCGCCGCGATGAACAGCCACAGCGGGAACAGCCGCGATGCCATATACGTGTAAATCGCGCTTCCGGCAACGAATCCAGCAAGCGTCAGCCACAGCCATGCCCGTTTGTCAGCCCGCAGCCCGCGCCACAACAGCCACAACGCCAACGCTTGGCATAGTGGGAGCGTCACCGCGCGGAATGCCTGCCGCGCCAGCCACACTTGCGGAAACGACAGCGCGAATGCCGCGCCCGCCGCCAGCGCGACGAGCTGCCCGCGCTTGCCCGGAAACATGGCGCGCGCCAAGCCCATGCACGCCGCCAACGTGATCAGGTTGGCGAACGCGCTGGCATAGCGCAGCGTCAGGACGCGATCCCCAAACAGCGACAGCAGCGGCGCGTTGAGGTACATCCACAGCACTTCGCGCCCCTGATACGCTTCGACGATGGGGAAGAAACGCGCGCCGCCAAACGCGATGCTGCGCGTCATGGTCAAGTAGACGGCTTCATCATAGTGGGGTCCCGGCGGATACGACGGCAGGTCGTACAGACGCAGCGCCGCCGCCACAAGCAGGATGAGCGCCGACAGCGCGATAAACGTGCGATGAGACATAGTTGGCGTTTGGCGTAACCGGAATGGTGTAAAAACCCCATTCCGTTGCAAACGTTTCTCCCAAGTGAGATAATCGCGCCTATTCTAACAGACCATCGTCAAAAGGAGTGTTGCATTGGACTTATTCGAGTATCAGGGTAAGCAGTATTTCGCCCGCTATGGCGTCCCCGTGCCGTCGGGCGGCGATACTGCCGATACCGTCGATGAGGCGGTTGCCCTCTCCGACCGCATCGGCTATCCCGTCGTGATCAAGGCACAGGTGCAGGTCGGCGGGCGCGGCAAGGCGGGCGGCATCAAGATCGCCACCACGACCGACGAAGCGCGCGAACATGCGGACAAGATTCTCGGCTTGGACATCAAGGGACACATCGTCCGCCGCGTCTGGATCGAGAGCGCGTCCGATATCCGCCACGAATATTATGCGTCGTTCACGCTGGATCGCAGCGCGCGCAAGTTCTTGGGGATGCTGTCGGCGGAAGGCGGCGTCGAGATCGAAACCGTCGCGGTGAATCATCCCGACGCTATCGCGCGCATCCATATCGATCCGGTTGTCGGCTTGACCGAAGAAGCGTGCCGCGAATGGGTCGCGCGGGCGGCGCTGCCCGAAGCGGCGGACGGCGTGGCGGCGCTGCTGCTCAAGCTGTACGGCGCGTTCGTACAGGGTGACGCCGAGCTGATGGAGATCAACCCGCTGATCGTCAACACCGACGGCGTGGTCTATGCGCTCGATGCCAAAGTCACGCTCGATGAAGCGGCGGCGCACCGTCACCCCGATTGGGCGAACTACGACCAGAAGATCGACCTCGACGGGCGCGAAAAACTGGCGTCCGACTTGGGCTTGCAGTACGTCGGCTTGGATGGCTACATCGGCATCATCGCCAACGGCGCGGGCTTGGCGATGAGTACGCTCGATATCGTGCAGCAGGTCGGCGGAAGCGCCGCCAACTTCCTCGATATTGGCGGCGGCGCAAAAGCGGAAGTGGTCGCCAACGCGCTCAAGGTGATCAACACCGATCCCAACGTGCGCGCGATCTTCATCAACATCTTCGGCGGCGTGACGCGCGGCGAAGAAGTGGCGAAGGGCATCATCGAAGGACTGAAGCTGTCCGGCGTCACCACGCCAATTGTCGTCCGCTTGGACGGCACGAACGCGACCGAAGGGCGCGCGATCTTGGCGGCGAACAAAACGGACAATTTACACGTCGAGCCAACCATGCTGGACGCGGCGAACAAGGCGATTCAATTGGCGGGGGGAGCTAAAGATGTCGATCTGGGTGGATGAGAATACCAAAGTCGTCGTGCAGGGTTTGACGGGCGATCAGGGACGCTATTACGGCTTGCGCAACCGCGCCTATGGGACGCAGGTGGTCGCCGGGACGAACCCGAAGAAAGCCGGGACGGATGTCGAAGGCATCCCGATTTATGCCAGCGTGCGCGATGCCGTCGAACAGGCGGGCGCGAACGCCTCGTTCATCATCGTCCCTGCGCCATTCGCAGCGGGCGCGATCATGGAAGCCGCAGAAGCGGGCGTCGCGCTGATCGTCTGCGTGACGGAACACATCCCCATGCACGATGAAGCGCGCGTCTATAACACGCTCAAAGACAAATTCCCGAATACGCGGCTGATCGGGCCCAACTGCTCCGGCATCATCAGTCCCGGCAAGTGCAATATCGGCTTCACACCGGGCGAAGTCGCCAAAGCGGGGGGTCCCGTCGGAACGGTCAGCCGTTCGGGGACGCTCTCGTATCAGGCGCTCTACGAACTGACGCAAAAAGGCATCGGGCAGACGACGGGCGTCGGTATCGGCGGCGATCCGGTGCCGGGAACCAGCTTCATCGATTGTTTGCAAGCCTTCGAGGCTGACGCCGACACGCACGCCGTGATCATGATTGGCGAAATCGGCGGGACGCAGGAAGAAGAAGCCGCCGACTTCATCAAACGTGAGATGAGCAAGCCCGTGATCGCTTACATCGCTGGCGTGACCGCGCCGCCCGGCAAGAAGATGGGACACGCAGGCGCGATTGTCAGCGGCGGCAAAGGCACGGCGAAGGGCAAGATGGAGGCACTCGAAGCGGCGGGCGCGCGCGTGGCGATGAACCCGACGCAGTTGGGCGACTTGACAGCAGAGGCGCTCGGACTGAAGTAGAAGGACTGAGTAAGGGCAGCCACATTCCTTCGCCGTCATCGCTTTCCGAAAACAAAATTAAATGATGTCGGGGCTTGCGTCTGGCAAGTTCCGACATCGTTTGGATACGAATTTACTTCTCCACCAGCTTGCATAACTTCACAAATTATGACACATTTGTTCTTAAACCACCTCGATTGAAGCGATTAGTCAGCATACAACCTGACGTAACGTCAGGTGCAAGCCGCAATAGGGAACACCTTCAGCGAATGCGCCGCCCCGAACGCCGATTGTAGCGTTCATGGAACTGCGTCGTCGGCAGCCAGCGTTTCGCTTCGGCGTGGTCAGCGGGCGCAATGCTCAAAATCGTGCGTTTGCCGCGATCTTCCATGTAATAAATCAAATACTCCGCATTGAAACGCAGCGGCGCGCGCGGCGGCTGCCAATTGTTAAAGACCAGCGGATCGTCGTTCTCGCGGTAAAACATGACCGGACGCCAAAACTGCCACACGGGGCGCGGGCGCACATCCGAGAAAAAGCGTCCGAATGAAACGGGCATCCGCGCGTAGTGCCGCGCGCGCGAAATCAGCAGCCACGCCAAGAGCGCGCCGCCAATCAGCAGGATCATCGGAAACCCGATGCGCAAGCCCGGAATCACGCGCAAACCCAGAATCAAGATAGCGGGCGCAAGCAGTACCAGAAACCCCGTCAACGGCTCGGTGACGAGATCGATCCATTGGCGTGTCGTCAACGCCCCTTCGCGGTTCGCCGCTAGGCGTTCACGCACCTCGTCCGTGAGTATGTCCACTTTTCGTTTCATCATCTCGTCCGCCTCCGACTTCCATTGTACCCGAAGGCGGCGCATCATCCGTCTCCGAATTAGTGGGGGGTGACGGGCATTAGGAATGGCAAGAAACGTGCTGTAGGGGCGCGCCGCTGGCACGTTCACCCACGACACCAAATTTAATCCGCCGCCCCTGTGCGTTCAACGGTTAAGGCGGGTACAGCGGGCTTGGCAGGACGGCGCAAGTTGAGCAAGATTACGCCCGCGACGATCACCACGCCGCCGAGCCACTGCTGCGCCACCATGACCTCGCTCAAGAACAGCATCGCCCAAAACGAAGTCAACAGCGGCTCGAACGCGCCCGTGATCGACGCGCGCGACGGACCCAAGCGCGCGATGCCATTGCTCAGGCAGAACACCGGAATCACGGTGCTGATCGACGCCAACGCAATCAACAGCAGCCATGCCTCCCCTTGCGGAACTTGCACGCCACCTTGGATCAGCCCGAACACCAGCAAGATAATCAGCGCGCCCGTCACGATATAGGCGCTGGCGCGCGTCTTATCGGGATGCCCGCGCAAAATGCGGCTGTTGAGGATGAAGTAGACCGCCACAAGCGCCGCGTTCACGAACGCCAACCCCACGCCCAACAAATTGGCGTTGCCCAACTCCGCGCTAAAGTCGGGCGTGACCAAGACGACGCCGACCAGCGTCAAGCCGAGCGCGATCCAGCTTTGCAGCGGCAGTCTATCGCCCAAGAACAGCGACATGATCGCAATCATCGCCGGATAGGTGTAGAACAACACGACGAACACCCCGGCGGGCATGATTTGCAAGCCGAAGAAAGCGACCAACGCCGCCGCTGACAACAGCGACCCGACCAACAATAGTTTGAGCTTCGGCAGCGGCAAACAATTCGGCTTGGCGGACAGCTTGCAGCCGTTATCCAGCCACGTATACAGCCAGAAGATCGGCGCGGCGAAGATGTAGCGCCAGATCGCGGTATCGGTCGGGGTTAACCCGGTTGCCATGATATTCTTGGTGAACACAGGCAGAATCGAATAGCCCAACACTGCCCCAACAATGAACAACATGCCTGTCCGAATTCGCTTCGCGTCTTGTGTTTGTGTCATATTCACATCTTTTGACTGGTTCTATTTATTCATTGTCGCTACGCAGGGGGCAAAGGTCAATCAGTCCACAATCCATCGTCGGGGCGTTGTGTACCATGATCGCCTGTCGCTCGTATCGCGCATGGCACGCCACGCCCGCCCATTCATTGCCCGATCCCCAAACGAAAAGAGCGCAAAGATTGCTCTCTGCGCTCTCTGCATCGCTGCGTTAAAAATCGTTACCGCACGACCAGCGCCGTGAAGTTCACGCCGTTCGCCAAGTTCGTGACCAGTGACGGCGCGATGCCGACGATCAGCGTCCCCGCGAACGCAATCAGGATCGCCCAGTTCAAGCGCGGCGACTCGCCCTGAAGCACAACCGGCGCGTCACCATCAACCGGCTCGCGCAGATACATATTGACGATGATGCGCACATAGTAGAACGCGCTGATCACGCTCGTCAACACGCCAATGATCGCCAGCGGCACGAGTTCGGCTTGCAGCGTCGCTTGGAACACGAGCCACTTGCCCATGAATCCGGCGGTCAGCGGGATGCCCGTTAGACTGAGCATGAAGACCGCCATCATGAACGCCATTGCGGGGCGCGTCTTGGACAAGCCGACGAAATCTTCGAGGTTTGTCCCCGTGCCATCGTTGCGTTCAATCGCCATCGCCACCGCGAACGCGCCGATGTTGGTGAACATATACGCAATCAAGTAGACCGCCACCGCTTGTCCCGCCGACGTGCCGACGCCCTGCGTCCCACCCGCCGCGATTGCCATCATGATGTAGCCCGCGTGCGCGATGGACGAATATGCCAGCAACCGCTTGATATTCGTCTGTGAGACGGCGATCAGGTTGCCGAGAATCAGCGTCGCCGCCGCGATCAGCCACACGGTTTGCTGCCACGCCGCGAACATCTGCCCATCTTGCAGCGTGAACGTCGGCAGCGCCACGACCAGCACACGTAACAGCGATCCGAAGCCGCCGATCTTCGCGCCCACACTCATGAACGCGGTCACGGGCGTCGGTGCGCCCTCATATACGTCCGGCGTCCACGTATGGAACGGCACCACAGCGACTTTGAAGCCCAGTCCCACCAGCACCAAGCCCGAACCCAACAACAGCAGGAAAATGGAGGTCGAGCCGTCCGCCGTCACGCGCTCAATCGACTGAAAGATTTCCGTCAGATTGGTCGTCCCAGTCGCGCCGTAAATCAGCGCCGATCCGTAGACCAAAAACGCGCTGGCGAACGCGCCCAAGATGAAATACTTCATCCCGCTCTCTTCCGATTTCAAATCGGGGGCGCGGAACGCCGATAGGATATACAGCGGGATGCTCAACAATTCCAGCCCGACGAACACAATGATCAGGTCGTTCGCGCCCGCCATGAACATCGCGCCGCTCACGCTGAACAACAGCAGCACGTAGTATTCGCCGCGCTCGATGCCCGTGCGCTTGAGATAGTCGATGCTCATCAAGATGCTGATGAAAGCGGTGATCAGCACCACCAGATTGAGAAATCCGGTGAAGCTGTCCGCCACGAACATCCCCAAGAACGACGATGTGCCGCTGTTGAACGTGATCAGGTTGATGACGAAGGCGAACACCAGCCCGCCCGCCGCCAGCCACGCCGTCCGCTCTTTGCGATCTTTCGGTACCCACAGATCGAGCAACAGTAGGATGCACGCCCACACCGACACGCTCAACGCGGGGATGCTGACGCCTAAATTCAGTTCGGATACGCTCGGCAGTTCAAACGGCATGGCTCATCCTTCGGGATTGGTCGGCACAGCCGCCGTATCGCTGATCGATGCGGTGATCGGTTCTGCGAGGACGACATTGGCAGTCTCCTCAACATGCGTCACCAACGCCGCAACGCTCGAATCCATCGTGCGGAAGAACGGCGCGGGCTGCAAACCGATCCAGATGATCGCCACCATGATTGGGATCATGACCGCGACTTCCTGCCAGTGCATCGGTTCGAGATGCTTGTTCTCTTCGCTCGTAACCTCGCCCATGAACACTTTTTGGAACATATACAGCATGTAGACCGCCGCGAGGATCACGCCCAGTGTGGCAAACAGCGCGAAGAAGAAGCCGAGTACCTCGCTGCCGAACGTGCCTAACAAGATCGTGAACTCGCCGATGAAGCCGTTCAAGCCGGGCAAGCCCATGCTGCTCAACGTGACCAGCAGGCTGATCCCGCCGAACACCGGCAAGACCTTCCAAATGCCGCCGAATGCCGCGAGTTCTTTCGTGTGACGGCGCTCGTACAACATGCCGACGAGCAAGAACAACCCGCCCGTGCTGATGCCGTGATTGACCATCTGCATGATGCCGCCACTGATGCCCGCCGCATTGAGCGCGAAGATGCCCAACACCACGAAACCCAAATGGCTGACGGACGAATAGGCGACCAACTTTTTCATGTCGGTCTGCGCGTAGCTCACCCACGCGCCGTAAATGATGCCGATGATTGCCAACACCGCGATGATAGGCGACCATGCAACCGACGCTTCGGGGAACAGCGGCAGACAGAAGCGGACAATGCCATACGTCCCCATCTTCAGCAGGACACCCGCCAGAATGACCGACCCCGCCGTCGGCGCTTGAACGTGCGCGTCGGGCAGCCAGCTATGCAGGGGCCAAATCGGAACTTTGATGGCGAACGCAACCAAGAAGCCCAAGAATAGGAACGACTGTGGGCTGAACAAGCCATCGAACGCAAATTGGATCGAGCCGTCAGCGATGCCTGCCGTGATTGCTGGCAGCGAGAACGTCCCCGCTTGGATGCCGACATACAGCATCGCCAACAGCATCAGGATCGAGCCTGCCATCGTGTACAGGAAGAACTTGATGGCGGCGTAGACGCGCTTTTCCGCGCCCCAGATGCCGATCAAGAAGTACATCGGGACGAGCGTCACTTCCCAGAAGATGTAGAAAATGACCAAATCTTGCGCGACGAACACGCCGATCATCGCCCATTCGAGCAGCAGCATGAAGATGAAATACAGCTTCTCGCGTCCGCGTTCCTCAAAGACATGGCTGCGGAACGACGACAAAATCGCCAACGGCATGATGAACGTCGTCAGAATGACCAACAGCAAACTCAGCCCATCGATGCCGACGGAATAGCTGATGTTGTACTGTGGCAGCCACTCCCACTGCTGCACCATCTGTAAGCCGGGATTGTTCGCGTCGAAGCCCGCCCACAACAACAGCGATACGGCGAAGGTGACGATGCTCATTCCCAACGTCACCCACTTAATTTGTTCGACTTGCGTTTTCCCGTTCAAGAACAACAGGATGGTCACGCCTACCAACGGTAGGAATAAGACCACCGTGATCAACGACAATCCGGTGTTTTCCATTGATTCACGCTCCCGGTTAACGACCGCTGTTGATCAGCGGCAGCAGCAGCACAATAATCACGACGACCACGCCCAACAGCAGCGTAATCGCGTAGGTTCGGACGTAGCCCGTTTGTATCCGGCGCGCGCCCCCGCTCAAGCGGCGCACCAACACGCCAATCCCGTTGACGGTGCCATCGATGATGCCCAAGTCAAACGGCTTGGAGAGCAGTTGCCCGATGGCGTTGAAGCCCTTGGCGATCACCGTTTCATGCACGTAATCATGCCAGAAACGCCAATCGAGCGTATCCGCCAAGAATTTCGACATACGATTGAACGGTTGCTCGATCAGCGCGCCGTAAATCTGATCCCAGTACAGGCGCGCATTGGAAAGATTGAAGATCGGCGCGGTCGCATAATTCTCTTGCAGCGGATCACGTTGATTAACGACCGCCTTGTTGTTCCCGTAGATGCGGGATGCCAAGAAAATCGCCGCAATCGCCAAGCCCAATGCTGCGAGCGCGATCAACAGTTGGAAGTCCGCCGCGTGCGCGTGGACAACCGTCTGTTCCAACCAATCGGTGAAGCGGTGCGCGCCGAAAATGCCGTCCAGCCCCAAGACATTGCTCGGCACATTGATGAAGCCGCCGAAAATGCTCAGGATCGCCAGCACGATCAACGGGATCGTCATGGCGGGGGGACTTTCGTGAGCGTGGTCGGCGGCATCATGGCGCGCTTTGCCGTGAAAGACCATTGTTACCTGCCGCCACATGTAGAACGCCGTGAAGCCCGCCGCGATCAACAGCCCGCCGAGCGCAATGTAGCCGCCCAAATCATTCTCGAACAAGCCCGCCAGCCACGAATCCGCCAGAATTTCGTCCTTCGACCAGAAGCCCGCCAACGGGAAGATGCCCGCCAGTGCCAGCGTCCCGATCAAGTACGTCCAATAGGTAATCGGCATCTTGTGGCGCAAGCCGCCCATGTTGCGCATGTCTTGCGGGTCGAAGGCGTCGTCGCTGTCGGCTTCGGCGTGATCGGGCGCGTCGTGATGTTCGTCATGGTGATCAGCATGTCCGTGACCATGCGCAATTTCGTGATGTCCGTGTTCCATGCCGTGAATGACCGAGCCGCTGCCCAAGAACAACAGTGCCTTGAAGAACGCATGGGTTACGAGGTGGAACATCGCTGCGCTGTATGCGCCAATACCGACCGCCGCCACCATGAAACCCAATTGACTGACCGTGCTGTATGCCAGCACGCGCTTGATGTCCCACTGTCCGAGCGCGACGAAGCCGCCGACCAGCGCCGTCGTGACGCCGACCAACGTCACGATCAACGACGTGAGGTCTGCCTCGTAGAAAAAGACGTTACTGCGCACCATCATATACACGCCCGCCGTGACCATCGTCGCGGCGTGGATCAGCGCGCTGACGGGCGTTGGACCCGCCATCGCATCTGGCAACCAGACGAACAGCGGAATTTGCGCTGATTTGCCCGCCGCGCCAATCAGCATGAAGAACGTGATCAGCACGAGAACCGTCTCAATCGGCAGCGTGAAGGGTCCAAAATCGACCTCATGCTGGGCTTCGAGCATCCGCTCGGCTTGTCCGAACACGCCTAAATCGCTGGTAGCGATGTGATCATTGTTCGTGTAAACGGGTTCAGCGACACCACCGTGTCCGTCTTCGCCTTCCGCCACTGCACCTTCTTCGGCGTGCGCTTCGTCTACAACCGCCGCGCCTTCACTATGACCTTCTTCAGCCGCGCCCTCAGCGTGCGCTTCGTCTACAACCGCCGCGCCCTCAGCGTGCGCTTCGTCAACGACCGCCGCGCCCTCAGCGTGCGCTTCGTCAGCAGCACCTTCGCTGTGCGCGCCGTATTCCGGGTTGGCGATTTCGCCCGGACGGTAGTAGTCGAGCGTGCCAAACGTCCAGAAGGTCAAAAAGATCGCCGTCATCAGACCGAAGTCACCGACGCGGTTGACGATGAATGCCTTGCGCGCCGCGAGGCTGTTGCGCCACCCAACGCCCTTCGCCTTGTCAAACCAGAAGCCGATCAGCAGGAACGAACACAGCCCCACGCCCTCCCAGCCGACGAACAGCATCAGGAAGTTGTTGCCCGCCACCAGCGTGAGCATGAAGGCGAAAAACATATTGAGATAAGCGAAGAAGCGATGAAACCGTTCATCGCCGTGCATGTAGCCCGCTGAATAGATGTGAATCAACGACCCTACGCCCGTGACCAACAACATCATCGTGACGCTGAGCGTATCAACGCGCATCTGCCACGAAATATCGATGTTCGCCACGCGCAGCCAACCGTCGAAGAACGGCGGATCGACCACGACGGGCGCGCCGCCGCCGCTTAAGTAGCTGTACAGCAGCAGCGCGACGACGAACGACAAAATCGCCGCCCCCGTGCCGATGATGGCGACGGCGCGTTCCGTCAAGCGCGCGCCCAAGAACAGATTGATGAACGCCCCAATCGCTGGGATTAGGATGATCAGCGGTACTAACTGTGGATAGCTTTCCATCTGAATGGTTGTCCTTTGGTTCAGGACTGAGATTTGCGTACTGAGGGTGAGTTTTTACTCAGCACTCCGTACTCAGCACTCAGCACTATCCTTCAAGCTGGTGCAATTCGTCGATATCGATGCTGCGCTTGGATCGGAAAATCGCTACGATCAGCGCCAAGCCGACGGCAACTTCCGCCGCCGCGACGGTGACTACGAAGAATACGAACATATGCCCGTTCTCGCTGCCCCACTGCCGCGAGAAGGCTGCCAGCGCCAAGTTGGTTGCATTCAGCATCAACTCGACCGACATGAAAACCAAGATGGCGTTGCGGCGCAACAGCACGCCCAGCGTCCCTAGGACGAACAACACCATGCTCAACATCAAGTAGGCTTCGGTCTGTACCATGATGTCCCCCCTACTTGCCCACGACTTCGGGCGCTTCGGCTTGCAGGAGCGCCACGCGCGCCGCCTCTGCCTCTGCATCCGTTTGTGTCACTTCATGCCCAACTTGCGACGCGATCACATTGACCAATGGACGACTCACGCGGCGGCGATCCGCCGAGGTCGGGATGTGCTTGGTTGATGGGCGATGTGTCATGACGATCACGCCGACCATTGCCGCCAACAGCAGCAGCGCCAACATTTGGAACGGCAGCAAGAAGTCGGTGAACAAACTGTAGCCAATCGCGCGCGGGCTGCCGAACGCCGGACGCGCCTCCGTCGTGACGATCAGCGCAGTCGGGCGTGTTTCGCCCAACGCGGCTTCTTCGCCCACGACGATCAACGTGCTGCGGTCACGCTCGACTTCGGTCTCTGCGAGCGGATACAGCGACTCGGTCGGATCGGCAGTTGTGACAATGCGCCAATTGATGTTCACATCATCGCGCAGCGTAATCGGCGCAGAGGCGGTGCCGGGCGCGATATCCGCGATCACGACCCGACTGTCGTCCTCGATCAAATCGGAGCCGAAATCGACCAGACTCACAGGTTCATCGTAACCGTTATAAACGACGAACCGTCCGCTGCGATCTTGCAGCACCGGGCTGAGATCATCAGGGACGAGCGCCACGACGCCCGCGCCGTACACGAGGATGCTGTGCGCCGTGCCGCGCGCGATATTCGCGCTGACAGTCTGTGTCGTCCCATCTTCGGATGTGACAATCACATCGGTGTCGCCGGGCGCGAGTTCAATGTAGCCCGACGACCCGCGTCCGATGACATCGTCCGCGACGTTGATACCGTTCGCGGTGGCAGATACAACCGCCCCATCGCGCGTCAAATTGACGACGCGCAAGATCGGGTTGGGTCCTTGGGTGTCCCCGTCGCCCGCTTGCGATTGCAAGATCGTCAGCCCGCCCGCCAACAATAGCGACATCGTGAGCGTCAATGCCAGCGGCGCAAACCAGCGATAATGGCGCGCGCCTTCGCCCGGTGACGTGGGGATCAGCTTCTCGGCACCCAACAACATGATCACGAATAAGAATAAAACCATGATCGCACCCGCGTAGACCGTGATTTGGATCATGGCGAGGAACGGAGCGTTCAGCGCCAGAAACAAGACCGCGATACACACCATGGTTACGATCAGACTCAACGCGCTGTGAACGGCATTGTCGCTGAGGAGCATCGTCACGGCAAACGCAACGGCTGCCCCGCCTACAATGATAAACACGATCAACTCGGTCATTGTGAGTGCGTCCTAGTTTGTCGGGCTTCGCCGCGAACTTGTGCAGTTTAACGCAAACAAATCGGCATCGCCAAATTTAACCCACCGCTGCCTAAACCTCAACGGTGAATTTCTTCACAAGGTCGATCAAAGATAGGACTGAAGGCATAGGACTGAGGCGAACGTAAAACCTGATCGCGCATATCGTTACTCAGTCCTCAGTCCTATGCCTTCAGTCGTTCGCTTCCACACAAAAGCGCCTCACCAGATAGGCGAGGCGCTGATGCTGTCCGCGATCACTTCGGGTTGGGCATATCTGGGATGGCGCGATTGAACGCGCCCGCCGGAACCGCTTGCGGCGTATCTTTGCCGCCCGTCGGTACGACATCGATCAGCATGTCTTTCGTGAAGATCGCGTCGCGCCGATCCGTGAAGCTCAGGCGATGCTCGTGTCCCAACTCAATCGCTTGCGTCGGGCAGGCATCTTCACAGTAGCCACAGAAGATGCAGCGCAGCATGTTGATTTCATACGTCTTGGCGAAGCGTTCGCCGGGACTGTAGCGTTGTTCGTCGTTGTTTTCCGCCGCCTCGACCCAGATCGCGTCCGCCGGACACGCCGCCGCGCACAGCGCACAGCCGATACACTTCTCTAAGCCGTTTTCGTAACGGCGCAGATGGTGGCGTCCCTTATAACGTTCGCGGAACGGGCGCTGCTGTTCCGGGTATTGCAGCGTGACCGGCTCTTCGAGCAGATGTTTGAACGTCGTCGCAAAACCGCGCAAAATATTCATCGTCACTCCCAGTGATGAGGGATGCGTAATGCGTGATGAGGGAAAAGACGACATTTCCTCATCACTTATCACGCATCACTTTACTTACTGTCTTTTTTCGGTTCTTCCGGCGCGAGGTTGGCGAGATTATCCAATTGTTTGAGCGTGAACTCGTACAGCGCGAACGGGATCGCAATGATGGCGCCCACCGCTTGCAGCAGTAGCCAGCCCAATCCCTTGCGTTCGCCCGTCACGACGGGATCATCATCCCATGTTTCTTCCGCTGGCTTGCTTGCGCCGCGACTCAACAGCAGATAGCCGCCGACGACGATGACCAAGAAGAACAAACCGGAGACGACGCCATACACAATGGGCCCCCCTGCGCTATCGCCCACGAGTGTCGCAATCGCCGTCCACGTCACCGCGACCAGCGCCAACGGCAGCATGACTTTCCAGCCCAACGCCATCAGGCGATCATAGCGGATGCGCGGGAGCGTGGCGCGCACCCAAATCATGAGCAGCAGGAAGAAGACGATCTTCCCGATCAAGACCAACGGACCCAAAATCGGCAAGCTGTCCACGATGCCGAAGCCATCTTGGTAGCCGCCGAAGAACAGCGACGCGATCACGACGGCGATCCCGATCATGCCCAAGTATTCCGCCATCATGATCATGGCGAACTTCATCCCGCTGTACTCGGTCATGAACCCTTGCGTCAATTCTTGTTCCGCTTCGGGCAGATCGAACGGCGCGCGACTGATTTCAGCCAACAACGCAATCGCCAAGATGCCCGCCGCCAACGGATTTTGGAACACGAACCACTCGTAGAACATGCGCTGTTCGCGGATGATGTCCCCGATGCTCATACTGCCGACGATCAAAACGGGGACTGCCATCGTCAAGCCCAAGCTCAGTTCGTAGCTCAACATCTGCGCCGTTGCGCGCAACCCGCCGAGCATCGCGTACTTGTTGTTGCTCGACCAGCCCGCCAACACGACGCCATACGTCGAAATACTCGTAACCGCCAACAGCCACAGCACGCCGACATTCACATCGATCAAGCCCAACGGCACTTGATACACATTGCCATCGAACCACGGGATGATGAGATCGGGTCCAAACGGCACGACTGCCAACAAAATCAGCGTCGGCACGGTCTTGAGGATCGGCGCGGCATAGTAGACGAGCTTATCCGCGCCAATTGGCGTGATATCCTCTTTGAAGATCAGCTTCACGCCGTCGGCGGCGGGTTGGAGCAAGCCGTTGGGTCCCACGCGATTGGGACCCGAACGCTGCTGCAAGCGCGCCAACACGATGCGCTCCAACAGCGTCGTATAGGCGAAGCCCGTCAGGATGGTGAAGAAGAAGATCAGCGAAAAGACGAACGCCTGAACCGTGCTGCATCCCGACGCATCGCGGCACTGAATGACGTTCGCCGTCGCCACGCGGCTCGGATCGAAAACCCATGTCAGCACGTTGTTAAGCGCGCCCAAGATGCTCGCCCAGACGCCGCCGATCCACGTATCAGCACCGTTGCCGCCAATTGCCGCCGCGAACAACAGCCCGCCCAACGTGAGCGCGCCCAACACGGCGAAGATGGCGAACAAATTCAGATAGGGGCGGATTCCCCCGCTGTCCTGCTTTCGGTTGGTCGCAGCCATATCGTTACTCGACTTTCTGAACCTCGCCCGCCGCAATGGTGAGCGGCGCAGGCGTCTCGGTCAGGTGGCGGGGGAGGATGACGCTGCCTTGCGGCGCGCCGCCGTTGACATGCGCGCGGACGCGCAGCACAGCGTCCCCGACAGTGATTTGCACCGTATCGCCGTCCGCGATGTGCATCCGCTCGGCGTCGGTGTGGTTGATTTCGACATACGGCGCGGACACACGCCCCGCCATGATTTCGGCTTCGCTGGCGCGGAAAGTGCGCTCGCGGTTGTACAGCCGCGTCGTCGGCACAATCCACATGCCGCCATCCTTCGCCACCGCTGGAATCGACACGTCGGCGGGCGTCAACGCCTCACCATTGTCTGCTGCCGTCGGAATTTGCAGCCCCAAGCCGCCGAGATTCTTGTACGACGTGCCACCGTAGTACAAATCTTTGCCGCCTACATCAGGGAACTGTTTATCGACCTTCGCCAGCTCATTGTAGCGCATCCCCGCGAAGGCGGCGACGCTCTGCACGATCTCGGACATGACCGTCGCAGCCGACAATTTCGCGCGCCCCTGCCCGGCTTTCTCCGCGATGCGCGACAAGGCTTGCCATGTCGGCAGCGCCTCGCCGAGCGCGCCTTGCGCCGTGTAGAACCGCTGAACGCGCCGTTCTCCGTTGGTGAAAGTGCCGTCACGCTCTGCGAAACTTTGGATTGGCAGCACGATCTTGGCTGTTTGCGTCAGGGCATCCGCGAACAGGCTCAAGCTGATGATCGTCTCGACCTGGCTCAACCACGCAGCGGCGTTCGGATCATCTGCCAACACGTCCGCGCCCGCGACGATCAAGACTTTCGGCGGGTTCGCGGCGATCTCGCGCGCGGCGTCCGCCGTGAAGCCCAGATAATGCTGTCCAACCGCGTTCGCGCCCGGCACGGTGGCGATCAAGCCGTTATTCGGCTTGCCGACGTGTCCGGTCTCGCTCAGTAAATTGGCGGCAGCGTGCATCAACGCGGCGCTGCCTTCGTAAGTCAAGCCTTCGTTGCCCGCGACGATCACGAAGTTTGCCGCGTTCACCAATTTGTCCGCGAGTTCGGGACGTTCAGTGCGCAAATTCGCCACAACCGCCGCCGCATCGCCGTAATTGAAGGTGAGCGTCTCGCTGGCAAAGTCCGCCGTGCGCGTGTGCCGTGCGTTGGCGACGACCACGAATGCGCCGCGATCATAAGCACCCTTGAGGCGCAGATGCCAAATCGGGGCTTCTTCTTCGAGGTCGCTGGCGACGATCAAGACTGCATCGCCCTTGCCCAACGTCCCCAAGTTCGTCCCTTTGCCCACGCCGACGCGCGCCACTTCTTCGACGCCGCCAAAGCTGGGCGTCCACGCGCCGAGCCGCTCACTGCCGAAGCCCTTCAGCAGCGAACGCAGCATCCACAAGTCTTCGTTGCTCAGGCTCGATCCGGCGAGTGCCGCGATATCGCCGCCCGCGCTTTGCAGCGCGGACGCCGCCGCTGTCAGCGCCTCGTTCCAGATCGCGCGCGTCGCCGCGCCGTCGCCGCGCCGCAGCATCGGCTCGGTCAAGCGATCCGCCGCGCGCGTGAAGTGATGTCCGAAACGCCCTTTATCGCAAATCCAAATTTCGTTGACCGCCTCATTTTGGCGCGGCATCACCCGCTTGATCATCGCGCGTCCGCCGAAATCGCGGTCGAGGCGCGTGCTGAGGCTCGTATTGCAGCCGACTGGGCAATGCGGGCAAATGCTGGCGACGTTCGTCAGTTCCCACGGACGCGCGCCGAAGCGAAAATCCGCCGTCGTGAGCGCACCAACGGGACAAATGTCGGTCGTGTTGCCGCTGAAATACGTGTCGAAGCCCGGATCGCTGACGGTGATGATTTGCAGCGCGCGCCCACGTTCGTGGAACGCCAGCACATCATCGCCTGCGATCTCCGACTGAAAGCGGACACAGCGCGCACATTGGATGCAGCGTTCCTCGTCCAAGAAGATCAGATCGCCCAACGGCACATGCTTGTCGAGGTGCATCTTGTCCTCGAAGTTCATGCGGCTGCCGCCGGAACCATGCTGCATCGTCAGATTTTGCAGCGGACATTCACCGCCCTTGTCGCAGATTGGGCAGTCGAGCGGGTGACTAGTCAGCAGGAACTCGACCACATTTTTCCGCGCGTCCTCAACGGGCTTTGTCGCCGTGCGAATCACGAGTCCGTCGCTGGCAGTCGTGGTACACGCCGTTTGCAGCTTGGGCATCCAGCGCACTTTGGGATTGCCCGCATCGTCCAAGACGACCGCTCCCGTCGCGCGATCTTTTTCGATATTGCCCATTTCGACCAAGCACATCCGGCACATGCCGACGGGCTTCATCTTCGGATGATAGCAAAAGACCGGGATATCGTTGTCGGCGTAGAACTTCGCCACATCAACGAGATTCGTCCCGGCTGGCACGTCGTAAATCTGTTCGTCAATCGTCACTTTGACGGTTTTCGCCATATCCCCCCCCGCGCACGCCATCCTCATCATCGGAATGGCGCTCATTATCGCTCACATCGTTCGATTCAGATACATCCAGCACCGCTTCCACGTTGGTTTCGGCTGGCACGATGGACACCGCGCCCATGTCTGCGGGCAGCGTCACCAAGTAGCGCTGCACGCGCCGCAAGCCCAACTCAGCGCGATCCTGTACTGCTTGTTCCACGAAACCCCAATTAGCGCGCAGAAGCTGCGCCGACGCCAGCGCCAGCCCCTTGCCGAAATCGGCGGCTGCCAGCGCATATTCGCCATGCTTGGCGTACAATTCGCCGCGCAAGACGTAGTTCACAGCGGCATTTGGAAACACCGCGATCTGTTCCGTCAGCGCACCCAGACGCTTGCTATCGCCACCACGCAACGCTTAGTCTCCCGCAGGGGCAGCGGCTACCGCCGCAGCGCGCCGCACAGGGGCAGCCGCTGGTACGGGTTCAGGGGTGGTTGCCGCCTGTTCGCTGACGTGCTTCTTGAAGTCGTCCGGGAAGTGCTTGATCGTGTGGATAATCGGGTTCGCCGCGAAGTCACCGAGCGCGCACAAGGTCACGCCCTGCATGTTGCGCGCGATATTGGCGACCAGATCGACATCGCTCAGTTTGCCCTGCCCGCTCATGATGCGATCCATCACCTTGTCGAGCCAGTACGTCCCCTCGCGGCACTGTGTACACTTGCCACAGCTTTCGTGCTTGAAAAATTTGGTGATCTTGGACGCGACCCACGCAATATCGGTATCCTCGTCCATCACGACAATCGACGCCGACCCCAAAATCGTGCCGACCTTCGTCATATCCTCGTAGGTCAGGCGCGCGTTCATCACGTCGTCCGTCGCCGGAACGATGGGACCCGATCCGCCCGACGGCAAGATCGCCTTGATCGCCTTGCCGCCCCGCATACCGCCCGCATAATCGTAGATCAGTTCGCGGAATGTCAGACCGAAGGGCAGTTCATAGTTGCCTGGCTTGTTCACATGCCCGCTGACACAGAAAATCTTCGTGCCGCTGCTCTGTTCCGTGCCGATTTGCTTGTATGCGTCCGCGCCATGGTTGATGATCCACGGCACGTTTGCCAGCGTCTCGACGTTGTTGACAACCGTCGGTTCGCCGTACAACCCGCCGCCTTTTTGCGCCGGAAATGGCGGACGCACGCGCGGCTGTCCCAGTTTGCCTTCAAGACTTTCGAGCAGCGCGCTCTCTTCGCCGCAGATGTACGCGCCCGCGCCAAGATGGACGAACATATCGCAGTTCCAGCCCGATCCAAGCACGTTCTGCCCAACGAAATTATTGGCGCGCGCGTCCGCGATCCGACGTTCCAGATCGTGACCCATGTCCCAATATTCGCCGCGAATGTAAATGTAAACGGCAGTCGCTTGGATCGCCCACGCCGCGATCATCGAGCCTTCGATCAGTTGATGCGGGTTGTTCTCGATGATCTGGCGATCTTTGAACGTCCCGGTTTCGCTTTCGTCGGCGTTGATAACGACGTATTTTTTCGGCTCGCTGGCGGGGATGAAGCTCCACTTGACGCCCGTTGGGAAGCCCGCGCCGCCGCGCCCGCGCAAGTTCGATTTCTTGACTTCATCGATCACCGCCGCCGGAGTCATGCCGACGGCTTTACGGAGCGCATCGTAGCCGCCGTTGGCGGTATAGACGTTGTATTCCCGAATATCAGGAATGTCCTTCTCACGATAAATGATGTTCAGGTTCGCCATCGCATTGGTTGTCCGCAAACTTTTTCGTTCGATGTGTTCCATGCGGGCGTGCCAGCGGCGCGCCCCGACCTTATGTTCCATGCGGACGAGGCGTGCCTCGCCCCTACTTGGCTTTGCCTTGTGCGCGCCATTGAGCGACGAGCGTTTTGGCTTTTTCGATGTCCAAATTCTCGTGGAAATGGAAATTGCATTGCAGCATCGGCGCGCGATCACAGCCGCCCAAGCACATCACATGCTCTAACGTGAACAACCCATCGGCGGTCGTGTCGTGATCGTGACCCAAGCCGAGATGTTCTTCCATCTGATGGTAGAAGTCGTCCGCTCCGAGCAGAGCGCACGCCAAATCGGTGCAAACTTGCAGCCAATATTCGCCCTTCGGCGTCTCGCGGTACATCGTATAGAACCCGGCAATCGACTTGACCTGTGTCGGGTCGAGATCGCACAGCGCCGCCACTTCATTGATGGCGGCGGGCGGCAGATAACCGTATTCTTCCTGCGCCACGTACAGCACAGGCATCACGGCGCTGCGTTTGTCGGGATACTTGGCGAAGATCGTGCCGAGTTGTTCTGTATATTTCTCTGCCAGCATTGTTATCCTCAGTACTGAGTGCTGAGTACTAAGGACAAAGTGTCAAGCGATTGAGGGTGGCTTGCGATGGTCGTCGTTAAAACGAACCGAACGCAGCAAGCATTTTCTCAGTCCTCAGCACGCAGTCCTCAGTACTTTTCCCTTTATCTATCGCTGTCGCCCAACACGATGTCGATGCTGCCGATGATCGCAACCACATCCGCGATCATATGTCCTTGACTGACTTTGCCCAACGAACTGATGTGCATGAGCGAGGGCGTCTTGAAGTGGACGCGGCGCGGTTTGTTGCCGCCCGTGCCGTGTAGATAGCAGCCAATCTCGCCGCGCGGACTCTCGATGGCGACGTAGACCTCGCCATCCGGCACGTTGTAGCCCTCCGTCCACAGCTTGAAGTGGTGGATCACCGCCTCCATGCTGCGTCCGAGTTCCGCGCGCGGCGGCGGTACGAACTTGCGATTTTCCGAACGGAATGCGCCGCCGGGAATGTTCTTCATCGCTTGCTGAATGATGCGCACGCTCTCGTGAAACTCTAAGATGCGCACATAGAAGCGGTCAAATACATCGCCATGTTCGCCCAACGGCACATCGAAGTCGAATTGTTCATAGCCGCTGTACGGCATCGCCTTGCGAATGTCCCAGTTCACGCCGCTGGCGCGCAGCGTCGGACCCGTCATGCCATACGCCAGCGCCTCATCCGGCTCGACCACGCCGATTCCCTGTGTGCGGTCGATCCAGATCGGATTCTTCGTCAGCAGCGACTCGTAATCTTTCACGCGACGCGGGAAATCATCGATGAATACTTGCAGCGCCGGCAAAAACTCGGCGGGCAGATCGCGCCATACGCCGCCCGGACGAATGTAACTGCCCATCAACCGCTGACCGGACAGCATCTCGAACAGATCGAGGATTTTCTCGCGCTCACGGAAGGCATACAAGAACACGCTCATCGCGCCCATATCGAGCGCGTGCGTGCCGAGCCAGACGAGATGACTGGAGATGCGTTGCAATTCTAAGCAGATCACGCGGATCGTCTGTGCGCGCACGGGAACATCGATGCCAGCGAGTTTTTCCACCGCCATCGAAAAGACGGCGTTGTTCGACATGGGCGACAAATAATCCATGCGATCCGTCAGCGTAACCGCTTTTTCATACGACTTGGACTCGATGTTCTTCTCGATTCCCGTATGCAAAAAGCCGATATCGGGCAGACAGGTCACGATTTCTTCGCCGTCGAGTTCCAACAGCAAGCGCAAAACGCCGTGCGTACTCGGATGGTGGGGACCCATGTTGAGCAGCATCGTCTCGCCCGTCATGGCGCGCTCAGAAACCAAGCCGCGCAGTTCCTCGACGCTGCCTTCCCATGTCGCCATCTGCCCCGACGACATCTCGCCCGCGCCCTCACCGAGCTTCTGAGCGTCTCGTTCTAATACATTGAGCGTCATTGTCTGGTGTTCTCCTCTTGTCCATCTTTCGCGTTGGGCTTGTGCTTGATGATATCCTCGACGTTGAACGAAAACATGACTTGTTCATAGCCCAACGGATAATCGCGCCGATGCGGATGTCCGTCCCAGTCTTTCGGCATCAACAGACGGCGCGGATCGGGGTGTCCGTCGAAGGTGATGCCCATCATATCGATGATCTCACGCTCCAGCCAATTGGCGGCGGGCCAGACGACGGTGAGCGTCGGCACATGCGGTTCTTCTTCTGCGACGAACGTTTTCACACGGATGCGGCGGTTGTACAGCATCGAATAGAGATGATACGACACCGCGAAGCGTTCTGGGCGTCCGTCATAGCCGCCCTGTGGATTGAAGTAATCGACCGCGCTGATATCGGACAAAAAGTTGTAGATCAGTCCGGGGGTATCGCGCAGATACCGCGCCACCGTCACGAGCGTTTCTGGCTTGATGATCAGCGTCACTTCATCTTTGAAGGTTGCCACGTCGATTAGGGCATCAGCGTGCGCCTTGCGCATCGCTTCGACTGGATCGAGGGCTTTGGCGATATGGACGCTCATACTTTTTGCGCGTCCTTCCCGATCCATTGGCTGAAGCGTTCGCCCTTCATCTGTTCGTGCAGCGTCAGAATGCCATGAATCAGTTGTTCCGGGCGTGGCGGGCAGCCCGCAATATAGACATCGACCGGGATAATTTCATCGACGCCCTGCACGACCGCGTAGTTGTTGTACACACCGCCGCACGACGCACAATCGCCCATTGCAATCACATAGCGCGGGGACGCCATCTGATCGTAAAGTTGGCGCAGGACGGGTGCCATTTTGCGCGTCACCCGCCCCGCCACGATGATCAAATCGCTCTGGCGCGGGCTGGCGCGGTTGAGTTCCATGCCGAAGCGCGACAGATCGTAGTCGGAGGCTTGCGTCGCCATCATTTCAATCGCGCAGCACGCCAAGCCGAACAACAGGGGCCACACCGCGCCTGTCCGCGCCCAATTGACCGCTGTTTCCAGCGACGTCGTGACGACGCCTAAATTGCCAATCTTCGAGGAAACTACTCCCATTCTAACGCTCCTACTTTCCACTCGTAGATCAGCCCAATCGTCAGAATGCCGACGAATACGCCCATCGCCACCAGCCCATACAGCGCCAGTTCGCGGAACACGACCGCCCACGGGAGGAAGAAAATTACTTCGATATCGAATAGAATGAACAACACAGCCACGAGATAGAAGCGCACCGAATAGCGCCGATTCGCGGGTCCAATCGGCTTCATGCCGCTTTCATACGGCGCGACTTTGCGGCTCGTCGGGCGGAAGGGGCCCATTAACCGCGAGAGGACGTTGATCAGAATGGTGACGGCAACCGCAATCGCCAGCAGCGCACCAACGGGGGCAAATTGTTCTAATGCCATATGGGTTATACCCCGATGAAATTTTCGATTGTGCTTTTTGGAGCAATCAAGTTTAACATAGAGTAACACGATTTTGTCAGGACGGCAAGTCTTTCCCAAACCGCACATCGAGAAACGCCTCCGCCACTGCTCCAGCACACATCATTCGAACCGAACGCGACCATTTGACGCCAAATCGATTTCGACATACGCTGATATAAAATTCAGATAGTTATAGAAAAAGACCATGACACAACGCATTGAAAAATCGATCATCATTAACCGTCCGATTGAAGAAGTGTTCGATGTGGCGACCTGCTTGGAGAGCTGCGTCAACTGGCAAACCATGATGATCGGGTCGGAAAAAGTGACGCCGGGCGCAAAAGGCGTCGGGACGCAGTATAAGCATACGGCGAAATTTATGGGCATCCCCGTGATTACACAGCCGGTGATCACCGTCAACGAACCGCCGCATCGCTTTGCCTATCACAACCAGTCGGGCGCGTTCGGCTATGAAGTGCAGTTCAACTTCGAGAGTGTCGCGGATGGCACGCGCTTCGACGCTGTGCTGACCACCGACAGCGCCAGCAATTTGATCGCAGAAATTGCCATACCGTTGTTGGTCGGCGCTGCCAGCCGCCAATATGACAACGATTTGAGCCTCCTCAAAGGGATGATGGAAACTGGTCTGCAAGTCAAAAAATTCGTATTTATTCACCTACCCGTGCAGACCGCATTTTGCCCCAGTCCTATTGGGTTCATTATGTGTTTCTTGGGTTCAAATTTGTGGATTTTGAGCTTAATCCCATGGATAGGTGAATAAATACAAAAATTCTAAAGGAAGAGACCAATATGGCTATGATCACCACCGAAAACAGCGTCATTATCAATCGCCCCATCGAAGAAGTGTTCGACACCGCCACGTGTATGGAAAGCTGCGTTAATTGGTGGACGATGCTCACCGAAGCCAAGAAAGTCAGCGCGGGACCCACTGGCGTTGGGTCAGAATATCACCACACGGCAAAATTCATGGGTGTTGAGATGGAAGCGCGTCCGGTCATTACCGTTTGGGAGCCGGCACAGCGTTTCGCCTACAAGAGCGATACTGCCACTGCCGAAATGGAAGTCGCTTACACGTTTGAACCCGTCGATGGCGGCACCTACTTTCGCTCTGTGATGAATGCCGACACAAAAGACAATGTGATTAGCGCCGAGATGCTGCCTGTCATTGCCCATGCGATGGCGCGGCAGTTGGAAGATGATATGAACGTTTTGAAAGAAATGATGAACAACGGTGTGCAGGTTAAAATAACGTAGGAGTGTTAAACATGAATCCAGTTACGACCGAGAAAAGCGTAATCATCAACCGCCCCATCGAAGAAGTGTTCGAAACCGCCACCTGCATGGAAAGCTGCATTAACTGGTGGACGATGATCAAAGATGCGAAGAAAGTCACGCCGGGTCCGACGGCGATTGGCACGGAATATCGTCATACCGCCAAGTTCATGGGCATTTCCGTCGAATCACATCCCGTCGTCACGGCGCTCGAAGCGCCGCATCATTTCGCCTACACCAGCAATACGCCCAGCTCGACGATGGACGTGGATTTCACGCTGGAGGCGGTCGAAGGTGGCACAAAACTCACCATCAAGATGATCGCGCAACCTAGCGGCAACGTCGTCACCCAAACCATGCTGCCGTTGGTCGTCAACGCCGCCGGACGCCAATTCGGCAGCGATATGGAAGGGCTGAAAGACATGATGGAAAACGGCGTGAAGGTCAAGATTTGGTAGCCAACTGGCGTTGGTGCCAAAATGCTGAAGCGCTACGCTGAATGTGAATGATCATGGACGGCATCGCCTTGTCCATCGTGCGCGGCGCGCTCAGTCGCCACTACGACAGCGCCTTGCACGCGCGCAAAGATATGCTGGAAACCGATATTCAAGTCAAAATCAGCTAAAAGCCGCTTTAATGCCGAGATCGGAGAGGACGCCGAGAAAAAAGAGAGCTGTCTCATTTTTTCTCGGCGTCCTCTGCGTTAAATCTCTTTTTCAGAGCTGCTCGATCACGTATTGCAGCGTCGCAACCGCCCGCGCGTATTCAGCCAGCGAAATATGTTCCTCCGGCGTGTGATCCAAGTCGCTGTCGCCCGCGCCATATGCCACCATCGGACATGACCAGACCGCGCCAACGACGTTCATATCGCTCGTCCCCGTTTTCAGCACAAATCCCGGCGCGCCGCCCCGTGCGCGGATCGCCGCCAACAGCGCGTGGGCTAACGGCGTCGTGCGGTCGCTTTTGTACGCGCGCTCCATGCCATACGCGCGCAGCTCGGCGTCCGGTGGGACAAACGCGCGGATCGCATCCAGCACGGCATCGGGTTCGAGGCGCGGTGGCAGCCGGACGCTCACCGTCATGCTCAAGGTATCGCATAGCGGCGCAGAAGTCGTGTTGATCGCGCGCAAATACGGCATGACGCGCTCGAAATAGCCATCGATGCCCGCGTTTTCGCGCGTCGCCCACGCTTCAAGCGTGTTCCAGAAGGCGACGCCCACCGCGCCGATGCTCGGTTCAGGACGGGCGGTGTGCGCGGGCGGACGTTTCAGGGCTAAATCGAACAGAATGCGCCCCTTGTAGCCGAGCGTGATCTTGTCCGCGCCGCTCGGCTCACCGATGATGCACAGCGTGGGCAAAAACGCATCCCGAATGTGATGCGCGCCTTTGCTCGTGGCAATTTCTTCCTCCACCGCGCCGACCACGACCACGCGCCAACCTGCCGGGATCGCCGCGCGCGCCGTCGCTTCTGCGAACGCACACAGCGCGCCTTTTGCATCCACGCTCCCGCGTCCGTATAACATGCCGTCTTTGACAGCGCCGGGCAGATCGCCGGGAAACGTGTCGATGTGTCCGAGCAGCATCAGCGTTTGCGCGGCGTCCGCTTCACCGCGCATCCCGACGGCGTTCCCGGCTGCATCGATGCGCGCGTCGAAACCGTGCGCATTCATCCAATCGACCAAGTACGCGACGGCGGGGCGTTCGCCCATCGATGGACTGTAGATGCGAACAAGCGACTCCAATAAATCAGACACGACCTCACCCCCCATCTTACGCTTCGGCTCGGAGAGGGGACGTTTCGTTGTTCAAAACATCGATCACCGCCGCCATCGCCGTCCACAAGTCGGCTTCTTCGATCACCAGCGGCGGCAGCAGGCGCAAGACCGTCGCGCCCGCTGGCAGCGCCAGCACGCCACGCGCTTGTAAGGCGCGCAGCACGGGCGCGACCTTGCCGCGCAGTTCCACGCCGATCATCAGCCCGCGTCCGCGCACCTCGCGCGCCATCGGCGGCAAGTTTGCGCGCAGATGCGCCAAGACCGCCTCTCCCAAGCGCCGCGCGCGCGGGATCAGGTCGGTGTTTTGATACACGTCGAGCGCCGCCAGTGCCGCCGCGCACGCTAACGGACTGCCGCCGAACGTGCTGCCATGCGCCGACGGCGGGAGCGCGCCGATCCGTTCGCTCATCAGCACCGCGCCCATTGGCACGCCGCCCGCAATGGACTTGGCGAGGCACAAGATATCGGGCTGAACGTCGTCCGCCTCATGCGCAAACAGATAGCCCGTCCGCCCAAAGCCCGTCTGCACTTCATCGAGAATCAACAGCGCGCCGCGTTCGTCGCACAGCCGCCGCGCCGCCGCCAGATAACCCGCTTGCGCCGGATGGACGCCACCTTCGCCCTGTACGACTTCGAGCAAGACGGCAGCGGTCGATTCATCGACGGCTTCCGCCAGTTTGTCGATGTTGTTGTACGGCACATGCCGCACGCCGGGCATCAGCGGCTCGAACGGTTGGCGATACGTCTTTTCCCACGTCGCCGCCAACGCGCCCATCGTCCGCCCATGAAAGCCGCGCATGGTCGCTACGATGTTCGTGCGTCCGGTCGTCAGCCGCGCGATCTTGAGCGCGCCCTCGTTCGCCTCCGTGCCAGAATTGCATAGGAACACCCGCGCCATGTTCGCCGCGCGGCACAGGGCGTCTTGATACTGTGCGCGCACAGGGTTGTGGAACAATTCGGGACACGAAATCAGGTCGCGCATCTGGTGTTCGAGCGCCGCGAGGATCGCCGGATGCGCATGTCCCAAATTGGCGCTGCCCTGCCCGCCCACAAGGTCGATATAGCGATTGTCCGCGTCGTCGTACAGGATCGCGCCCGTCCCGCGCACAATGGTGAGATCGCGTTTGACATACGCTCCCGATGAGCGCGCATCTTCCAGCGCGGCGCTTGCTTGTAAGTCGATCATCAATCCGCCGCCCCCGCGAGAACCATTCCAACTTGGGCGGGCGAGACCTGTCTCACTCCTACCATCATCATCGCTTGGATAATCTGCGTCCCGCCGCCGTTCAGCGCCGCGTCCAACGGGTACTCGATGCGCGAATCCGCCAGCACGACGCGCGCGATTTGCGCCTCGCTTGCCGCGAGCAGTTTCTTTTTCATCCGTCCTGCGGCGTAAGATTCATAGCGCGGCAGGTCGGATAGTGCGAACGACGTTACGAGCGAAGCCGGATCGCTCACATCGCGTAGCAAACCGGGAACATTGCTTAAAATTACCAGCGCATCTGCGCTCAACGCCCGCGCAATCGCCGCCGCCGCGCGATCCCCGTCCACGTTCAGACGTCCGCGTTCGCCGCCCGCTGCCAGCGGCGCGACGACCGGCGTTTGCCCCCCGTCGAGCAACGTCCACAGCGCATCCGCGTCGGCATTCGTGATCGCGCCCGTGTAATCGTCGCGGACGATCACCTGCCGCCCGTTGACCAGCGCGCGGATCGCCGTCTTGCGCTCGGCGCGCACGATTTCGGCGTCCGCTAAGCCGACGGCATCGATCCCATGTACGCGCAATGTTTCCACCATCTCCGTGTTCACGTTCGCCGCCGCTTCGCAGAACAGATCGAGCGTCTGGGCGTCGGTATAACGGCTGGTGTGTCCGCCGGGCGTGGTCAGCGTTCGCACGGGGACGCCGTGCGCAGCCGCCAGACGGTTCGCGGCGTCCGATGCGCCGTGTACGAGTATCCAACGTTCGCCGGACGCGATTCGCTCCGCCAAGTTTGCCAGCGCCGCCGCGTGTTCGACCCCCGCGCCGCCGCCGAGTTTGAGGACGCCCAAAAAGCTCATGGATAAAACCCTCCGAAGGTCAATCCCGCTGTCTCGTCAAAATCACACATCAAATTCATGCTCTGTACCGCCGATCCCGCCGCGCCCTTGCCCAAATTGTCGATGGCGCACAGCAAGACCGCGCGCCCCGTCGCCGGATCGTATTCCCAACCGACATCGGCGGTGTTCGTCCCCGCCACGACGCGCGGTTCGGGGTGGCGATGCAAGCCCGATTTTTCGTGGACGACGCGGACGAACGGCGCACCATTCCATGCCGTCCGATATGCCGCCCACAGGTCTTTTTCCGCCAAGCCCGTTGGGAGCGTGATGTGCGCCGCCGCCGACACGCCGCGCACCATTTCCACACTGGTGATCGCCATGCGAATGTCGAAATTTCCGGCGTCCGCGAACGCCTGCCGGACTTCGGCTTCGTGGCGGTGTCCGGTCAGCGCGAACGGACGCACGACACCCGCGCGAATCGGGTGATGGCTGCTCTCCGTCGGCGTGCGTCCGGCTTCGCTGCTGCCAACTTTAATGTCCAAAATGATCGGCTGTGTCGGCTGGAGCAGCCCCGCGCGGATCAGCGCCCACAGCGCCAAAATGCTCGCCGTCGCGTTGCAGCCGACGCCGCTAACGTAAGCTGCCGCGCGGATCGCATCGCGCTCGATCTCCGGCAAACCGTAGACAAAGCGCGACAGCCACGCGGGTGCGGTATGCGTTTCGCCGTAGGTGGCGCGATACATATCACCATCCCGCAGGCGGAAATCGGCGCTCAAATCGATGATGCGCGGCGCGAGGGCGGCATAATGATCGATGCGCGTCTGCGCTTCGCCGTGTGGCAGCGCGAGGAACAGCACATCGCAGGGCGTGAGCGCATCTTGTCCGACGAAACGCAGCGTCGTTTGTCCGCGCAGATGCGGATGGACTTGATAGGCGAACTTGCCCGCGCTCGCTTCGCTGGTGATCTGCGTCACCTCGACGCCCGGATGCGCGATCAGCCAGCGCAGCAGATCGCCGCCCGTATAGCCGGACGCGCCGACGATGCCGACTCGGATCACGACCTCACCCCCGTATTCACAGGCTGCCCTGCTCCAATTGGAGCGGGATGATGAACAACTTCATCTTGGCGGTGCGGTTGCAGCACATAATCCACGAGACGCCCCGCGATATCGACGCCCGTCGGCGCGCTCGAATTGCGAAATTCCATCGTGTGATTGATTTCGTTGATCAGCAAGCCGCGCTCCGCATCCTCGAATACGTCGAGCGCCAGTACGCCGCCGCCAACCGCGCGCGCCGCCCGCACGCACAGATCGTTGAGTTCGGGCGTGATGGGACAGTTCGACGCCACCCCGCCGCGCGCCGTGTTGGTGATCCAATGCGCGGAGTCGCGGTAAATCGCGCAGATCGTCTCATCGCCGACCACAAACGCGCGGATATCGCGTCCTGGCTTCTGAATATATTCCTGGACGTAAAACGTGTGATGCTGATAACTGCCCAACGTCAGCCGATGCTCGATGATCGCTTCGGCGGCATTGCGGTCAGTGACGCGCGCCAACAAGCGCCCCCATGATCCGGTCACAGGCTTGTAGACGGCGGGATAACCGATATCGGCGGTCGCTTGCAGCGTGGAGGCTTCATCGAAGGCAGCGCGCGCCGCTGGCTGTGGCACGCCCGCCCGCGCCAGCGCCAATGTCGTCAGCAGTTTGTCCGCGCACACGGATGCGGTGGCATAGCTGTTGACGGTTGGGATGCCCCACGCATTCAGGATCGCTTGCAGATACATCCCGCGCGACGTAGACACACACCGTTCGAGCGCGACGGCGTAATCGCCCCACGCCACGCCCGACGGCGCGATCTGCCCCGCGTCCGCCGTCAAATCGATGTTCACATCGCGGTCAAGGATGATATCGGGCTGGATACCGCGCGCCGCGAAGGCGGCGAGCAGCAATTTTTCTTCTGGGCGGATGTGCGTCACCAACATGGCGATGCGCGGTGCTGGGTGGGTCATGCTCATTCGCCCCAGTCTTCTTCGACTTGCGGCGCAAGTTCGAGCGTCGGCGGGTTGAGGGCAATGATTTCGAGTTCTGCGCCACAGTCGGGACAGGTGATCAATTCGTTCTGCATGGCATCAGCGGGCAGTGGCACAGACGCGCCGCAGTCGGAACACATTGGGGTGAGCATCAAATCATTCCTTTCGTAGGAGCATCCCGCTGGGACACCCGTATCCGTTATCGCATGGGTGGGCATCCCAACTGGACGCCCCGACACCGAGACAACAAAAAACCCGCCTGTCTAGGCGGGTTTCATGATCTGCGTGATTGGCGTTGGACGCGGTTCGCAGTTAGAAACGCAAAAGCCCAGACGAGTGGTCTGGTGGGCGCTTCTTGCTTTGCTTGAACAGCGTGACGAACGACATGATTTTGTTCCGTGTTGGGGTCGAAAATCGACTTGTGTATGAGGATACCGCGCGGCGTGCGCACGCGCAAGGGGCGGATCAGCGGCAAAGCGCACAAGTGCGATTGTGCAGATTGTCAGGGCGCGCCGCGCCAATTGCCGCGCGCGCGAGATCAATGCTATTCTGTTCTATATTGAAGCAGGTCGAGATTGCGCGATGATCGCCATGCCAAAAACAAAAATGCACGTTGATGAGTATTACGAACTTCCAGAAACGATGAAGCCGATTCACTTGATTGACGGCGTGTTGATTGAAATGCCCAGTCCAAAGTTCTCGCATCAACAAGTTCTCATTCAGCTTGTAAACTGGTTTTCAAGTCAGCTCCAACGCATCGGCGGCGTGGTATCGATGGCACCCACCGATGTCCATCTCGATGCGAAGAACATCCCCCAACCCGACCTGTTGTGGATTGCTCAGGATCGAATGAACATCATCGTCGATGATAAAGTGATGGGCGCGCCCGACTTCATCGCGGAAGTCCTGTCACTGAGTACAAGAAAATTTGACCGAACGACCAAATTTCGTTTATACGAAAAATTTGGCGTCCGTGAACTCTGGTTCGTCGATCCAGAAGCACGCTTGATCGAAGTCTGGACGCTGATCGACGGCAAATTTCAATATCTTGATGGCTATGGCTTCGACGAGACGTTTCAATCGCCGTTGTTCGGCACGGTCGATGCGACAACCATTTTCTTCGTCTAACACCCCCACTTTGTAATACCAGCGCGGGTCATACGTATAACTTTCTCGTCAGCGCCGACTGGGACGGCTTGATCCGCATAGGGGGCGTCGAAACGGAGTAAACATCCGCGTCGATCTTCGATAGAATGGGCGAGATACTGGGTAGCTCGCCTTTTTTTGATCAGGAGCATCAATGAATATCGAAAACGTCCGCCACTTCTATGCGTATCACTTCACCGTCAATCGCCGCATTTGGGACAAGTGCGTGATGGCGCTCACGGATGAGCAGTTCACACAAGAACTCTCCTATTCGCTCGGCTCGATTCGCAATCAAACCGCTCACCTGCTGAATGTCGATGAACGTTGGTTCAGCGCGTTACGCGGCGATCCAACGCCGCCGTTTGCGAACTACAGCGATTTTCCCGACCGTGCGTCTGTGCGCGCGGAGTGGGATCGCGTCGAAGCCATGATGCGCGAACGCCTCGCGGAACTGACCGACGCGCGCTTGGCAGATTATTTGGACGACGACAAGGATGCGATGGTATGGCAAATGCTGCTCCACGTCGTCAATCATGGCACGGATCACCGTGCGCAAATATTGGCTGGGCTGAACAGCTTGGGCGTCAAGACGTTCCCGCAGGATTATGCCTTCTTCGTCTTTGGCATCGACCCATCGGTGCCGCGCGAATGAAAACCGATATTCTGCTGATCGGACCCGTCGCGGCGGGCAAAACGACCATCGCGGCGATCTTGGGCAAACGGTTGAAACTGCCCGTGACCAGCGTCGATGTCCTCCGTTGGGATTACTTCCGCGAAATCGGCTATGACACTGACGCCGCAAAACAGCAGCACGAGCAAGCGGGTTTAGCCGGACTGGTCGCCTATTGGAAGCCGTTCGAGGCGCACACCGCCGAGCGCATCTTGCAGGATTTTTCCGACACGGTGATCGAATTTGGGGGCGGCTATACGGTACAGGACGATCCCGATTTGGCGGCGCGCGTCAAGACGGCGTTCGCGCCCTATGCTAATGTCGTCCTGCTGCTGCCGTCACCGGACGCCGACGGGTCGATTCGCGTTCTGCGCGCGCGCCTCGAAGCCCAGTTCGCAGACGAAAGCGAACCGCTCGATCCTGCGCTGTTGGCGCTCAACGAAACCTTCGTCCGGCATCCGGGCAACGCGGCATTAGCGACGATCACGATTTATACCCAGCATCAGACACCCGAACAGACCGCCGATGCGATCTTGGCACGGGTTCAGCGGTAAACATTTAAGCCTGCCGCGTCGGGATGCGGCACGTCAACGGTCGTATCGACGCCGCTCGGCGCGATCTCGACCGTCTTGCCATCGGGGAAGCGCACGACGATGCGATCCGCGTGCGTCGCCGTTCCCAACCCGAAATGCGCGACGGGTTCCATCTGACAGAGATAGCCGCTGCCCGCGTCAATCACACGCCGCTGCACTTCACCGCCCGCCTCCAACGTGACCAACGCGCCGCGCGCGGGTGCGCCGTGCGGCGTGGTCGGGCGGACGCGCAGCCAGTGATTGGCGTTGGGCGACGCGCTGTACAGCGTGAGCGGCTGCATCCCGGCTTCGCCGTGCGCGATCAAGAGTTCCAGCCGCCCATCGCCATCAATATCCGCTACCGCCGCGCCCGTGCCGAGTCCGGCGGGTTCGAGCGCCCCGCCGACGGTCAAGCGCGTCCACACGCCATCGCGCCAGCCGAATAAGCGATTGGGCTGTCCAATATTGTTGAAGAAGATTTCTTCGTAGCCGTCGTTGTCGAAGTCCGCCACGATCACCGTGCGCACGCGCGAGGGCGTCGCCATTTCGCGCGGCGCGCGGTCTAAGAAGTGTCCTTCGGGCGTCTGCACGAACAGCCGATGCGACCCTTCCCAGTTGCCGTAGACCAGATCGAAGCGTCCATCGCGGTTGGCATCGATGGGCGCGATGCCGCGCACGTTCTCGAACGGATCACCGACGCCCGTTTCGATGGCGATTTCCTCGAACGTACCGTCACCGTTGTTGCGAAACAGGAAGTTGGGCCCGTTCTCGTTGCCCGCGAACACATCCATGCGTTCCGTGACCAACGGCAGCGCCACGACCGCGCGCCCGCCCGTGACGAGCGCGACGCCTGCTTCGGACGCCACATCGCGCAAGCGTCCATCCTCGTCCAATTCGTACAGGCGCATGGGCCCGCCGTAATTGGCGACGAAGAAGCCGTAATGCCCATCGCCGCGTCGGTCAATGCACGCGACGGAGCGCCCCGCCGTCAGATTCAGCACCGTCGCGTTGACGCGCAGCGAGAACAGATCGACCCAGGTCCCGTCGGCGTAATCGAACAGCCGATCCGCCAGCCGTTTCCGCCCCGAAAACGTATCCGTGTTCAAGATGTAGAGTTCTTCGTGTCCATCCTCATCGATATCGCACGCCGCCACACCAATCGCTTGGCGTTCGGTGTCCGCCAATTCCTGTGTGGCGATATCAATCAGCGCCCCGCCATCCCACTTCAGCACTTTGTTGGGACAGCCGCCGAACCCGGTCACGAAGAACTCGAATGCGCCGTCGCCATCGATATCGGTCACGGCAATCCCATAATGGAGTTGCAGCGGATTGTGCAAAATTTGCCCAGTTCGATCTATGAACATCGTTGTTCGTCCCTCGCGGCGGGTGCGCTGTTGTTGATGCGTTGATTGTATCAAGCAATCGCGCGGTTCGCGGCTTGACTTGCGCGCCGCACGCCGCGATGGTAAATTCCATGCAAACGATTGCGTAGACCTACAAAAACCATTATTACAGAAAGGATCGATTTTATGACGACTGCCGCTGTTGTCGGCACAGGCTTCATTGGACCCGTCCACGCCGAAGCCCTCACGCGCTTGGGCGTGCGCGTGCGCGGTTTTCTCGGCTCAACGCCCGACAAAGGACGCGCCGCCGCGCACAAACTCGGCTTAGAAGTCGGCTATGCCCGCTACGAGGATATCCTCGCGGATGAGCAGGTCGATGTTGTGCATATCACCACACCGAATCGCTATCACGCCGACATGGCGACGCGCGCGCTGCAAGCCGGAAAACACGTCGTCTGTGAAAAGCCGCTGGCGATGGACAGCGCCGAGACCGCCGCGCTGGTCGCCGCCGCGAATGCCCATCCGCACCTCGTCGCCGCCGTGAACTACAACATCCGTTACTATCCGGTCGTGCTGCATGTCCGCGATCTGATCGCCAGCGGCGCGCTCGGCACGATTAACACGGTACGCGGCGGCTATGTCCAAGACTGGCTGCTGTACGAGACCGATTGGAATTGGCGCTTACTGCCCGAAGAAGGCGGCGATCTGCGCGCGATTGGCGATATCGGCACGCATTGGATGGACTTGATCGGCTTTGTGACCGGACTGCGCGTCGAAGCGCTGTTGGCAGACTTGGCGACGTTCAACCCCGTGCATCGCAAGCCGCGCGAAGCGGTCGCCACGTTTAAAGGTAAAGAGCAGACTGAATCCGTCGCCACCGATCCAGTCGAGATCAAGACCGATGACTGGGGATCGGTCGTCTTTCACTACGCGGGCGGCGCGCGCGGCAGCATGAACGTCTCGCAAGTCACCGCTGGGCGCAAGAACATGCTCAGTTTCGAGATCGGCGGCTCGAAAGGCGCGGTCGCGTGGAACTCGGAACAGGCGAACGAACTCTGGATCGGCTGGCGCGACAAGCCCAACGAAATTCTGATCAAAGACCCAGCGCTGCTGTCGGACGGCGCGCGCCGCTACACCGATTATCCCGGCGGACACGCCGAAGGCTTCCCGGACACATTCAAGATGCTCTATCGCGCGGTCTACGGCTACATTGCGGCGGGCGATTTTGCCGCGCCGAAACCGTTCCCGACGTTCGATGATGGACATTTGGAAGTCGTGTTGTGCGACGCGATCTTGCGGAGTCACCGTGAACGCCGCTGGATCGATCTTGCAACACGGAGGTAAACAAGCAGCTCTAACGTGAGTTTTGGATAGCTTCACCTCACCCCCCAACCGCCTTTCCATGCTGTGGCTGAGGGGGTTGGGAGGTGACGTGAACGGTTTAGAACCTATCCAAAACTCAGGTTAGAGCTAAGAAAACAAAAAGGAATCAACGCAGAATTCGCAGAGAAAAGAAGAAAAATAATCCTTTTGTCGCTTTCTCTCTGTGTCTCTGTGCGCTCTGCGTTAAAATCTTCTTTAGATGAGGAGTAAACCCCATGCAGCTTGGTTTTGTCACCGCGATTCTCCCAACATGGACGCTGGAAGAAGTGATGCAGTTCGCCGCCGAACAACATTTCGACTGTATCGAAGTGATGTGCTGGCCCGTCGGCAAGGCGGAGCGCCGCTATGCGGGCGTCACGCATCTGGATGTGACCAACTTCACCCACGCCGACGCCGAACGAATCAAAGGGCTGATCCAGCAGTACGGCGTCAACATTTCGAGCTTGGGCTACTACCCCAATCCGCTCGTCGCGGATGCCGATGAACGCGCCACCTACAGCGAGCATATCAAGAAGGTGATCGCCGCATCCGCCCTACTCGGCATCGGTACGATGACCACGTTCGTCGGGCGCGATCCGGCACAGTCCATCGAGGCACAGTGGGACGCCTTCTTGGACGTGTGGAAGCCGATCATCGCCTTCGCGGAGTCACACAACGTCCGCGTCGGCATCGAAAATTGTCCGATGCTGTTCTCACTCGATGAATGGCCCGGCGGCAAAAATCTCGCCATTTCGCCCGATGTCTGGCGGCGCATGTTTGACGCGATCCCGAGCGATCATTTCGGCTTGAATTTCGATCCGTCGCATCTGATCTGGCAGCACATCGATTATGTGCGCTGCATCCGCGAATTTGGCGCGAAGTTCGTCCACGTCCATGCAAAGGACACGAAAATCCAGCCCGATAAGCTGTACGAACGGGGCATCATGGGACTGGGCTGGCACACGCCAAAACTACCCGGCTTGGGCGACGTGAACTGGGGCGCGTTCTATTCGGCGCTAACGGATATGCGCTATACCGGCGCGGTGTGCATCGAAGTCGAGGATCGCGCGTATGAAGGGTCGATGGACGATGTGAAGCGGTCGATCATCCAGTCGAAACGGTATTTAGAGCCGTTCATGCGCTAAATAACAGAAAGGAATTTCAACGCAGAGCGCGCCGAGATTCGCAGAGGAAAAAAGAGCGAATTCTTTTGCGTTTCTCTGCGTTGAAATCACGTCGAATCGCGCACGATCAATTCGACGGGCAGCACCACTGATTGAGCGGGTTTTCCTTCTATCAGCGCGAACAATGTATCGACCATCCGCTTGCCGCCCTCATGTGTCTGCTGCCGGATGGTCGTCAAGCGCGGGCTACAATAGCTCGCCAACGGCACATCGTCGTAGCCAACCACCGACACATCCGCGGGGACGCTTCGTCCGCGCGCGCGCAATGCTTCCATGACCGCGACCGCCATGAAATCGCTGCACGCGAAGATACCGTCCAAGTCGGGCGCGCGATCCAGCAGGGTATGGGCGGCGGCGGATGCGGCGCGCGGCGTGAAATCTGTATCGATGATCAGCGCCTCGTCGGGCGTCAGTCCGAGTGCCGACAGTGCCGCCACATAGCCGCGCTTGCGCGTATCGGTCTCGACCATGCTGCCGAAGCCGCCGACGAAGCCGATCCGCCGCCGCCCGCGCGCCACCAGATGCGCGACCGCTTGCGCCGCGCCGTCGAGGCTGTCGCCGCCAACCGAGATCGCTTCATGTCCGGCAATCAGCGCGCCCCAGACCACCACTTTCGCGCCCAGATCGTGCAGCGTGGCGATGCTGCGGTCGTACAGCGCGCGGTCGATCAGGATGATTCCGTCGGCGCGGCGATCCAGCGCGTAACGCAAGCACCATTCTTCATCGAAGATCGGCACGCGCGCTAACAACATATCCATGCCGCGTTCCGCGAGCGCATCGCTGATCGCACCCGTGATTTCCAAGTAGAACGGATCGGAGATCAGCCGCTGGCTCGTGCCGTCATACGGGAACAGCACAGCGACCGTCCCCGCGCGCTGCAAGCGAAAATTGCGCGCTTGCGTGTCCAATCGATAATTTTGTTCGCGCGCGATTTGCAAGATGCGTTCGCGCGTCGCTTCCGGAATCAGCGGGCTGTTTTTGAGCGCGCGCGAGACCGTGGAGGTCGAGACGCCCGCCAGCAACCCAATATCACGCATAGTAATCCGGTCGGACATCCTTCACCTCAGCCCTATGCTTGATGCAAAGGCGAGATTATATCGTGATAATGAAACACGGTATGATGTGAATCACGTTGACCAGTTCTCGCGGAAATCGTTGTACAGCGTCAGCCCGCCGTCCACATAAATCGTCTGTCCAGTGATGTACGCCGCCTCGTCCGAACATAGAAACGCCGTGAGCGCTGCCATCTCCCACGCTTCGCCGCTGCGCCCCAGCGGGATATGCCGCTCAACCGCCGCGCGCGCCGCTGGATCATCGGTCCAACCCGCGTTCATCGGCGTGACCGTTGCGCCGGGCGCAACGGCGTTCACGCGGATGCCGCGATTGGCGTATTCGAGCGCCAGCGTGGTCGTCATATTTTGCATCCCGCCCTTGCTGATCGCGTAATGGACGAACGTCGGCTTCGGGATCGTTTGATGGACGCTCGACAGATTGATGATCACGCCTGCTTTGCCCGCCGCGAGGAAATGCCGGATCGCCTGCTGTGCGCACATGAACGCGCCGCGCAAATTCGTGTTGATCACGCGGTCGAAGTCGTCCATCGTCAGTTTGTCCGACTCCGCCGCGAACAGAAATCCGGCGTTGTTGATCAAAATGTCGATGCCGCCAAGCGCATTGAGCGTCGTCTCGAACAGCCGCGTTACATCGTCCTCTTTCGAGACATCAGCTTGCACAATCAGGCTCTTGTCGCTGTGCGCCCGCACTTCAGCCAGCGTTTGCAGCGCCGCTGCCTCGCTCTTGCGATGATTGATGACGACGTGCGCGCCCTCCTCCGCGAAGCGCACCGCGCACGCGCGCCCAATGCCGACGCTGGCACCCGTAACGAGGACGTTCTTTCCGGCGAGTCCCTTCATACACCCTCCACTGGCTGCAAGACCATCTTGATGCCCTGCTTTGCCTCAAACGCATCGAACGCCGTCTGCCATTCGGTCACGGGATAGATGTTGGTGATCAGCGGCGCGGTCTTGACCTGTCCGCTGCCTAGCAGTTGAATCGCGCGCGTCCACGCCGACGGAATGCTGGCGTTGCTGCCCGTCACCGTGACCTCGCGGAAGCAGATTTGATCCAGATCCCAAGCGATGGATTTGCCGAACAAGCCGATTTGGACGTAGCGCCCGCGCCGCCGCACCAGTTCGAGCAACTGTGCCGCCGCCGCGCCCGCGCCAGAACATTCGTAGACGACATCTGCGCCCATGCCCTCGACGGTCACCTCCTCGACAGCGGCTTTCACATCGTCGCGCTGGACGTTCAGTGTCATGTCCGCGCCGAGTTCGCGCGCCAACGCCAAGCGCGGCGCGTCGGCGTCTGTGCCAAGCATGATCACGGTCGCGCCCGCGGCTTTCACGACTTGCAGCGTCAGCAAGCCAATCGCGCCGGGTCCCGCGATCACGGCTACATCGCCGGGCGCGACAGTCGGCGTGGTCAGCACGCCATGCACGACGCACGCCAGCGGCTCGGTCAGCGCGCCCGCCACCAGATCGAGATTGTCGGGCAAGAGATGGACATTCTTCTGCGGCACGATGACGTAGTTGGTGAAGCCGCCGTTGACCGCTGATCCGATGGAGCGCCGACGCAGGCACAGATTGACGTTGCCGCTGCGACAGTAGCGGCAGGTTCCACAGGTGTAAAAATACGTCTCGGTCGTGACGCGCGTGCCGATTGTCCGCGCATCCACGCCGTCGCCCACCGCCACGACCTCGCCCGCAATTTCGTGTCCGAGAACGACGGGCGGAACAGAGCGAAATTCGTCTTTGTAAATGTGCAAATCCGTGCCGCAAATGCCCGCCGTGTGAACGCGGATTTTAACCTGTCCCGCCTCTGGGAACGGCTCATCGATATCGCGCAGTTCGATATTGCCGACACCGGGCGCTACTTTCATGACCGCTTTCATTTTCAAAAATCTCCAAAACAAATTTGTTGACGCCATCTCGATAACCATGCTATCATGCACAAGAAAGTTATGCAATCGATTGCGTGAATAGATTTTGTGAAACGGTTAAAGCGCGTGCGTGGTCGTATATTCGTATTTGTCGGCGCGATAATGACTGGTCGTGACCTCCAACACATCGCCCGTCTCCAAGTAGGCGGCGGTGTTGACCAGCAGCAGCGGCGCACCCGCATCGACGCGCAGCAGGTCGGCTTGGCGCGCGTCGGCGGCGACCGCCGTAATCGTGTGCGTGATCGCCGCGATCACCAGATGATAGCGTTCGCCCAACAACGCATAGAGCGAATCGACCGCAAAATCATACGTGTGCAAATCTGGTGTGCGCGCTGTGACGATCAGCGCGAGCTGCAAGCCAATCGGCTCATCGTCGCCCAAGCGCAAACGCTCCAAGCGCAAACACGGTGCGCCCAAGCTGAGTGCCAATGGCGCCGGCGCGTCGGCGTCGATGGTGCTGACCGTTTGGCTCAACACAATCGTGCGCGGGATCACGCCCATCAGTCGCATCTGTTCGGTGAAGCTGTGCGCCAGCGAGAAGCGCCGCCGATCCCGCACAGCGCGCACAACCGTCCCGTGACCAGCGCGCCGCGCGATCAGATTGTCGGATGCCAAGCGCGCCAACGCCGCGCGCACGGTCTGCCGCCCGACTTTGTAGGCGTGCGACAATTCGATCTCAGTGGGCAGCAGATCGCCCGCTTGGACGCGCGAACTGGTCAGCAGCACGCGCAGATCCGCTTCGACCTGGTAGTAGAGCGGGATCGGGCTGTTGGGATCGATAGCGGTCAGCAACAAGTCGCTGATTTTCAGTTGACGGGTAGACATGCTATTTGACTTCACCGTCTGCGCTGGCTAAAATGTGCGAATATACGGTATTTTGTGCAAGTTATAGCGCAAAAGACCGCTGTTCACAATAAATCTTCAAATTGAATGAGGGGATAGTATGCGTAAGAAATTCTTGATGGTCGCCACGCTCGCGCTGGCAGTCGGGTCGTTCGGCGTTTTGCCGACGATGGCACAAGATCAAACCTTCACCATTGGCATCTCCAACAGCTTCGTCAGCAGTGAATGGCGCACGCAGATGATCCAGAACTTCGAGGAGACTGCCGCCGAACTGTCCGACAATGCCGACTTGGGCGTCACCATCGAACTCGTGATCGAGAGCGAAGACACGGACGCCGCCGGACAAGAACAACAGATTCAAAACCTCGTCAATCGCGGTGTGGACGCGATCATCGTCAATCCCGGCGACGCCGAAGCCCTGCGCTTGGCGCTCGAAGATGCGGTCGCGGCGGGCGTCGTGGTCGTGTCGATTGACCAAGAGATCGACGGCGAAGGCATCGTCAACGTCGTGATCGACCAGACCGAATGGGCGCGCATCAGCATCCGCTGGTTGGCAGAATCGCTCGGCGGCGAAGGCGATATCGTCTTGATCGAAGGCTTCGTCGGACATCCCGCCAACACCGCGCGCATGAACGGCGTGGAAGAAGTACTGGCAGACTACCCGAACATCAACGTCGTAGGACGCGAGACGGGCAGCTGGGATCAGGCGACCGGTCAGCAGGTCATGAGCAACTTCCTCGCGTCGCTGCCGAACATCGATGGCGTGTGGACACAAGACGGCATGGCGACGGGCGTCCTCACGGCGATCCGCACGACCGACCCGGAAACATGGCCCCTCGCCACGGGTGAAGCGCGCGCCAGCTACGTCCAACAATGGACAGAAATCCTGATGGAACGCCCCGACTTCCAGTCGATTGGCGTGGTTAATCCGCCCGGCGTGGCGACCAGCGGCTTGATCGTCGCCGTCGAACTGCTGCTCGGGCGCGAAATCGACGCCGACCAACTGGCGGGTCCGTATGGCAACACGCTGTACGTCCCGATCCCGTATGTCGTCCTCGGTGAGGAATGGACGTACACGGATATGATGGGCGAAGAAATGGTACTGCCCGCCAATCTCGAAGACATCTACGCTGAAGTCGGGGAGCTGCCAGAAAGCTACACGCTGGACGGCGAACTGACGTTGGAAGAAGCCGATCTGTTCTTCCTGCCCGCCGCGTAAAATCAACCTCACTCCCTAACTCCCGCTCCACTTGGAGCGGGGTCAGGGGTGAGGTTAAAATATTCTTCTTTCTGAAAGCACAATCCATGAAACAAATTTCTCTCACGGTCGAACACGCCGTCAAGACTTACGGCGGCGTGACCGCGCTGGCAGACGGCAACCTAACCGTCCGCTCTGGCGAGGTCGTGGCGCTGTTGGGCGCGAACGGCAGCGGCAAAAGTACACTCAGCAAAATCCTGACGGGCGTCGTCTCCCCGAACAGCGGGCGTGTGCGCATTGATGGGACGGATGTATCGTTCGCCGCGCCGTCCGAAGCGCGCGCGCGCGGCATCAGCGCCGTGTATCAAGAATTGAGCCTGATCCCAGATTTGTCCGTCGCAGAAAATATCTGGCTGGCACATGAACCGCTGCGCGCGGGCTTCGTGGATCGCCAGGCGATGCGCACCAAGACGCGCGACCTGCTCGACTTGTTCGCGGGGCGCGTCAAATCTGACTTGCAGCCCGATACGCCGATCAGCGCGCTCACACCCGACGAACGCCAAATCGTCGAAATCCTCAAGGCGCTCAGTTTCGATCCGTCGCTGATCATCCTCGATGAAGCCACCGCCAGCCTCGACCATCAGCAAGTCGAGCGGCTGTTTGAACTCGTGCGCGCTTGGCAGCGCGGCGGCTTGGCGATTGTGATCGTCTCGCATCGCATGGACGAAATCTTCACGATTGCGGATAAGGCAACCGTCCTGCGCAATGGACACACGGTCGGAGAACGGATCATCGCGCAAACCGATGAGCGCGAACTCGTGGACATGATGATCGCGGGCGCGGCGCGGTTGGATCGCCGCCCGGAGCGCACATCATCCGACCAACCGTATCGTTTGCGCGTCCACGATCTGAAAACCGATGTACTGCGCGGCATCTCGTTCGATTTGCGCGACGGTGAACTTTTGGGACTCGGCGGCTTGCAGGGACAGGGACAGAGCGATTTATTGATGGCGCTGTTCGGCGCGCTGCGTTCGAGCGGACGCATCGAATTGTCCGGCGCGCTGCGCCAGTTCCGCCACCCGCGCGCCGCCATGAACGCTGGCGTTGCGCTCGTGCCGGGCGATAGAGCATCCGAAGGCTTGCTGTTGATCCGCTCGATTTTGGAGAATTTGATGCTGCCATCGTGGGGCAAATACGGGCTGCCGCTGCGCGTGGGCGGTGCGCGGCGCGCAGGCGATACCGTCGGGCAAGCATTGAAACTGGTCATGGCATCGCTCGATGCGCCCGTGAGCAGCTTAAGCGGCGGCAACGCGCAAAAAGTCGTGATCGGCAAATGGCTATTGCGCGCGCCCAAGCTGCTGTTGCTCAACGATCCGACCAAAGGGATCGACGTGGGCGCGAAAGCCGAATTTTATGCGCTGCTCAATCGCTTGCGCGACGCGGGCAGCGCCATCTTGTTCTACAGCAGCGACGACGACGAATTGTTGGGCTTGTGCGACCGTGTACTGGTTTTGCACGACGGACAAATCAGCGACGAACTTGCGGGCGACGGCATCACGCGCGCAAATCTGGTCGCCGCCAGCATGGGAGCGGCGTCATGACGCGGGCGCTGAATCGCTATCCATTCCTGCTCTCGCTGATCTTGCTCGTGATCATGATAGCGGTCAACCGCGCGCTGCAAGACAATCTGTTTGAACTCGCGCCACTGAATGGCAATTTGCGCGTGTTCATGCCCGCGATCCTGCTCGCCGTCGGGCAGACGTTCGTCGTAATCGCGGGCGGCGTCGATCTGTCGATGGGCGCGATCTTGTCGCTGACCAACGCGATCTTGGCGACGCAAATCCCGCAAGATGCGGGCGTAGACACCGTGATCCGCGCGCTGCTGCTGGCGTTCGGCGCGGGCGCGCTGGCGGGCGCGCTCAACGGCTTCGGCGTGACCGTTTTGCGCTTGCAGCCGATTGTCACGACCTACGCGACGGGCTTCATCTTCGCGGGCTTTGCATTGAGCATCCTGCCGGAACCCGGCGGACGCCTGCCGCGCGACCTGACGACCTTTTGGCGCAGTCCGCTGCAAATCACGCCCGATTTCGCTATCCCTGTGCCGCTGATCGTGATCGTCTTGCTCGTCATCGTCTGGATCATCCTCTCGAACACGCGCTACAAACAGTTCTTGTTTGCGACGGGCGGCAAGGCGGACGCCGCCTACAGCACAGGCGTCCCGGTCAACCGCGTCAAGTTCACGACTTATCTGTTCTCGGCGCTGTTTGCAACGTTGGCGGCGCTGGCGATCACGTTGGGATCGGGGACAGGCAATCCGCGTGCGGGCGATTTGCTCACGCTGCCGAGCGTCGTGGCAGTCGTCTTGGGTGGCACGCGCCTCAGCGGCGGACAAGGCAGCGCGATTGGCTCGATCATCGGCGCGCTGATTTTGGGCTTGATTAGCAACATCATCTCGTTCGCGGACTTGGACTCGTGGATACGACCGTTGATCGACGCGCTGATCATCATCGCGGCGCTGGCAATTCCGGGCGTGATCGGGCTGATTCGGAGGCTGTTACGATGAACGCGCTGACTCGTCTCCGTCCATACTTCCCGCCGCCCCTCGTGGCGCTGATTCTTGGCATCGCGCTGTTCTTCATCGGCGGCGTGTTCGCGCCCGGCTTCGCCAACCCCGATCAAGCCGTGAACATCGTCCGACTCGCGGCGTTCTTGGGCATCATCGCCGCCGGACAGACGCTCGTGATCCTCAGCGGCGGCGAAGGCATCGATTTATCGGCGGGCGCGCTGGTCACGCTCGGCGCGATCCTCACCTACCGGATCACCAACGGCGACGACGCGCTGATTTTGCCCGCGCTCGTCGTGGTTTTACTCGTCGGCGCGGGCATCGGCACGCTGAACGGCGTCGGCGTGGCGATTCTGAAGATGCCGCCGCTGGTCATTACGTTGGGCATGGCGGGCGTGGTCACGGGGCTAATTTATTTCGTCACACAGGGCGAATTGATCGGGCGCACGCCCCCGGCGATGGGGCGCTTGTTGTCGCAAGCGTTGATCGGGCAAATTCCCGGCGTGATCGTTGTGTGGCTGGTGATTGGCGTCGGCATGTGGGTGCTGTTGGAGCGAACGCCCTTCGGCAAACAGCTTTTCGCCATCGGCATCAACCGCACGGCGGCGCGTCTCAGCGGCGTCCGCGTGAGCGCGCTGGTGACGCTGACGTACACGATCAGCGGCGCGTTGGCGGCGTTCGGCGGGTTCGTGCTGTTGGGCTTCACACAAACGGTCTTCTTGAATCTCGGACAGCCGTATTTGTTCCCATCGATTGCGGCAGTGGTCGTCGGTGGAACCGTCCTCGCGGGGGGCAAAGGCAGCTATTGGGGGACGATGGCGGGCGCGCTGGTGCTGCAAGTGATCAATTCGCTGTTGATCGCGCTCGGCGTCGATGAAGCATACCAACTCATGATTTTAGGCACGATTTTGCTGGTGCTGCTCACACTGTACGGACGCCAACGCAACCTCCGACAATAACAACCTCACCCCTGCCCCGCTCCACATGGAGCGCTGAGGGGAGGACACCTTTTCAAGAACCTCACCCCCTGACCCCCTCTCCACTGCGTGGAGAGGGGGGAACACACAGCGAAGACTCCCCCTCTGCACAACGTGGCTGAGGGGGTCAGGGGGTGAGGTGATTCAGGGAGAAAACCAAACATGTCCTCCCCTCAGACATGGAGCAAGGCGGGGGGTGACGTTAGTTTTTGCAACTCTAGCTTCATCCGCGCTACAATAGGTACGAATATTTGCACAAATCACTCTTTGGAGCGTGTTTCATGCACAAAATCAGCTTACTCGGCGTCGGCTTGATCGGGCAGTTCTACACCGACTCGATTCAGGGCGGACGCAAGCAAGATCGCGTCCACGTCGCCTATTCGCGTACCGAAGCGCGTGTGAGCGCCTTCGCCGCACAACATCGCATCCCCAAACACACGACCGATTTGCGCGCTGCCATCGAAGACCCCGATACCGATACGGTTGTCGTCGGCTTGCCCAATCATCTGCACGAAGAGGCGATCACGCTGGCGGCGCAAGCAGGCAAAGCGGTGCTGTGTACCAAGCCGCTGGCGCGCACGGGCGCTGAGGCGCTGCGCATCTTGAACGCCGTCGAAAAAGCGGGCGTGTTTCATGGCTATCTCGAAGATTTGGTCTACACGCCGAAAACGTTACGCGCGCTGCAATCGGTCAAGAACGGCGCAGTCGGCAAAGTCCTCTGGGCGCGCAGCCGCGAGACGCATCCGGGTCCGCACAGCGATTGGTTCTGGGACAAAGAACAGTCGGGCGGCGGCGCGATCATCGATTTGGGCTGCCATTGCATCGAGATCAACCGTAATTTCATCGGCAAGGAACACAAGCCGCTGGAAGTGATGTGTTGGGGCGATACCCAAGTCCACCCCATCGAGACGGAGGACAGCGCGGTTGGACTAGTACGCTATGCCAACGGCGCGATTGGACAGTTCGAGGTCAGTTGGACATTTCGCGGCGGCATGGATTTGCGCGACGAGGTGAGCGGCACACAGGGGACGATCTGGCTCAATCACTGGCTGCGCACGGGCTACGAGATGTTCACCGCGCACGGCGAAGGCGGCTACGTCGCCGAGAAAGCCGAAGGCGAGACAGGTTGGCTGTTCCCCGTCGGGGATGAGTCGGGCGCGTTGGGTTATACCGAGATGTTCGCTGATATGTTCAATTCGATGGACACCAAGACGACCCCGCGCGAAGATTTCTACGATGGCTATGTCGTCAACGCGATCATGGACGCGGCGTATCGCTCCATCGCCTCGAAACAGTGGGAACCCGTGCAGTTGGCGGTCTGGCGCGGACAGGACGAAGCCGCCTCGCGCAAAGGCGACGCGACCGACTACGACGCCGATCACCTGCTGATCAAAGAAGAAAAGATGCCGGACGGCACGACCAAGCTGATTTTGAAAGCGAAAGCGACGGGCAAGATCGTGCAAAAAGTCCTCGCATCGTCGTAGGGGCATGGCACGCCCGTCTATCATCACGCTTACATCCATAACAGGAGTCACTCCATGACCACGAATCCCGCACTCGCTTACATCGATGCCGCCCAAGCGATCATCGAACACATCAAAACGACGCAGTTGGACGCCATCGACCGCGCCGCCGAAGTCTGCGCCAACGCCATCGCCCAAGATGGGCTGGTGCATCTGTTCGGATCGGGACATTCGCGCATCCCGGTCGAAGAAATGTTCCCGCGCTATGGCAGCTTTCCCGGCTTTCACCCGATTGTCGAACTTTCGCTGACGTTTCACAATCAAGTCGTGGGTGCGAACGGACAGCGCCAAGCCATCTTGATCGAAAAAATGGAAGGCTTGGGCGATGCTATTCTACGTAACTTCATCTTTCGCCCCTATGATGCTTTCATTGTGTTCTCCAACAGCGGCGTCAACAACGTGATCATGGAGATCGCGCTCGGCGCGAAGGCGCGCGGCATGACGCTGATCGGCGTGGTGTCCGTCGATCAGACGGCGCATTCCGACGCCAAACACAAGAGCGGGCAAAAACTGGCGGATGTGTGCGATATTGTGATCGATAATGGCGCGCCAGCGGGCGACGCCCTCGTGCAGATCGAGGGCATGGAATATCCTGTTGCGCCCGGCTCGACCGTGGGCTATACGATTGTCGTCAATGCGCTGAAAGCGGCGATTGCCGACAAGCTGACGAAACTCGGCAAGCCGCCGTTGGTGCTGACCAACAGCGCGATCTGCGGCGCGGAGAAATCGGCGGCATTATTCGAGCAGACGTATGACGATTATCGCGCGCGGATTGCCAAGGTGTACGGGGGTTGAGCGATGTGGGGCGTGTCATTAGAACGCCCCCTGACCGACTTTGACAGCATCCCTTACAACACGCGCTCGATTTCAATGCGATCCAAGATGAATTCGTCGCCCCGTTCGAGCGCGAAGTGCGTCCCGCCGCAGCAAGTGCAGCGCCGCTCGGCGCGGATCACGATCCACGGTTCTCCGGCGGCGCGCACCGTCGGCAGCCCCGTCATCGTGCCGCAATCGAGACAGCGCGCTTGCGGCGTTGTCCGCTCAAAGCATAGCCATGCCCCCGCCGCGATGCTGTTCTGGCTTAGTACGTCAAAAAAGTGGCGCACCGACTCTGGCTCAATGTCGCTCATCATGCCTAAGTGAATATAGACAGCCGTCACACGGTCGGCGTTCGCGGTATATGCCTCATCGATCATCAAATCGAACAGCGATTGCGCGATTGCAAGATTGTGCATCATTTATACCCCTCACTTGCCCCTGATGATTATTTTATTGAGGTTTTATCACAAAAAGTCATAAGGTCGCGCTGTTCGCCGTGTACAGCTCGCTTTTTGTCGGATATTGTATACAATATGCGAAATTGATTAAATTGGAGGAAATCATGACAACCATTGCACTTTTTGGGGCGGCGGGCAAAATTGGGGCGCGCATCGCGGAACTGCTGCGACAGGACAGCGCGTATAAAACGCTGTTCGTGGAGGCAGGCGCGGCGCAAGAGCGGCTGCGCGAACGCGGTTTGCCGCCCACCTCGCCCGACGACGCCGTGACGCAAGCCGACGTGATTATCCTCGCTGTGCCGGACATCTTGATCGGGCGCATCGCGGGCGACATCGTGCCGAAGTTGAAGCCCGGCGCGATGGTGATCGGGCTTGATCCAGCGGCACCGCACAGCGACAAGCTGCCGCCGCGCGCCGATATCGCCTATTTCATCACCCATCCCTGCCATCCGCCCGTCTACAACGATGAGACCGAGATAGAAGCGCGCCACGATTATTTCGGCGGCGTAGCGAAACAGCACATTGTCTGCGCACTGATGCAGGGGACGGAAGCCGATTACGCGCTCGGAGAAGAAATCGCACGCAAGATGTTCGCGCCCGTCATGCGCGCGCATCGTATCACCGTTGAGCAGATGGCAATCCTCGAACCCGCCTTGGTCGAAACCGTGACGATTACCTGCATGACCATTATCCGCGAGGCGATGGACGAAGCGATCCGACGCGGCGTCCCGCCCGCAGCGGCACAAGATTTCTTGCTCGGACACATCAATATCGATATCGCTATCCTGTTCGGCTATCTCAACGCGCAGTTCTCCGATGGCGCAAAACTCGCCGTCAAGCGCGGTATGGACATGATCATCCAGCCAGATTGGAAGCGCATTTTTGAGCCGGACAACATTATGCGCGAAGTCCGCGCGATCACGGAGGGGACGACTCCCGCGGGTGATTGATCGATGAAATGTCCATTTTTGCGGGGGTTCCCATTCGCCGGACAAGCGCGCTATCGACTTCCAAATCAGCGATTGTCGTGTATGCTTGTCGAATACTCACGTTTTAACTCGTCTACGGTGTCCGTCTAAACGTGGGTGGCTTCGCAGCAGCGCTGCGGCAATGATGCCGTTTGACGCATTGGGCGCATAGGCGCGTCAGGGACATAGCCATGACAGCAGTCGGCATCGGCATGGTCGGGATTGGAAAATTCGGATCGATCTGTCTAGAAGCATTCGCGGCACTCCCGGATGTGTCGATTGCGGCACTGACAGACGCCGATCCCACCCGCGCCGCAACTGCCGCAGCCGCCTATCAGACAACGGCATACTCATCGCTGGACGACCTGCTGCGCGATCCCACCGTCGAGATCGTTGCGCTTGCTACGCCGCCTCACCTGCACGCGGATGCCGTCCGCGCTGCGCTGCGCGCCGGAAAACACGTCTTTTGTGAACCGCCGCTGGCACTCACCCGCGCTGAAGCCGAAGCGATCCGGGTTGAAGCCGAACGCGCCAACCGGTTCGTGGTGGTCGATTACGTTTTGCGCCACAATCCTTTTTGGGAGGCAGCAGTACGCTTACGCCGCGACGGCATTTTGGGCGATCTGCTGCATATCGATATTACCAACCATACCGCCGGACTGGAACTTCCCCCAACACATTGGTTCTGGGATACAGCGCAGAGCGGTGGCATTTGGATCGAACACGGCATTCATTTTTTCGATGCGTGCGCGTGGATCGCGGGGGTACCGGGCAGCGTCGCCGCCGCACAGTCGTTCGCGCGCGCTGACGCGGTTATTGATGGCGTCGAGGCGTTGGCGGCGTTCGACACCATCAGCGCGCACTTCTATCACAACTTCATTCACGACAACAGTACACAGCAGACGACGGTGTATATGACCTTCGAGCGCGGCTATGTGGCACTGCGCGATTGGATGCCGACTTCGATTGAGATTTGGGCGTCTACAACACCTGCCCAAACGATCCCCTACCTTGTTGGTGTAACCGAAGCGGTCGATGAAACGTCCTCGGGGCGCTTGCGGCATTGGATCAGCCATGCACCAGAGGGATCATCGATCTTGCATCGCACCGCGATCCAAGCCGGGATGCGCGATCTGATAGGCGCTGTCCGCGCCGAGTCCGGTACGGTTGCTTCAACGCTGCGCGCGACGACGAGCGAGGAGATCGACAGCTTGCGCATGGCGCTGCAAGCGGTCGAGCGCGATGTGAGCATCAGGGCGTAGCATTTGCGCCTCGAATCTGCGGCGTCCGTCGGCATCAAGAGCGCGCGTGAGCGGGAAACACGCTTCAAGTGTCAAATTCATCGAAGTTTCACTTGCATAACTTCCGTCTCTGCGAAGCCCAACGACGCATAGAACGCCTTCGCGCTGTCATTGGCACGCGCGGCATTGACCCACAACGCGCGCAGTCCCAGCCGCTCCGCGCGTCGGATGGCTGCCTCCAACAGCGCTGCGCCCACGCCGTGCCGCTGATACGTCGGCAAGACCGCCATATCGTTGATCACGCCGCGACTCTCGGTCAGCGCGCGCGCCACCGACAGCGCCAGAAAGCCAATGATGATCGGCGGCGTTTGCCGCGCGACTGCCACGAACACCTGAATCCCGTCCAATTCGCGGAAGCGCTGCGTGATGTCGCGCCATTCGTCCGGCGCGACGCCCCGATTCGCCGGAATCAGCCCCAACAGCGCCATGATCTCGTTGGCGTCGGCGGCTTCGGCATCGCGGATCAAGAAATCGGGCGTGCTGGCAGCGCCGACCGTTGCGACGTCGCCCGCAATCACACGATCATCCCCGCGCGCGCCGGTGGCGGGCGCATGACGTGCGAGCCACTGCGCGAGCATCTCTCGATGCGTGCGGAACGGCAGCAGCGGCAAGTCGGCGGGCTGGAACACGCGCGCCTCGGCGGCATCGTCGCCCGCTTTCAGCGTCCCGCCAATCGGGCGCGCGCGGTAGAAAATCATGATGCCGCTCTGTGGGGGTCCCTCTGGAAACGAGTTGATGCCCGCCATCTCGATGATTTCGACCTTCAGCCCGGTTTCTTCTTCGGCTTCGCGGATCGCACCTTCTTCGGCGCTTTCGTCGGCTTCGATGTAGCCGCTGGGCAGCGCCCAACGCCCGCGATGCGGCGGATTGGCGCGCTGAATCAGCACGACGCCGCCGTCCATCTCGATCACGATGCCGACGCCGGGAATCGGGTTGACGTAGTGGACGTAGCCACAGTTATCGCACGCTTGGCGCAAGCGTCCGCCTTCGGTGCGCGTGCCGAGCGTGTGTCCGCAGATCGGGCAGTAGGTGAGCTGTTTGGGCATTCTACAATTCAGAAACCAAATGCCAATGCATCAACGATGTATTTCGCTTTATGTTGCCCAACCTCATGGTAAACATCGAGGAGTTCCATAAAGGTCGTCTCGCCCCCAATGAAAGTCCAAAATTCATTCCCAATCAAAACTGCGTAACTACTCAGGGGTCGTTTTTCCCCTCATTTTGGCAAATTGAAACGCCAAATTTGTCTGCGATGAGAATAGGCTCTCCCTCAAAAGATTGAGGGTTTTTGTCGAAAACAACCTATTTCTCCCT
>Ga0163147_10000752_pt1 | contig 51015 bp, 42 predicted proteins | sample OliLakLV19MP6G1_FD_148597 | JGI IMG/M metagenome (GOLD analysis project Ga0163147, IMG submission 148597) | Freshwater microbial mat bacterial communities from Lake Vanda, McMurdo Dry Valleys, Antarctica- Oligotrophic Lake LV.19.MP6.G1 | ecosystem: Environmental > Aquatic > Freshwater > Lake >... | reverse complement strand
CAATAGAACTTGACAATACAAAATATAACTTCTTTTTTGAAAGAGGGAAAGTATACCATGAGTTGGAAAATTTAGAGAATACAAAAGCAGATTTGGAAAAGGCTTTATCATTAAACCCTGATTCAACTGAAATTTTAAACGAAATAGCATGGTATTATAGTGATAGGAATGATTCTACACAAGCTCTTGAGTATATCGAAAAATCAATTCAACTTAATAAAGATAATTGGTGGCCGAAATATGTAAAATCTTGTATTTTAACACAAATGGAAGATTATCCTTCAGCTATCAAAATTCTTAATAACATAATTGATGAACAAAAAATAGAAAACGCTGATTTATTTAATAGTAGAGCAAATGCATTACGAAGCATTGGAAATTATGAAAAGGCTTATGAAGACATTTACAAAGCCATAGAAATGAATCCAGATGTTGCGATGTATTTTGGAACTCTAGCTGAAATTTATGCAGGCGAAGGGAAAATAAATGAATTTTACTTAAACTTAAATATTGCCCTCTCAAAAGGAATTACAACTGAAGGATTGAAATCAGAAAAAGATGTTTATAAAAGATTTAAAGACGAGGAAAGATTTATTACGTTAATGGCTAAATATTCAATAGATGCTAATGAAATATTCAGCGAAGAGCAATAATCAGGAAAGAATGGATACTGAATATCTTTTCTTTTACTGGCAAAAAACGATAACAACAATAAAGGTTTTCAGTTTTAGAAACAGCATTACCATCCCATTGAATTAAACAGCAGTGAAAAAATAAAACAACGACTTGACTATCTGCATCAAAATCAAGTGAGAAGTGGCATGATGTGGGAACCGTAACGATATAAAGTCAGCAGCGCTATCGATTACTATTTAATCAGCCTAAATTGCTTTCACTTCAACGTTTGTTTTGCTAACTCCCGGTACAATTGGGCTGATTTTGGTAGATACAAGTGGCCGCCGGAGCGGAACACTTGAGCCGGAGGCAAGTAATACAATTCCCATCAATCTAAAAAATGATGATCCTACTGTGATTCCTAGCCTAGGTGTAATTGTTGAATTTTAATCATAAACTAAAGACAATAAAATAAGAAACAATGAACGCAAAAGCGGGTTTGGTCTTCAGTGATTTGTTGCGGTTGTCTTCTGGAACTTTTACATCAATGTAATTAACTCATAGTACAAAGCTGTTCCCGCTTAATTAAAAATCAAGATCTCCAAAAAGTGACCAGCTTTTATAATAATTGATTGAGCAGAATAAAGCGTTCTCTTTTTCAGAAAACGCTTCTTTACCAATAATCCGGCGGGATGTTAGGGGGTGCCGTTTGCCGGGCGGCAGGTTTATTTGAGACAAATATCTGCGGCGGAATATTTATGGCCCCCAAGCGGGAGCCTTAAATTATTAATAGTAGATTTATCATCAAACCTGCACAACCTTTACTTTATTTTTATTGTTTCATCTTATAATTTAACCTATTCTATGCTATGCATGAAAAAACAAAAATAGAGAACGCAAGCGAAAATGATCAAAAGGTTATAGAAGATGAGCTTAAAAAATCTGCTAAAGCAGAAACGCAATCCTCAAAATCTCACGGCAAAATACTCGCCGAACAATTAACCGAGGCTGCGGAAACATACAAAAGGAGTACCGCTGGCACTTTTTACAGTGCTTTGATTGCAGGCCTTGAGATTGGATTCAGTTACCTTTTGTTATGCACTGTTTTTAATTTTTTTTCGCCCCGGCATAGCGAAGAAGTTGTATTTAAATTAATGGCGTTGGTTTACCCGGTGGGCTTTATTTTAGTTGTGCTGGGAAGGTCGTTGCTGTTTACTGAACAAACTTCGCTGCTGAGTTTGCCTTTTTTTCATGGAAAAGAATCTATTGGCAGTTTATTAAAACTTTGGGGAACAGTGATAGCAGGGAACATGATTGGCGGTTTTGTTATTTCATTTCTGCTACTTTGGATTGGACCACATCTCCATATTTTTGATAAAGAAGCCGTGGAAAAAATAGCTGTTCATATTACCGGTTTTAGCGGACATGTAATTTTTGTAAGTGGTATACTTGCAGGATGGCTGATGGGACTGTTATCGTGGTTGCTCACTTCAACTAAAGATACCATTAGCAAAATTGTAATTATTGCACTCATTACTTCTGTAATGGCATTTACAAATCTTCACCATAGCATAATTGGTAATATTGAAGTTTTTTCGGGACTTGTTAGTTCAGCAAAAATCACTCTTAGTGACTATTTAATATTTCAAACCATGGCTTTATCAGGAAACGCAGTAGGTGGTTTTGTGTTTGTAGGGCTGTTTAAGTATCGCACTTTTGTAGCGGGTGTAATTGATAAAAGCTAGCTTACAGGTGCTTTCAATCGACTACTCATCGCTTTGAGATAAAACTTTCCCTTACTTAACAATAATTTGATACGGAGATGGTGTAGTGCGGTGCATAACTTAAAGCAATCATTGGTTTATTCATAAGAAATGGAGATCAGTGTTTAAATCAGCATTTCGTGCGTACTCAAACTTTTAAAACAATCGATGGTTTTACCATTAAAGCAGCTGAAGGTAATGTAAGACCAATTTGTGCTATGTTAACAATAAAACGATGTATGGATTTGTGATCCGATAGCCATCAGGTAATGAATGGTGAAATATTCACCATTGCCCATTCACGCTTATCTTAACAGCAGTGTAAAAAATGACGACCATGGTATTAGACCCAGTCTTGGGGTAGTAATTGAATTTTAATCAATTAATAATTTGACTCTTTTTTGAAATTTTATTCTATTTCACCTCCCTCCCCTTCCAACTAAAACTACCAAACTTGCCCAGCCATCCAGCAACCAGCGTATATAAAATATGGAATGGCTGTGCAAACGGAAAATACACTAGTAATTTACTGTTGCTAAAGAAAGCGGCTACTGGTATAAGAAATAATAATTCCACCAGCGTTTTGGCAACAATCAATCCTAGTGTATAATAAAAGATGGAATTAAGGAAGAGTGATACAATGATTAAACCCATCAACCAACCGTTGAAAAAATACACCAGCAGCAGCACAGCAAAAATTCTTTTATCGTCATATTTGTCTGCTTTGCTGGCCCAGCGGATACGTTGGTTGAAAAAGGCTTTGAGGTTTGGCGCAGGTTGTGTTTGCACAATTACTTCCGGAGATTTAATGAACAAAACTTTTTCAGGGTACAATCCAAATATCTTGTGCATTAGCAGCATATCATCGCCACTGGCAATATGATCAATTCCTTTAAAGCCACCAACCTCTTCAAATACTTTTTTAGTGTAAGCAAGGTTGGCACCATTACACATGCTATGTGCTTTTTTATAAACCGAAGCGCCGGTAATGCCCTGCAGCACCATAAAATCTAACGACTGAAAAATGGATAATAATTTAGCACCCAAAACATCGCTTTGTGTTATGGGAAGAAATGCTACCGGCATTACTATTAATGCTACACTGGTTTGGCTGTAAAATTCAGCGATCGTCTGCAACCATTTTTTCGGAACAATACAATCAGCATCAGTAGTTACCATTAACTGGCCGGTGGCTGTTGAGATGGCAATTTCAACGGCCTTTTTTTTATAAGAGTTGATAATTCCATTTTGTAAAACATCCTGCAAAGAAATAAGCCGGATGTTTGTTGCCTGATAATTTTTTACAATGGATGCCGTATCATCTGTAGAGTGGTCATCTATTACCAGTACCTCAAATAAATGCGCCGGATAGCTTTGCCGGCAAATGGAATCAAGGCAGGCTTTGATGTTTGCAGCTTCATTTCGGGCAGGAATGATAATGGAAATTTTAACGGAATCTTCATTAGCTAATTGATTAAATGAAGGCACAAAACGGGGTATTTGTTTCCAACTTACCGTATAGAAAATGATTAACAGTGCATAGCCCGTAAAAAGCAATAAAGAAATAATAAAAACAACCTGCATCATAGCGTTTCAAAGGTAGGGGGTATATTGATTGGTAAATATTTCCTGGTACGTAATTGCCGGAAAAGCCTTTTGATGGATAGGAAATGATTTTATGCTAGAGCTGTTTTAATAATAAAATGAATTATCAATTTGTGGCCCGATAGCCATCCGCTGCTGAATGGCCAAGGGTGACCTATTGATCATTCACAATTGCCCATTCACGCTTAACATAGCACTAAGGCTTTTTGCTATTGACATAATTTTTTTCATAAAGCTCTATCCATTCTGCAACGGATAACTTACCTGCTAATTCCCCCAGCAAATCAAAGGGAATGTTTGCAGGTTTTTTAAACCGAATACAGGTTTTCCCCATATCCAATTTGCCGGTTAACCGTTTGCTGCACTCATCAGTAAACCACTTTAGTAACTTTGTATTTGCATAGATGCCCATGTGATATACTGCAATAAAATTTTTCTGCGATGCAACATTTATATAGGGCAGTGGCAATGCCGGCGTGCAATGATAACCTGCAGGATACAGGCTATGCGGAACAACATACCCTATCATTCCATAACTCATTTGTTCAACAAACCCTGCAGGCAAATTTTTAAGAATTGCTTTTCGGATTGCTGCAATAGCTTCCTGCCTGTCTTGCGGCAAGGATGTCAAATAAGCTTCTACTGTACTTGCTTGAGATTGCATAATATATAGTTTAAATAAACAACTTGTTTAGGAGGCAATAGAATGTAGCCCGATCCTGTTTCCCTCTGTATCTATAATCACCGCCATATACCCATTCTCCGGACTGATTTCAGTTTTTGGTACCATTATGCTTCCACCAGCGGAATCAACCTTGTCTAAAATAAGTTGAATATCGGGGTTTGCATTCAGGTAAATCAATGGTCCATCAGTAAGTGATGGTTTGTGAAAACCGCCGCTATCCACTACTGCTCCACCTATGCCGTTTTCAATATCATCCAGCGGAAACATCCGCATCCTTATATTGGGTAAGTCAATGGGTATTAATTGGGTACTGAAAATAGATTCATAAAATAGTGTGGCTCTTGCTAAATCAATTGCCGGTATTTCAAACCAGCTGATGGCGTTGTTCATGATAATTGTTTTTATTACTGGTTAATAGTTTTGTGGCACTTATTAATTGAACTTACAAAAGCTAAACAAGTGAATTTATTTTGTTACAGCATTCAACATCTTTTCACACACTTCAACAATGGCTTCCCATAGTTCTACCCTGTTAACTTCCATATCCATAATGTGAACAAATTTGCCGTACTCAAATTCTTGAATTTCATCTACAATTGTAACAGCTTCTTTTTTTAGCTGTTCTACCAACCAGGGTAAATTTTCTACCGGGTAGTTAATCATGAATTGCTGAGAAGGATTACCAAAATAATCACTGTTTTCATCAAATGGTCCCCAGGCAGTATGTCCTATCTTTTCTTTATCATCTGCCCTTCGCCATTGAAAACTACTCCCATATTTATCCATGGCAATACCAAGGTGCTGCTCATACCAATCCATTTGTGTATCAGGGTTTTTTCATTTAAAAAATACCCCTCCACTTGATAAACCCCGTTTCATTGTTTTTTCAGTAAAGTAGTATTTGTTATTGGCTTTTACAACCCGTAAAAAAAGAATTGAATAAATGAATTACTCACATTGGATAAAACAGGGATTGATGGCAAAAATGTGTTATTTACTTTCGCTAAAAGGATATTAAATGATCTTCAAAAGTAAATTTGATAAATTAAAAGAAAAATAACAAATCAGCAGCAGTAATCACTGTTCGGGTCTTGATGATTTTTTCGCAGGTTGATTGAAATTGAAACAAATGAAAAGGCAAGATTTTTAAAAATATATGGGGGGTAATTCAGGGGCGATATTTTTAATTAGGAGCAGTAGTATCCAGCGTTTTTTTGATAATGTAAATAATAACAGATAAAACGAATGCAACTGTTACCAGGGCTTATAAATAGTTTGCAATTGCAGCAACTAAACTTCAAAACCTACTAAACTAAACTGCTGCAACATTTGTGGTGCTAAATAATTACTAAACTATTAATAGGAGGCAACTGTTTTAATGAGCAAATTCTTTTGTAGCCTTTAAATTAGCAAACCAGCAAAGACCAAGTAACAGGCATTTATTATCAATTTCATTTACTTTGCCAGCAATATTGGCATCTGTACTATTAGGTTGTATGCTGCAATCAAACAAGGGTTGAAATTTTCCTCTTTCATATATAAGTAACCCAGGCAAAGGGTTGTTTTGTTGACGGTAAAAATATTTTGTTTCATCTAAAAATATTATACCATTTGTTTTAACCTGTTTATCCGTTGTCATGCTGCCAACTTCCATTCCATACTCATTATGATAAATATACTTACCAGTAAATGAAGATACTTGTTCAACAAAAAAAAGGCGATGCTGATTATCACAGCTTATCCTTACGGATTTATGTAATGGGTTTATTTTGGCTACAACTTTACTGGTATTTTCATCCATTAATTGGTATTCACGTATAGTTGCTTGTTGGCTGCTAATTAAAACCCATTTCATTTTAATAGTTTAAGGGTGGAAAAGTATATGAATTTGTTCAATGATAGACTTAATGCTTAAGCTGGTAACAATTTATTAATATTGAAAAATCTACAAAAATTCAATTTTACAGTAACTAAACCAGATTTCAAGTTGTATACCCCGTTTAGGGTATTGTTTAAATAAAAAAAGTTTTGTCTATTTGTAAATAGATTTCAATCCCAACCATTGTTACACGATAAATTATTTAATGTTTTTTGCCCGTTTTCTTCCGTATGAATTCATCCAACGGGAAATCTAATGGCTGGATTTATCAACTGATGTTAACCCTTTCAAGAAAGCCTTGAAGGGGTTTTTTTGAATACGGTTATTGTATAGAGGTTTTGTTAGCGGCGCCCAATGGTTGATTGTAGTACCTATTGGCTAAAAATGGTAACGGAGTAAAATGGGTGGATACCTGTCGCTAAATATTTTACCAAAAAATACTAAACTAATTAGTGTTAATAAAAGAAAGTTTTTATCTTTGTTTTCCATTTTATTTTTACACAGAAAAATTACGCACATCACCCGTAGACTATCGGGCATAACAATTAAAAAAATACACCATGAGCAATGTAGAAAAATTGAAGGCGCTGAAATTAACAATGGATAAAATTGACAAGGATTTCGGCAAAGGATCGGTAATGATAATGGGTGAAAAGCCGCATCTGGAGCAGGAAGTAATTTCAACCGGGTCATTGGGGCTTGATGTAGCACTTGGTATTGGTGGATTGCCCAAAGGAAGAGTGGTGGAAATTTATGGCCCGGAAAGTAGTGGTAAAACAACCCTTGCCATACATGTAATAGCCGAAGCGCAAAAGAAAGGTGGCATGTGTGCTTTTATAGATGCTGAACATGCTTTTGATAGTAATTATGCTCAAAAACTAGGTGTTGATATTGACAACCTGTTAATCTCACAACCCGATTACGGGGAGCAGGCATTAGAAATTGCAGACAGGTTAATTCTTTCAGGTGCCTTGGATGTGGTGGTGATAGATTCTGTAGCAGCACTTGTTCCTAAAAGCGAGCTGGAAGGTGAAATGGGTGATAGTAAAATGGGATTGCAGGCAAGGTTAATGAGCCAGGCATTGCGTAAACTTACCGCTACTATTTCTAAAACCAATTGCTGCTGTATTTTCATCAACCAGTTGAGGGAAAAAATCGGGGTAATGTTTGGTAACCCGGAAACAACCACCGGTGGTAATGCATTAAAATTCTACGCTTCGGTTAGGTTAGATATCAGGAGAATGGCACAAATTAAAGATGGCGATTCGGCTATTGGTAACAGGGTAAAAGTAAAAGTTGTAAAGAATAAAGTAGCACCACCCTTTCGCCAGGCTGAGTTTGATATTATTTATGGAGAAGGAATTTCAAAAGTTGGGGAAATTATTGATATGGGGGTTGAACTGGGTATTGTTCAAAAAAGCGGTAGTTGGTTCAGTTACGATACCAATAAATTAGGCCAGGGCCGGGATGCAGTAAAGCAATTGTTTACAGACAACCCTGAAATGGCCAACGAAATTGAAGCCAAAATCAGGGCTAAGATTGCTGAGAATCTTGCCGGGTAAAAATTATATTTTTCGGGGGGTTAGTAAATATAAAAGCCATTCCATTTTGGAGTGGCTTTTTGCTGTGGTAAAATCAACTATCGTAGAAGTTTAGAATTATTACTAATAGAAAAGAGGCTGCTAAAAATTAGCAGCCTCTTTTCTATTTAAATCTTTTTTTGACTGTTTAATCAACTGCAATAGAGATATGCAATTGATTATTAGTAATAGCTTAGCTCTATCTGCCAGTATCTGATAATGGAATATCCCTTTTCAGCATATCATTTCTATTGGCAATTTCCCAGGCGGTATAAAAAATCATTTGCACTCTTTTTTTATACAACTCCCAGTTAATTTTATCAATAGTATCGGTAGGCTTGTGGTAATCTGCTTGTAGCATACCATCATAAAAAAACAAAATTGGAACACCCTTTTTTGCAAAATTATAATGATCGCTTCGATAAAAAATTTGTTCCGGATCGTTGGGGTCATCAAATTTATAATCTAATACCAGTTGGGTGTTTTGATTGTTGGCTCCTTCATTAATACCCTGTAAATCGCTGCTCAGTTTATTATGGCCAATAACATACACATAATTGAGTGTATCATCTTTTTGTCTCTCGGTATCTATTCTTCCCACCATATCTATGTTTAAATCAACACTGGTTTTATCCAATGGAAATATTGGATTTTCGCTGTAATACTGACTTCCCCACAAACCTTTTTCTTCTCCGCTTACGGTCATAAATACCATCGTTCTTCTCGGTCCTTTACCAGCTGCTTTTGCCTTGGCGAATGCCTCAGCCATTGCCAATACAGCACAGGTTCCACTGCCATCATCATCAGCACCGTAGTATATTTTACCATTGCGTATGCCAAGATGATCGTAATGTCCGGTTACAAAAACATACTCGTCTTTTTTATCGCTTCCCTCAACTATACCAATAACATTGCTGGCATTAATGATTTGCTTTTCTTTTTTATACTGAAAGCTAAATGCTGTGGTTACCTTTTCATATTTGCCAGCATCAAATGTTTCGCCCGCTTTTGCATTCTTTACCAAACTATCTACCTGCCAGTTTGGAAAAAACTTATTGGCAGCTTCATGACTAATTACAATGTAGTTAGCTTTATTTTCTTCCCCATTTGCCGGATAATACACCGATGAATTATTATTGCTTGCTATTTTACCATTAGGAACGGCTACTGCCGGATTGATGACAATGGCAGCAATAGCACCTTTTTTTGCAGCTAACAGCATTTTTGCTGCAATGCCCGGATAAGTATATTTTGAATACTTTGATGTTCCGCTTAATAAAAATTTACCATTCAACTTTGGTTCGCCCAGCATGAGCACAACAACTTTTCCTGCAACATCCAGGTTTTTATAATCATCATACTTTTCTTCGCTAATGCCGTATCCAACGAAAATAAATTCCTTGCCTTCAATTGATTTAGAAGTATTATTTACAACCGATGTAATATAGGCTGTACCTAATTCCAATTCAGTATCTCCAATTTTTACCCGGCTTTCTGTTAATACCATGGAGTCCTGGTTAAGCGGATACAATTGCTGGTAGCTGCCGTTGAAATTAACAGGGGCTTTTAAACCAATTGCTTTAAACTGGGCTTCAATATAAGCAGCAGCTTTTCGCTGTCCGGCGGTTCCGGTTTCTCTGCCCTCCATTTCATCACTAGCAATAATGGTTAAATGTTTTTTTAATAAATCGGTTGTAATGGGAGCGGCAAATTTAGCAGCATCGCCGGATTGTGCAAAGCTGCCGTGTATTAAACCAAACACAAAGGCAAACAATAAAGCTTTCTTTATTGTACAATAGTTTAAAACCATAGATAGTGTATAATATTTGAGTAAAAAAAATGAGAAAATATAGGAACGGATAAAGCTATTTATAAAAAATTAACAGGCAATTTTATTGACCCTATTTGCATGTCTGCCACCTTCAAAGGCTGTGTTCATAAAAACATCAAGCATTTTTTCAGCATCCCCATCCCTTACAAAGCGTGCTGGTATGCAAATTATGTTTGCATCGTTGTGCTTACGGGCCAGTTCTGCCAGTTCTTCTCCCCAGCAAATAGCTGCACGTACCCCTTGGTGTTTGTTGGCTGTAATAGCTACTCCATTTGCACTTCCGCAGAGTAAAATACCGAATGCGGCTTCGCCTTTTTCTACAGCAATAGAAACAGGATGTGCAAAATCAGCATAGTCCACTGCATTTTTATTATAAGTGCCAAAATCCTTAAATTGAACGCCCTCACCTTCTAAAAAAGAAATTAAATCTTCTTTACAATCAAAGCCGGCATGGTCGCAACCAATTGCTACGGGAAGAGATAAATTAAATACTGTCATGGTAGTTGATATTTATGAATTGGATAATAAATTCATTTAAAGCAAGGGGTGCATTTCAAATTGTCGCTGCAAGTTTCGGACAGTGGGGACACCGACCGAGGCTGAACCGTGGTTAGTGGGGACACCAACCACTTGTAGCTGCCACAATTTAATCTCTCCCCAAAGCAAATCTGGTTTAGTCTATAAAATTAAACCATTTAATTAATTAAAACCCGTTTAATTAGCAACAACAGTTAGCTCCATTCCTTTTCTTCCTTAGCCCTTTTTCTATCTACACTACCTGCCAATAAAATACTAACCCAATACAGTAAAGTAAGTGGAATGGCAACAAGAAACTGGCTTGTCCAATCAGGAGAAGGCGTAATAATGGCGGATACCATCAGAATAATTACAAATGCAAACTTGAAGTGTTTTTTTAAAAAGCTGCCGGTTATAATTCCGAGTTTGGCTAACACATAACAAAGTACTGGTAATTCAAAAGCAATACCACAGCCAAGTATAAGGTTGGTAAGGCTATCAATATAATCATTAATAGCAGGCCGGTATTGAATAAGGCCCGATTTGCCCAATGTAAAACTTGCCAGAAAGTTAAATGTAAAAGGTGCCAATAAATAATAGCCAAACAAGGCGCCTGTAAAAAAACAAAGTGAAACATAGAATATGCTGCCCTGTCCATATTTTCTTTCTTTTGGAGATAAAGCAGGTTTTATAAAACGCCAAACCTCCCAAAAAATATAGGGAAACGCAGCTATTAATCCACCAATCATAGCAATGGTGATGGCAGAAGTAAATGTGCCGTTAACTTCTGTTACCTGAAAATTGATTTTAATAGGTGGCATACAAAAGCCATCGCCCAGATGCAGCCAATGGCCGAACTTGCAAAGTGCTCCATAGGTAACAAATTTCTCATCAGCCGGGGCTAAAATAATGTGATCGTATATCCAATCTATATTAATAAATATGGAAATGGCTGCTACAAGCCATGCAATAATGCTTCGGATAATGTGCCAGCGCAATTCTTCGAGGTGATCGAAGAAACTCATTTCAGGTTGTTCTTCACTATCCTTGCCATTGCTGATACGTTTAAAAAACGATTTTCTTTCGGATGCTGTAGTCGCCAAATTGATAAATGCTGTTTAATTGATTGTAAACGGACTTTTGTCCAGCGCAAAAGTAAAACACTTTTTTGGATACAGCGGATACCGTTTAAAACAGTCAATTATTCAGGAGGATATTTCGGGTAGGAGCATTAAAAAATTACTACTGCTAAGCTTGGTGCGAATGGTGAAATTTTGACCATTCGCCATACAATTTTGACCGATTGATACATCAATTTGATCTAAACCTATCACGAAAGCTGAATTAAATAAAGCGCCTTTGAGTTCTTGATTTAGCTTTACGTTGTACGTTCCATAAATCGGCAGCGGTAAATTGACGGTAGTTTTGAGCTGGTAAATCGAAAGCAAGCGTTTCTTTTACTTCGTTGGTTAAATGGGCGATTGAGCTGTTGCTTAACGAAGCAAATAGGCTATTGATTGACTTTTTCATGATTATAATTTTTTATTGTTTTTTCACGTTAACAGCGCAAAGATAAGGCATAGTTTGGTACTGTGTAATAAATAGTACTTATTGAATAACAGTAACCGGTATAATAAATTATACTAGTTTTAACTATAAGCCTTGTTGGTATTGGGTTTAACCGATTAAATTATTCTTTGGCTGATTTTAATGCCTTTTTTTAAACGGATAATATTTGGTATAAATGGTAAGATTTTTTAATTGGGATAAGAAAAATTCCTAATCTTACAACTGCTTTAATGAATATTTTTTACAGGGGGTTTATAATTCTGGAGCAAATAAGGGTTGGATTAATTATAGGAATTGATGAGTTATACTTCGCAAGGGTTAAATTGGTGACTTTTTAATTCACTCAATAAGGATTAAAAGTACAAGAGCCGATAGCTATCGGCTGCGACGCCACCGAAGCTTAATAGCAGTACTTCTGCCCGGCTCATAAAAAATCTAACTCACGGTTTTATCCCTTGTGCAGTATAGCAAAATGATTTACCAGATAAAATACCAATTGCCACTACTGGTTTAAAATTGTAAGATTGCCCAATATCCTAAATTGGGAGCCTGGTTGAACCGTCAGGGTGCAGCCTTTTGAAATGGTTTGCGGAATATTCAGGATACACTCGCCACCTGTAACTGGAGTAATGGTAATAATTGCTTCTTTTGCCAGGACAGCAGGTGGAATTAAATTATTGCTCCAGTTGGAAGCTACATTCCAGTTGCCATTGCCTGTAAAAGTGTAACTGCATTTATAATCAAGGCTATCTATTTTGCCCCACAACAAATTGTCAAAAGGCGAAAATGCCATTGCTACACCATAGGCACTCTCGCCAACTCTTATCACCACCAAACCTTTACTGGGTACAACATAAATTTTCTGATCATTTTTACCCAACGCAGCAAACATATCCGGTGGCGCATTTGGAACCAGGCTTCCATTAAAAACCAATTGCAATCCAGGCGCTAAAAAAGAACTCTTTCCATTCAACCACCACAAATAACCATAAGCATCATTATAATTTTGGGAAGTATTTATCATGGAATTCCAATAGATGCGGCTTTTTAAAATACTATCACTTGCCCACACGCCCTTGTTCAGTGCCAATAACCCAAATCTTGCCATGGATCTAGCTTTACTGTAATAAACCCCATTTACCCAAAGTCCCGTCATACCTATGCGGTTATTTATGTTTGCGTTAGTAAAAACATTGATGGATGAGCCGCTGGCAGCAGTTATTATTCCCTGCAGTTGTTGATAGGCACCAGTATGGTAAGCCCATCGATTACCAGTGTCGGTAAGATATTGTAAACAAGATGCAGCAGTACTTTCATTATCACAGGGCGCAGCAGGTTTATCATTGAATCCACTTGTCATGGTGAGCAAATGGCGAAGGGTGATCTGGCTTTCTTTTGCCACAGGTGCAGCAGACCAACCATTGCCCAAATAATTAAATACAGGTGTATTGATATTCACCAACCCTTTATCCTGCGCTATGCCGGTAAGCATAGCTGTTAAGCTTTTGCCAGCACTCGCCCAATAATGAGGAGAGTCAACAGTAAAAGTGCCAAAGTATTTTTCCAGCACCATTTTTCCATCTTTTAAAACAATAAAAGCATCTGTACCGGTTTGATGTAAATAGCTATAAAGAGAATCAATGCCCGGCTGGCACCAGCCTATTGATGCAGGAGAAATGGTATCCCAGGTATTACCAATATTGGGAGGAAAATAAAGTGATTGTGCGCCGGCTTGCAAACTCACAATCAATATAAAAAGCGGAATTACTTTTTTCATTTTTAAAATTGCTTTTCATTGGTATACAAAAACCTACAAAACTTCTCCCAATACTGCCATTGTCCTCATTTCCCCAAAATCGGGTATGTGGAATGCATAGTAATCATGGTAATGTTTTAATAGTTGACGTCTGTTAGTATGGTTAAGTTTAAATGCTGCCAATTCAAAAGGCTGTAATACTTTTAATAACTGGGAAGTAAGCAAGGCATTTTCTCCTTCAATAAAAAAGGGATGAACAGGCTGTTCGGTCACAAAACTGCCTTCCTGCAAATCGAGGATATTTTGCAGCTTGTCATAATCATCATTGATTTTAAAACCAAAAAAATGCGCCAGTTGCAGCGCAAAATACAATGGCAAATTGGCTGTAATAGTTCTATCGGCCTTATCCAATTCAAGAAATACATCTTCACAAAAGTAAAAAAGGGGAGTGTTTTGTTCCGGCTGTTTAAGACATTTGTGCAATAGCTCTACTATATATAGTGCAATGCTGTTTTTAATCACATCACTTAAAACGTGTATGTATAAAACTGACCAGTTAAACTCCTTTATCCGTTGCATCGATTTTTGATCGCTATGATACACCACTAAATCCAACAAGGCGCCGGGTTGAAACTGATTGGCTTTAGAAGAAGATTTTTTTGAAGATCGTACACCATTTACTATATAGGTTTGCACGCCAAACAATTCTGTAAATAGGGTAACCACCATGCTGGTTTCGCCATACTTTACGGTGCGTAATACAATCCCTTTTGTTTTGTGTGTCATGCCACTATCCCTAAATGGAGTAACTAATTTTTAAGATTCAAAAATAACCAACATTTATACAATGCCGGATAAATTAGTTTCCTTTGCGCAGCATTCTACATTTATACTTTTTGAATCCGAAAATCTTAATTAATTATGTGGCAACGTTTAGGGAGTTTTGTTATTAAAAACAGGTTAATACTTTTGATAGGTTTATTTGCAGTTACTGCAGTAATGGGATATTTCGCAAGCAAAGTAAAACTGAGTTACGAATTCGCCAAAGCCATACCAACCGATAATCCCAAATACAAAGACTACCTGGCTTTTAGGGAAAAATTTGGCGATGATGGAAACGTGCTGGTAATAGCCGTGCAAACGAATCAATTTTTTGAACTGAGGCATTTTACAGCTTACACAACGTTACAGGAGCAATTGCGGAAAGTAAATAATGTAACTAATATATTAAGTGTACCTGCCGCTATTACACTCCAAAAAAATGAACTGACAGAAAAACTTATTCCGGTTAAAATTTTCAATGATAGTATTTCAACACAAGCGGAGTTAGACAGCGCCAAAAATGTATTTTTCAACCTGCCTTTTTACAAATCACTTTTATATAACCAGGAAAGCAACAGTTACCTGATGGGAGTTGGCATCAATAAAGATTCGTTGAACTCACCTAAGCGATCAAAAATTGTAAGCGATATTATTGCCTGTGTAAAAACGTTTGAAACAACAACCAAAACAGCCGCACATCTCAGCGGCCTTCCATTGATAAGAACAATGGTGGGTGACAGAATACAAAAAGAAATGCGGTTCTTTTTAATAGGGTCCCTGGTGTTTAGTGCATTAATTTTACTGATTTTTTTTCGCTCCTTCAGCACTACCATTTTATCATTGCTGGTGGTATTGATGGGCGTAGTATGGAGTGTAGGGATATTATTTTTATGTGGGTATAAAATTACGTTGCTTACAGCATTAACGCCGCCATTGGTAGTGGTAATTGGCATACCCAACTGCATTTATTTTATCAATAAATACCATACTTCTTTTTTAGCCAATAAAAACAAAAACCAGGCATTGATAGAGATGGTGAGTAAGATGGGTATTGTAACGTTGTTTTGCAACATTACGGCTGCTATTGGCTTTGCGGTGTTTGCATTTACCAGCAGTGCTGTTTTAAAAGAGTTTGGTGTGGTAGCCGGCATCAGCATAATGCTGATTTTTGTTATTTCTTTTATTTTGCTGCCAGCCGCATTAAGTTACCTGCCTGCGCCCAAGCCGGCGCAAATGAAATACCTGAATAACAAATGGCTTACGTCGTTTTTAATCAGGATTGAATATTGGGTAATGAATCATACCAAAACCATTTATGCTGTAACAGCAGTTTTGCTAATTGCAGCGGTTGCGGGCATCTTTAGATTGAAGACGGTTGCATTTATTGTAGATGATTTACCCAAGACAGATAAAATATATACCGATCTGAAATTTTTTGAAAAGAATTTTAAAGGTGTGATGCCGCTGGAGATTGTGGTGGATACAAAAAAGCGAAACGGCCTTGGTGGTACAAGGGCATTAACGGTATTTGCAAAAGTAGATTCGCTTTCACAATACATAGCAGCACAGCCCAACATGAACCGGCCTTTAAACATTGCAGAAGGATTGAAATTTGCCAAACAGGCTTTTTATGAAGGCGACTCGGCCAATTATCGATTGCCCAATATGTTTGATGGAGCTTTTGTAGGCGAATACCTGCGGCCCAATAAAACTGATAGCAATGCGGGTAAAAATAATTTCACTAAAATGCTTTCTTCCTTTATGGATTCTACCCGGCAAAGCACTCGTATTAGTGTGAATATGGCAGATATTGGTACCCGGCAACTACCCGTTGTATTAAATGGAATCCAAAATAGAATTAACCAATTATTTGATACAGCTCAATACGATGTGAAGCTAACAGGCACCAGCATTACTTTTTTAGAAGGCAGCAAATTTATCATCAACGGATTAAAGGAAAGTATCTTCTGGGCCTTCCTGCTAATTTCTTTGTGTATGCTGTATTTGTTTAAATCGGTGAAGATTTTGCTGTGTTCTTTAATACCCAATTTAATCCCGTTGGTAATTACTGCTGGTGTGATGGGCTGGGTGGGCGTACCGCTGAAACCATCTACTGTGCTAGTGTTTAGCGTAGCGCTAGGTATTGCTATTGATATTACTATTCGCTTTTTGGTTAATTACAAACAGGAACTACCAACTCATAACAACGATGTAATGAGAACTGTTACAGCTACCATCAAAAACACGGGTTTAAGTATTGTTTATACTGCAATGGTGTTAATTGCAGGCTTCATTATTTTCTGCTTCAGCAGTTTTGGAGGCACCATTGCATTGGGCTGGCTTACATCGGTAACCTTGTTGGTGGCTACCTTAACCAACCTGGTTTTGTTACCGGTGTTGTTAATGTTGATTGGGGGAAATAATAAGGGAACTATTGATACTGTTTAAAATATTTGCTGACATAAAAAAGGTTGTTGAAGGTATATTCAACAACCTTTTACTTTTAAAAATATTGATACCGTTACTTATTTAAGTAACTCCGCCAATTTAACCTCTAACTCTTCTCCACGCAATCCTTCAGCAATAATTTTGCCTTGTGGGTCTAATAATACATTGTGAGGAATACCTTCTATACCATATAAACTTACTGCATCGCTACTCCATTGTTTCAGGTCGCTCATATGTTGCCAGGCTAATTTATCAGTTGCTATGGCATTAATCCAGGCTTCTTTGTTTTTATCAAGCGAAACACCCAGTACCGTAAAACTTTTATTTTTGTACATATCGTATGCCTTTACCACGTTGGGGTTTTCTGCACGGCAGGGACCGCACCAACTAGCCCAGAAATCTACCAAAACATATTTTCCTTTCAGGCTGCTAAGGGCCAGCATTTTTCCATCCGGGGTTTGCATGTTCAGGTCAGGCGCCATGTCACCAATAGCTGGTTTTGTTTTTTGAGTTGCCTCCTGCTGTTTGGACTGCTCCATTATTTGTTTGTATTGCTTGGCTAGTCCTGCTACCGCTTCGTTACCCGGAAAACGTTTGGTGAGTTTGTTAATTGGCTGCTCTAATTTTTCCGGTTCAATATCCCGTGTATAGCCCAGGGCAAATAAGGCAACTATTGCATTGCTGCTGGTATCAATGTATTTAAGCATATAGTTTTTATAGGCATTGCTTTTGTCTTCGTATTGTTGGGCCAAAACTTTATAAGTGCTGTCGTTTTGTTGTGCTGCATCATACTGTTGCAATTCGGTACCTCTCTCCTGTAAATCGGTTCTGTAAGTATCGATTGAAAGAATAAAATTTTTCAATAACAGGTTTGCAGGCGTATTGATCATCACTGTTTTAATAGACATCGTAGCATAATCCGTCTGGAGACTAATCTCTTTTTTATCGTTGATAAAAATAAATACCGGTTTATCTTTTTCTAACCTGATCCTGTAAAGTCCTTCAACGGGCGCCATCGCCGATAAAGTGAATTGTCCGTTTTTTATTTCGGCTGTATCCAATACTTCCGGTGCTCTTTGGGTAAAGTACAACTCCTCTAAATAAACTTTTTGATTCGGTATATTTTTAATGTTACCGGATAGGGTAAATTGTCCGTTGCTGCTTTTATTGGTACAGGCACTTATCAATATTGTTGCTAGAGTGATAATGGAAACAAATTTTTTCATGTGTTATTTTTATTTTTTTAATGGTCAAATGGAATTCGCCCAATATTCAAAACCGGTTGGTATTGAATTTTTACGTTGGCTTATCTCACCTATTTTTTAATTTAATTTCTCTGCTAATAATTGATTTACCTTTTGCATATCGGCTTTGCCCTTGCTTCGTTTTTTTACCTCACCGGCAAACAATCCAATCAACCCTTTTTTGCCGCTTTTGTATTCTTTTACTTTATCCGGCATTGCAGCAATAACTTCATCTACCCATGCCGCAATTGAGCCGCTATCGCTTTCCAGTAGCAGGTTTAGTTCAGTTGCTACCTGCAGGGCACTCTTGCTAGGCGTTATCAACAATGTCGAAAATATTTTTGTTGAGGCAATGCTGAAATTCACTTTTCCATCATCAACCAATTGAATTAGCTCCGCAATTTTTTTAGGTGGCAAGGTCAATTGGTTCCATTCAATTCCATGGTCGTTCAGGTACGATTTTACAGGGCCCATCAGCCAGTTTACCGTCGCCTTGTAATGATCGGTATTTTGCAAAACCGCTTCAAAATATTCCACGAGTGCTTTTTCGCTGCACAACACATGTGCATCATATTCATTTAGCTGGTAGTCTGTTTTATATTTTTTCTCCAGGGCCTCGGGTAATGCCGGCATGGATTTTTGTATGGTATCCATATATTCGTTGGTAATATGAAAAGGCGTTAAATCGGGATCAGCAAAATAGCGGTAATCATCTGCATCTTCCTTGCTCCGCAACGAAAAGGTAGTATTGTTATCAGCATCGTAGCTCCTTGTTTCCTGAATAATTTTTTCACCGGCTTCGGTAATGGCAATCAGCCGAAGCACTTCAAGATCGATGGCTCTTTTTACATTACGGATACTGTTGAGGTTTTTTACCTCTACCCTTGTACCCAGAGTTGTTTGGCCTTTAAGGCGGATAGAAATATTGGCATCGCAACGCATACTGCCTTCCTCCATATTGCCATCGCAAATTCCTAACCATTGCACCAAACGCCTCAGCGATGTTACATAGGCAAATGCCTCATCGCTGCTGTGTAAATCTGGTTCACTTACAATCTCCAGCAAGGGAACTCCGGCCCTGTTTAAGTCAATGGCGGTGTAATTTTCATCTACATCGTGCAGGCTTTTGCCTGCATCTTCTTCAATATGTATACGGTTAAGTTTGATATGCCTTACTACATCATTTACACGAATAGCAACTAAACCGTTTTTGCAGATGGGGGTAGTATGCTGGCTTATCTGATAACCCTTTGGTAAATCAGGATAAAAGTAATTTTTACGGGCAAAATAATTATGTTGTTCAATGTCACATTGCAAAGCCAAACCCAGTTTGATGGCATATTCAATGGCTTTTTTATTCATTCTTGGCAAGGTGCCCGGATGTGCCAATGTGATGGGGCTTACGTGTGTATTGGGAGCTGCTCCAAAACTGGCGCTGTCGCCACAAAACAATTTACTTGCCGTCAATAGCTGGGCATGTACTTCCAGGCCCACTACTACTTCATACTTTTCATTTTCCATTGGCCGCAAAGGTACAAACGAAATGCGATGTACAAATGTGGAGGTGGAATGGGGGAAGAAGGAATAAAAATGATTGGGAAATACAAATTTTTGTGGACAGGCATTTGTATTTCATGGCATCATCGTTGGCCTGTCCCGATTTTTTGAGAGGCATGTTGACTTGTACTATTTATTCTTTTAGTATCAAAAACTTATACTTCAATTATAGGTGTTGTTTATTTAGGTGTTAAGGATTAAGTGCTTTGTTCGCAAAGCCTTTACCCTTTTAAGCTAGTGCCTATTTACTTTTTTTCTCCCGATTTTTTTTGGGACAGGTTGATAAAAAAAAGTAACAAAAAAAATCAATCCCGCTATTCAACGGGAGAATAAAAAGGCTCCCGACTTTCGGGACAGGTGAAATTTTCCACATCAGCCTAAAATCAAGGAACTCGCCGCAAGAGTTCAATAATTTAAAGATTGTACCGGCTCAATCCGCCGCGGCGGATGATTTTTTAACGGCTGATCTGGAAAATTTCTAGCACTTTTTATTCAAGGCCATAACCAGCCTTCGTTTGAGAGAAAATACTTAATCCAATAGGAATTAATCTAAACCTCTAAACACCTAAACCCTCTAAACATAAAAAAGTGAATGACTTTAATACCACCTGATTGTATTAATCAATCCCTCCACACACTCGCCCCTTCGCTGCAATTGGCACAAATATCAATGTTTTTGCGGCTTTTCATCAGTTCAGATCTAAACTGACGGTAGTTTTGATTGTGCCAGATTTCTTTAAAAGATTGATTTTTTAAATTGCCCAGTTGGTGCAATGCATCTTTGTCAAAGCAACAAGGCACAACCAATCCATCCCAGGTAATTACATTGGCATGTTGCATTTTCCAGCAACGGTTGGCCAGTTTGTTTTTAGCGGTATAAGTGCCATCTTCATTTTTTTTGTAACGACTAAATTTATCGATAGTTGGTATTAGTTGGTTAGGGTCGGTTTCATAATCATACACCTGTGCTGTTTTAAAACGAACCTCATCTACACCCACCTCTTTTGCCAGGCGCTTGATATCCTCAATCTGGTGTTCATTGGGCTTTACAACCAAAAACTGAAAGAAAATAAAAGGTGTTTTACTATTGAGTTCCTTCTTCCATTTTACAATATTTTTGGCGCCTTCAATTACTTTATGCAGGTTGCCGCCAACCCTGTATTGTTGATAAACATCCTGTGTAGTGCCATCAATAGAAATAATTAATCGATCCAATCCGCTCTCTACGGTGCGCTTTGCATTTTCCTCCGTAAGGTAATGAGCATTGGTGCTGGTGGCTGTGTAAATTTTTTTGGCTGATGCATATTTTACCATATCCAAAAAAGCAGGATTCAGGTAAGGTTCACCCTGAAAATAAAAGATGAGGTACAGCAACTCTTTGTGAATTTCATCAATGGTGGTGCTGAAAAAATCTTTTTCCAGCATACCGGTTGGCCGGGTAAATGCCCTCAATCCACTCGGGCATTCGGGGCAGCGCAAATTGCAACTCGTAGTGGGTTCAAATGAAATAGAAACCGGGTAACCCCATTGCACCGGCTTGTTTAATAATTGGCTGGCATAAAAACTACCCAGCACTTTTAAACCATTCCATACTCTTGCAGGCGTAAGCTTACTTACCAGGTTAAAACTATCGTTCCAGTTTATTTGGGGCATGGCTCAAAGATAACCGATATGGCAAATAAAATTTACTAACCAGCCGTTGCTGCTTTTATATTCCTCTTTTCGATAAATACCTGCAATTTTGCACCGCATTACAACAACTGTGGCTAAAAAAAAGACAACATCTCCCCTTTCAATACTTCTTTTTGTATTGACGATGATTATGGTGGCAACCGCTATCTTTTATTACATCAGCAAACCAAAATTTGTGCGCTATCCCGCTTTTGGAATAGATATTCCTGTAAACTACAGTATACATGGCATAGATGTAAGTCACCACCAGGCCGGCATTGATTGGGAAGATGTAAAGGCAATGCAAATAAAAAATATCAGCATTGGTTTTTGTTTTATAAAAGCTACCGAAGGGGTAAATGATGAAGATGATAAATTTAGTTATAACTGGCGGGCTGCCCGAAAAAACATGGTTACTAGAGGAGCCTATCATTTTTTTAATGCTGGTAAAAGTGGTAAAGCGCAGGCGGCTAATTTTATACAATCGGTTCGGCTTAAACCCGGTGACTTGCCGCCGGTATTGGATGTGGAATCTATTGGAACTGTAACAAAAGCTGACCTGCAGAAACGAGTTGGCGAATGGCTCGATGTAGTGGAAAGCTATTATGGGGTGAAACCGATTATTTATACCAATGCAGATTTTTACAGGCAATATTTAGAGGGCAAATTTGATGATTACCCCTTGTGGGTAGCGCATTATTTTGTAAAAGATAAGCCCCGGATTAAAAGAGAATGGATGTTTTGGCAACATAATGAAGCTGGCCGTGTTAATGGAATAAAAGCTTATGTTGATTTTAACGTTTTTAACGGTGACAGCACAGCCTTTAAAAATTTACTCATCAAATAATTACACAATGCTTTTAATTAAGGGTGTAAATTCCGATCTTTAAACTACACTAATTATGGAGCCAGACGTACGATTATTTTTAATAACGATTTTAAACACCATCTCCATGGGTATGGTATGGCTGATACTAAATATGACCTTTGGTATCTATTATGGTTTTGCTTTTTTTGAAGATAAGCCTACATTGGGTAACTACATTTATGGCGCTTTTTTTTTAGCGAGCCTGATATTGCTCATCAGGTACCTGAAAAAAAAATGGAGAGGTTGGAAGGAAATTGGGGAATAATATTTCTAACTGCTATGGTCTGCAATAATCACCCAACGATTGTTTAGTTTTTTTAACAGCAATGTAAAAACGCCGTTAATATTGCCAATACTCCTGGTTAAAAACCATTTGCCCACAACAAAATAATCGCTCTCAGAAAGTTTTTTAAACTCAATCAACTCAAAGTGCAACTTGCCCATTGCTGCAGTATCGGGATAACGCTTTTTATAATTGTCCAGCGTTTTTTGCCAGCCATAAGTAATGCCGCTTTTGCCAATAAACATCAGTGAATCGCTTTTCCAATAGGTTTGCATAAAGCCTTCAATATCGCCGTTGTTCCAGGCAATATCCTGCTCCGACAATACCTTGCGGATTTCATTTTCTGCAGTTGACTGCGCCTGCACTAAGCCAAACAAAATAAAAGAAGCAACAAGCACCAGGGTTAATTTTTTCACGTTGAATTTTTTTCAGTTACAATATAGCAAAATCTTAGCAGCCGTGGAAGATTACAGAAAAGGCTTGCCAGACGAGAATTCTCAAAAAACACCCCTTTAATGGAAGGGAGTGGGATTAATGTTTATGATGTGCAGAACTACATTTGCTTTTGTGGCAAAGCCGGTAGTTGTAATAATGTGCTGTGATAATTAATATAACTGCCGGAATAAGCAGCCAATTTTCATATTGATGATATGCCTGTTTTAGCAATAACAAAACAAAACCGCCACTAAATAATAAAACAGGAACAAAGGACCGGTGGTGTTTTATAAAACCATGAAACAAAGAGTAGGAGCCAACTAAAAAAGCAAGCGCAATCATACCCCATTCAAAAAAACGATTGTGAATAATATTGATGCCAAACAGCGGAAGACTGCTCAACAACACCGGTAATAGGGCACAATGAATGGCACAGGCCACCGAAGTAGCAATACCCATTACATCCCAATTGATTTTTGTTGTCATAAAAAAAGTGGATTGCAAATATAGCCATTTTTGCAATGTAGTTGCAAGTGTTGTGTTATCAGAAAAGCAAAATGACAATTCTCAATATTCAAACTTGGACACTTTCTGCTAAATTTGTACTATGAAGTTTGTAGATATAACTAATGATATAGCGTTTAGAAAAATTTTTGGAAATGACAGCAAGAAAAAAACCTTGGTTTCATTTCTAAATGCTGTCATTCACCTGCCCAAAAATGAAAAAATAATTGATGTTGAAATTACGAATCCATATCAATTAGGAAAGTTAAGTGATGAGAAATCTACCATCGTGGACGTAAAAGCAAAAGACGAGAAAGGCAACATATTTATTGTAGAAATGCAAATTGCAGACTTTGACTTTTTCCACAAGAGAATACTTTATTACACATCTCAAAGCTATGTCTCTCAAATAGACAAAGGCGTTCAGTACGACAAGCTAAGACCAGTTTATTTTATTGGAATTCTTGAATTTGAAATTGGACAAAACTCAAATTATTTTAGCAGGCACAAGGTTTTAGATGTTGAAACCAAAGAGCAAATTATTCAAGACGTTGAGTTTAATTTTATTGAATTACCTAAGTTTAATAAAGCTATTGACCAATTAGAAAGTAGCATTGACCAATGGACATATTTCATTAAGAATGCTGAAAACCTTACAGTTATTCCTGAAAGTGTGAAAGACGAAGGATTGATGGAAGCTTACGTTGAAGCCAACCAACAAAACTGGACAAAGCGAGAATTAGAAGATTACCTGAGAGCCTCAATTAAAGAAAGAGATGACATTGGCAGAATTGAGTTTGCGGAAAAGAAAGCAATAAAGGGTGTTGCAAGAATACTTAAAGATAATGGTGTTGCTATTGAGGTAATTATGAAAAGTACAGGGTTGACTAAAGACGAGATTGATAGCCTATAAAATTGCTGTTTTGCCTACAATAAAAACAGTAGCCGCATATTAACAAAAAAACCGCCCTGTAAAAACACCTTATCGGGGGATTGCAATTATTATATGGGCTGCAACCTTATGAGTTTGCTAAAGAATTAATTGCTCTCTGTTTTTATTCTATTTAAATGGAAAGCGATCTTCATTTCAATCATATTCGGTTCCTGACGGCCAGAATAATAATTCCCCTACTTCGTCAAGCCCAGTCCATTTGCATTTTAATACAACATTATAGCATAGTACAATCATTTGCAATTAGCTTTGCAAAAAAATTGAGTATGAATAAGAAGTTGTTTTGGTACGTTGGGTTTTTTGTGTTGCTTTTTATAGCCTATTACATTTATGTGTTTTCTCAAACAGACATTTCCCAATCAAGCTTACCGGTTGTGAATGCCAATGTGCAGCCCTTTGCTTTTACCGATCAAAATGGTATGCCGGTTACAGAAAGGAATGTGGAAGGTAAGGTGTATGTTACTGAATATTTTTTTACTACCTGTAAGGGTATTTGCCCAAAGATGAATGCCAACATGCGCAGGGTATATGATGAATTTAAAAACGACAGCAACTTCGTTATTCTTTCTCACACCTGCATGCCGGAAACAGATTCGGTGCCGGTATTAAAAAAATACGAGGAAAAAATGCTGACAGGTAAGCTGAAAAAAATTGAGGACGGATCTTATAAAATTGAAAATGACAGTAACGTACAGGTTGCTGTTCCAGCCAACCGGAACTGGTATTTTGTAACCGGCCCTAAAGCTGAATTGTATGGCATGGCAAGGCATAGCTACCTGATAGATAATAACAAGACAGATACACTTACAAAAATGGCTGATCAGTTTATCCATACCCAGTTTTTTGCTTTGGTAGATAGGCAAACAAGGGTTCGTGGCATATATGATGGTTTAAAGGAAGAAGAAATACAAAAATTATTAAGGGACGTTAAAGGACTTTTAAAAGAAAACTACCAGAGCCGGAGTTTGCAATAAGACCGTTTTTGGCAATAAAAATTAAGTAGCTTTTCACTGATTTTCTGTTTTTAATTTATAGCCGCTAATCTGTTGGCATTATAAAGCAGCACTTGATACCGATCAGGTTATCAACCCAAATTCAATTCCTGTAAATTCGTGTAATTGGCGGCAAAAAAATACAAATTATGGTGCTGGATATTTTAAAGAAAAACAATTTGAGCGTAACCGATGGACGCAAAAAAATACTGGAGTTGTTTATCAACAGCGAAGGTGCTTTAGCGCATGCGGATATTGAAAAAAATACCGGTGAAAATTTTGACAGGGTTACTGTTTACCGAACCCTTCAAACCTTTGTAGAAAAGGGTATTATACACCTGATACCAACTACAGACAATTCTATTTTATATGCACTTTGCAAAGACGATTGTGAAGCAGGTCATCATCACGACAATCATGTACATTTTGTTTGCACAGTCTGCAACAAAACTATTTGTTTGGAAGAAGTAACCGTACCACATGTAAAGCTTCCGAAAGGCTTTGCGCCTGAGCATGCACAAATGCTGGTAAGTGGAGTGTGTGGAGATTGTAAGTGATAATATTACAAAATACACTTTCAACAGTCCTGGTATTTTTTGTTGATATTATTTATTTGGACCGAAATGCCTTGATAGCCTTTTTGATACTCTTGTGTTGTTGAATCAATGCCTGTGCAGCTTCCTGGCTAATCTGGAGTTCCTGCGATAAAATGTTACCGGCTCTTTTCCATAGCTTATTATTGGATAGTTGCATTTCAATCATCTTATTACCCTTTACTTTTCCCAGTTGAATCATCAACGAAGTTGATATCATGTTGAGGGCCATTTTTTGTACAGTGCCGGCTTTCATTCTTGTACTGCCGGTTACAAATTCTGGCCCTGTTATTAGTTCAATAGGGTAATCAGCAGCCTTTGCAATACTGCTGTTGGTATTGCATACAATACAACCGGTACTAATACCTTTTTCCTTTGCAGCATGTAACCCGCCCAATACATAAGGTGTTTCGCCGGAGGCGGCAATACCAATTAAAAAATCTTTTGAGGAGATAGCATATTCGGAAAGATCTTTCCAGGCCTGGTGGGTGTCATCTTCTGCAAACTCCACCGCTTTTCTGATGGCAATATCTCCGCCTGCAATTATCCCAATAACTATATCATGACTAACACCGTAGGTGGGAGGTATTTCAGAGGCATCTAAAATACCGAGCCTGCCACTTGTACCAGCGCCAATATAAAACAACCTGCCGCCCGTTTTCATTTTTACCAATGCCGCTTCAACCAGTTTTTCAATAGCTGGCAATGATTGTTTTACGGTTTGTGCCACAGTAAAATCCTCTTGATTGATATTGGTTATCAATTCCATAACAGATTTAGTTTCCAAATCGTTATAGTTAGAAGGAGACTCTGTATTATGCTTTGTATTCATAGTTTGTCAAAAATATAATTATTCTTAAAATATTTTTAGATTAATGAGGAAAACTGATTTTACCCATACTAATAAATGGATTTCCCGGTATGGTTGTTTTTCCACCAGCAATGCTTTCATTAGCCAATACAGCAAACAATACCGCCTCCTTTGCATCTGGATTTACCAGTAATTTTTCTGTGGTATAAAAAGAAAAACCCGGCAGTTGCTCCTTTATGTTATCCATTGATAAAGGGTTGTGCATGCCGCCACCGCTTGTATAAACTGTAGCATTGAGCAAATTACCCGTTATCCTTTTAATGGCGTCTACAATCGTATCGGCAGAAAAGCGGTTGAGCGTTGCCATAATATCGGTATGAGTGATGGTCAATGTATCTGTATACTGCAAGGCTTCTTCCAAATATTGTTGGTTAAACAATTCGGGTCCGGTGGTTTTAGGAAATGGTTGACTAAAAAACAGGTTTGATTTTAATTTTTCCAGTAACTTTTCGTTTACTGAACCCTGCTTTGCAATTGCAGCAGCTTCGTCATAATATTTTCCAGCAAAGTGTTGCTGTATATAGCCATCCATCATGGTATTACCCGGCCCACAATCGGAGCTGAATATACCGGCTTCTGTAATGCTGTCGGGTAGCCAGGTAAAGTTGGCAATACCGCCTATATTGAGCATAATTCGATTTTCGCCCGCTTTACTAAAAAGGAGATAGTCGCCGTAAACAGCAAGTGGGGCACCTTCTCCACCGGCCGCCAAATGCTTTTGACGAAAATCACTTAGCGTAAGAATGCCCGTTTTTACTGCAATATGATCCCCATCACCAATTTGTAAGGTTGCATTGGGAAATTTTTTATTGCCATGCCATGATTGTGGCGCATGGTAAATGGTTTGTCCGTGGCTGGCAATGGCATCTACCGACGCTGCATCTACCCCCCATTTGGCAAGACAGTTTACAATAATCGCTGCATGTTGATTGGCTATCCAGGCATTGAGCAAACAAAGTTTTTCTAAGCTAACCAGTTTTTTAGAAAACACGGATTGCACTTCTTGTTTGTAATCATTATCAAAAGGTACCGTTTCAAATTGCAGTAACTCCATAATGGTACTATTTCCATGGCCGGAAAATTTACAGAATGCAACATCCAACCCATCTACAGAAGTTCCACTCATTAATCCAATAATGAATCTTTCCGGCTTAGAAGCTATCAAATGTAATTTTCCGATGCTGGCATTCATATTTGCAGCTTTTTGCAGTATTTAAAATATTTCTTGTACAAATATGCAAACAATATTTTAATTTTTCCATTTTTATGCGTATTTATGCAGTATTAATTATCGCTAACATGCTTAAAAAAGAACGACACGCTTTTATTAAAGGTGAAATTGACATTCACAACAAGGTGCTGTCGTCTGATTTATCAATCCAGCTAAATGTATCGGAAGATACCGTAAGAAGGGATCTTCAGGAGATGGATGAAGTTGATTTACTTACAAAAGTACACGGAGGTGCCATCTCAAAATCTATTCAGTTTTCTCTACATAACAATACCGTTTATTCTCAACCGGAAAAAAAAATTATTGCCCAAAAAGCCAGTAACCTGATTAAGGATGGAATGATTGTTTTACTATCTGGCGGCACTACCATTATTGAATTGGTAAAATCTTTACCGCCCCATTTAAATGCAACTTTTGTTACGCCAAGCATTCCAACGGCGTTGGAGTTATTAAATCATCCAACGGCAGAAGTTATTTTTTTAGGCAATAAATTATTAAAGAATGCGCAGTTGGCAGTGGGTGCAGAAGTGGTGCAAAGGCTCCATGAAATAAAGGCTGATTATTGTTTTTTAGGCACCAACAGCATCGACGTTGATGCCGGCATTACCGACCTGGAATGGGAAGTGATTGAAGTAAAAAAAGCCATGATAAAAAGTGCTAAAAAGACAGTTTCGCTGGCCATTTCAAAAAAACTAAATACCGTTCAGCGGCTTATGGTTTGTGAAATAGAAGCAATAGATTATCTCATTACAGAACTGGAGCCCCAACATGAACTGCTGCAACCATATCATAACAAACACGTAACTATTTTGTAATAATCTCTTTTCATCACTAAAACTGCTAATTAAAATGAAGTACATCCCCTTTCCAGTAAAACCCAGGATTATCTTCCTGCTGCTGGTATTTAACATTATAGTGACTTGTGCTTTTGGCCAGGTAACTATTACCGGTAAGGTTACCGACAAAACGAATAACGGCTTAACCGGCATTACGGTTACAGTAAAAGGAACCAAGGCCGGAAACGGAACCGATAATAACGGTAGCTATGTTTTATCTGCCAACCTAAAACCCGGTACTTACCAGGTGGTATTTTCAGGAGTTGGATTTAAAAAAGAAGAAATTTCATTTACGGTAACCGGCGCTTCTACTTATACTGTAGATGCAGCACTTACCGAGCAGGTATCCAAGCTGGATGAAGTGATAGTTACTGGTACATCATCCGGAACTACACGCCGCCAATTGGGTAGCTATGTAAGTTCTGTAAAAGCTGAAGACCTGACAAAAGGAGCTACTGGCAACGTGCTAGCTGCGCTGCAAGGTAAAACTGCTGGTGCACAAATTACCCAGAACTCAGGCGATCCTGCCGGTGGTATCAGTGTAAGGCTAAGAGGTATCAGTTCTATCGGGTCTTCATCGGAACCATTGTATATTATTGATGGGGTAATTGTAAACAATGGTACCAACCGGGTTACCAATACACAAGGTGGTTATGATGGTAACAATGTGGTAGGTACTATTGGACAGAGCAGATTGGTAGACATCAATCCACAGGATATTGAAAGGGTAGAAGTTTTGAACGGTGCTGCAGCAGCCGCCATTTATGGAAGTAGAGCTAATGCAGGCGTAGTACAAATATTTACCAAAAAAGGTAAGGCAGGTACTCCAAAAATTAGCTTTAGCACTTCTTTAATGAGTAGTAATTTGCGTAAAAAAGTTGAGGTAAACCAATCTCCAACAAAGTTTGGTGGACCAACTGATGGTGTGGGAGCTCTTACACAAGATATACTTCAAGCTCCGCTTGCCACCAACACCACTGCTGTAACCCGTTATGATTATCAAGATTATATATTTCGCAGCGCCTTGGGTACAGATAATAATGTTTCCATTAGCGGGGGAAACGATAAGACGAAATATTATGTTTCCGGATCTTATTTCTTTAATCAGGGTATCGTTAAAAATACCGATTTTCAACGTTATAGCTTTCGTACCAATATAGATCAGGTAATTAATAAATGGGCAAACTTTACTATTGGTTTAAACTACGTAAACAGCAGCGCCAACGAAAAGCCAGATGGTAACTCTTTTTACTCACCAATGAACGCTGTAACTATTTTAGGTAATTTCCATGATATTCAAACAAGGGATGCCTTGGGCAATATCAGGGCAATAGGGGAACGTGGAAGAACAAACCCTGTTTCTGTAATAGAAGATATCAAGCAAAAACAAACCACCAACCGCGTTATTGCCAACATTGGTTTAAAATTAAAACCCATTAATCATTTAACTATTGATTATTCAATGGGTATTGATAACTATTCACAGTATGGATCTACCTTCATTCCTCCATACGCATACAATACCAATACTGCTTTCTTTGGTGGTGGCTTAGCGCTTGATCCAACGCAAAACGGTTATTCAAGCGTGGGCAACAATAATTTCTTTGCCATCAACCACGATATCAATGCTACTTACAATATCGATATCACCGATAAAATAAACTCAGTAACTCAGGTAGGTTTTTCTCAGCAATACGAAAAAAATCTGTATAGCTTATCACAAGGCAGAGGCTTAGCACCATTTGTGCAAACTGTAAATGGCGCAAGTACTATTTTACCGGGTGCTGATGAAAGAAGTGAAATAGCCATCTCTGGTTTTTTTGTACAACAAAACTTTAAATACCGCAATCAATTTTTTGTAACCGGTGCAGTACGTGTAGATGGGTCTTCTGTTTTTGGACAAGATCAACGCAACCAGGTGTATACCAAGGCTAGTGGTAGCTATGTTATTTCCGGAGCAGATTTTTGGAGTAAATTGGGTGTTTCCAAGTGGTGGGATTTAGCTAAAGTTCGTATAGCCTATGGCGAAAGTGGAAACCTTACCGGTATTGGCGCTTATAGCAGATTTAACACTTATTCTTCTTCTTCATTTATTGGGAGAACCTCTTTAGCATCAAGCGGTACATTGGCCAATGAAAATGTTAAACCAGAAAGACAGCAGGAGTTGGAATTTGGTTTGGATCTTTCTTTCCTTTCTAATCGCCTGGGTTTAACGTTGAATGTGTATAACAAAAAAGTTAAAGACCTTTTAATCAATCGATTTATTGCGCCTACAAGCGGCTTCTCCAGCTTGCAGGACAACTTTGGCTCCTTAGAAAATAAAGGATTTGAAATTGTATTAAATGGTAAGCCGGTCGAATCCAAAAATGTTCAATGGGAAGTAACGGGTATTTTTAATCACAACAGAAACAAGGCGATAAATATAGGGCAGGCTGTAAATTTATTAACTACCAATGCCGGGGCGCCTGTTGCTATAGTTCAGGGGCAACCAATTGGTGTATTTTATGGTACTTTCTTTGCAACCGACCCTGGTGGCAATCAGGTTAAAAATGCTGCCGGCATTCCTCAAATTGAAAGAGGTGTGCAAAACGGCGCATTGGCCTACACTCCGGGAAGAGACGCAAACGGATTACCAAGCGGGGCCACTTTACGCAGAATTATTGGTAACCCAAATCCAGACTTTACCGCAAGCCTTGTAAATGAAGTAAGCTATAAAAAGTTTGGACTTAGATTACAGATTGATGCGGTACAGGGTGTGGATGTTTTTAATGCAGATTGGAGAACAAGACAAGGTGTAGGGAATGGTAAAGTTGCAGAACAAGAACAACGTGGACAAATACCACGGGGCTTTATTTCCGGCATTTATGCTATAGAAGAATGGCGTATTGATAATGGTGCATATGTTAAACTACGGGAGCTTTCCTTTAGCTATGATTTTGGTAAGATAAAATCCATCAGCAATTTGAGTGTAAACTTTAGTGGACGCAATCTTATAAGCTGGGATAACTACAAAGGATACGATCCTGAAGTAAATGCCGGTGGACAAAGCACCCTTCTTCGTGGTATTGATTTTGGTGCAGTACCCATTCCTGCAACATTCAGTTTCGGCATTAAAGCACAGTTTTAAACCTTTAAAAAATTTATCATGAACAAGATAATCAAATCAACATTTTACAGCGGCATTGCCATGGCGCTTTTAGTAAGTACCGGTTGTAAGAAAGATTACCCAAACCCCAATGCTGCTTCCTCCTCACAGGTACTAAGTTCTGCTAAGGGTTTAATGGGTACCGCTATTGGGATACAGCGCAATTATTCATTAAATATAGCACCTGGTAGCGCTAATGCCAATGGGTTTGTTACCAATGAAATATTTTTACGTAACTCAGGAAATATTCCTGAGCTTCAATTAACTACTGGTGGGTCAGCGGTTGATGGCACCAATGCATTGTTGGGCAATATCTGGATTACTGCTAATAAATGCATTTATGATGCCAACAATGTTATAAATGGCGCTACGCTCTTGGGAGATAAAGGATACGCAAGTGGATTAATTGGTTATAGCTCTATTATAAAAGCACTATCTATTGGAACCCTTTCTATGTATTGGGAAAAAGTGCCGGATACCGTTGGTACTGCTGCTACAGTTTTTGTTGATAGAGTGCAAGGTTTCAACAGGGCTATTGCAGCCATTGATAACGCTTTAAGCACCATAAATGCCAATGCCATCAGCGCTGGATTTTTAACCAATTTGCCTGCTGGTTTGGATATTGTAAATACGTTAAATGCCCTAAAAGCAAGGTACAGTTTGTATGCAGGTAATTATGCCGGGGCTTTGGCAGCAGCCAACCTGGTAGATCTTACTAAAAAATCTACCTTCAATTATGATGCAGCTGTTTCCAATCCGGTATTTGGTGCTGCAACTTCTACCAACAATCTTTACCAGCCTATTGATTCTACATTTGGATTACCTGTTAGTTTGGCGCCAAATCTTTTGGATAAAAGGGTTCCATTTTATACCACTATCAATACGGTGGTTAATCCAAGGTATAGATTGAATGGATTTTGGATTGCAGCTACCACTCCTATTCCAATTTATTTTCCTGGTGAAATCACTTTGATAAAAGCCGAATGTTATGCCCGGCAGGCAAGTACAGATTTAGTGAATGCTGTTTTGGAACTTAACAAAGTTGTTACCAAAAAAGCGGCTAATGATCCATTGGGATTGGGTGCAGATTTGGCACCGGTTGCTCCTGTAACAAAAGATGATGTATTGCTTGAGATATACCGTAACAGGTGTATTGAAATGTATATTTCTGGTTTAAAACTGGAAGATATGAGAAGGTTTGGAAGAGATTTATCAGAACGCAAAAGAAATTTCTTTCCTTATCCTTTCAGGGAAAGAGATGGTAACAGCAACACACCTGCTGACCCGGCTTTTTAATTATTCAACTATTGATAAACCAATAAAAAATCCCCCTCCTGCAGGGGGATTTTTATTGGGAAATATTATGGCTTTTGATATTTTTTTACTACTAATAGATGGCAGTAAAAGACGGGCAGTAAAAAACAATCACCCATTAAAAAACAAACGCAGTAATTATTGTAGCTTTCAATTTATTATTTCACATCAATTACCACAAATGAAAAAACTTTCGTTGGTATTATTCGTACTTGTTTCGTTCAATATTTTTGCTCAAAAAACGTATATCCATTGCGGAAAATTAATAGATGCTATCAGCAATGTGCCGCTATCGGCTAAAACGATTATTATAGATGGCAATAAAATAATAGCAATAAACGACGGTTATGCAACACCTGGTAACGGAGATAATTTAATTGATCTAAAAAACAAAACTGTACTGCCCGGCCTGATGGACATGCATGTGCACATAGAATCTCAAACCAAAAGAAATGCAGTAGCAGATAAGTTAACTACCGAACCACAGGACATTGCATTTCTGGCTGCAAATTATGCCAACACCACTTTAATGGCTGGCTTTACTACTGTTAGAGATTTAGGTGGAAGCCGGGTAAATATCTCTTTGCGCAACGCCATCAATAGTGGAACAACCATTGGTCCGAGAATATATACCGCAGGCAAAACGATTGCTACCACCGGTGGACATGGTGACCCAAGTAATGGATTAAAAAGAGAATTTGGTGGCGACCCCGGCCCTTTGGAAGGCGTGGTAAATGGAGTTGATGAATGTAGGAAAGCTGTAAGAGAACGATACAAAGATGGATCGGACCTGATAAAAATTACTGCCACAGGTGGTGTACTCAGCCAGGCAAAAGATGGCAGTGGTGCACAGTTTACAGAAGAAGAAATAAGGGCCATTGTTGAAACAGCTAAAGATTACGGGTTTAAAGTGGCTGCCCATGCGCATGGTGCTGAAGGTATGAAGCGGGCCATTCGAGGTGGTGTAACCTCAATTGAGCATGGCACTTTTATGGATGATGAATGTATTGAGTTATTTAAGAAAAATGGAACCTGGCTGGTGCCAACTATCATTGCCGGGAAATCAACTGCCGACTCAGCAAAAATTCCGGGTTACTATACTGCCATTGTAACGCCAAAGGCGCTGGCAACCGGGCCAAAAATACAAGCCACTTTCGCCAAAGCCTATAAGGCCGGTGTAAAGATTGCATTTGGAACAGATGCCGGTGTATTTATGCATGGCAAAAATTACCTGGAGTTTCAATACATGACGGAAGGTGGTATGCTGCCAATGGAAGCCATCAAATCAGCAACCATCAGCGCTGCTACTTTGCTGGGAGTAGAAAATATATTAGGCACCATTCAAAAGGATAAACTTGCAGATATTATTGCTGTTGATGGTGATCCTTTGCAGGATATTTTAGCAATGGGCAAAGTAGTATTTGTGATGAAGGACGGGAAAATTTATAAGCAATAGACTTTACTGATGCCGTTAAACAATGAAAAGAAAATGTATTTAGCTTGTTTCAAAATCTGCAGCCTGTTCTATCAGTTCAAGTCTTTTAACCACAGCGTTTTTGGGTAATAAAGTACCTGGAGATAAAACTGCATTGGCCCCAATTTTTGAATAGTCGCCAATTAAAGAACCAAATTTTTCAATTTGTGTATTTATTAATTCACCTTTAAAAAGTACACGGATTTCTTTATTTTCCCTTTCATTAAAATGATTGGCAGTAATTGCACCAGCTTCAAAATTTACAAAGCTGCCAATGATACTGTCGCCAATAAAATTAAAATGAGCTATGGAACTGTTATTACAAATGACGCTGCATTTAATTTCACAACCTGCACCTATCGTTACATTTTCATCAACAAATACACCGCCCCTTAAATATGCATGTGCTGCAATAAAACTGTTTTTGCCAATAATTACAGGTGCTTTTAATACAGCGCCCGCTTCTACTGTAGCAGTTGTATGAATTGCAATTCCATTTGTAATAGAATAGTCTTTACCACAAGTTGCAAGCAAGTTGTTAATTACTGCAGATAGATCACGGATTATTTGCCAGGGTTGTTTATCCTGTTGCAGTATGAGCGAAGAAAAACGGGAGATGAAAGCATCAATCGGTATCATTTTATTTTGAATTATAAATTTTGGATTGAAAGGGCGGCTTTAATTTACCAGATTTTTATGGCACCGGATCGTACCCATGCCCACCCCAGGGATGGCACCTTGCAATTCTTTTTACTGTAAGCCAGAGCCCTTTAAATAGTCCATACTTTTTAAATGCCTGCAAACCATAATTAGAGCAGGTGGGTGTATAGCGACAGCTTTTCCCCAACAAGGGAGAAATGATCCATTGATACAATTTTATCAAAAAGATAAAGGGCAGGCTAAGTATTTGCATCAATTGTTTCATTGGATATCTTTTGAAGTTTTGATAAAATACCTTTTATTTTTTCAAACACCAATGGGTAATCGGGCAGATCCTTTCCGGTATAAATCGTAAAAAAGACAAGGTTAGCAGGGGTGGGTTTAAAATTGTCACTCCCGTTTTCGGTCGGTGGTGACACCGACCCTGGCTGGGCCGTGGTTGGTGGCCCCACCAACCATTTTGCGCTGCACCCGTTAGCAGGTAGTTTTTGGATATTTGTTTCCAGCTCGTTTTTTTGTAACCGGTAAGCTTCTCTCATCAACCGCTTTATACGGTTTCTGTCAACCGCTTTTTTAAAATGCCGCTTACTTACACTAAAACCAGCTTGTAATTGAAAGGCATCAGGGGTAACTGGCAGTTCTGTAAACTGGTATATCACCCTAAATGGAAACACAGTAAACGATTTACCATCCTTAAACAAGCAATCTATTACCTTCCTGCTTTTTAAACGAGCCTGTTTACCTAGCTTATATCGTTGTTGTTGCTCCAATTAGTCAAAATTAAAAAAGCTCTCCCAAAGGAGAGCTTATATTTTTAAACCTGGTTTTCCCAACTAAGGGAAGAGGATTATTTTTTACCGAAACGCTCGTCAGACACAGTCAATTTAACACGTCCTTTTTTACGACGGCTTGCCAATACCTTGCGGCCATTAGCTGTTTGCATACGCTGGCGAAAACCATGAACAGATTTTCTGCGGCGGACATGTGGTTGATAGGTTCTTTTTTTACCTGGCATTGTATTATTTTTTTCCTTTTACAAAATATTATTTCTAAAACGTATTATCAACAGTACACCAGGGCACCATCCCCGCTGTTTGTGAAAGGACGGCGAAGGTAAGGGAAAATTTTATGATGAAAGGAATAGAATTAAGATAATTTTTTCTTTACAAAGCAACATACTTGGATTGGATAGGTTCACCATAAAAAAATGCTCCTTTTTCATCAAAGTCGGTTGTATTATCTGTTGTGTAAAATTGCAGTTGCCCTGATTTTAAACAGTTGTTTTCAATAGCAGGATGCCGATGTAAATAATCTGCCAGGCTATCGGCTACAATATCACCTTGAGCAATGATAGCGGTGGTTGGCGGAACAAACTTTCTTAACGAATTTATCAATAACGGATAATGGGTACATGCCAGCAGTAAAGTATCAATCTTATTTGACTGGGTTAGCAGCTGTTCTATGTTTTTCTCTATAAAGTAATCTGCGCCGGGGTTATCAAATTCCCTGTTTTCAACCAAGGGAACCCACATGGGGCAGGCTTGCTGGTACACAGTACAATCGGGAAATTTTTTTTTGATTTCTATCAGGTACGATTGCGATTGTATTGTGCCGGTTGTTGCTACAATACCCACGTGGCCGCTTTTAGTAAACCTTCCAATAATTTCAGAAGTTGGCCTTATAACACCCAATACTCTTTTTTCCGGATCTATATTGGGTAAATCGTTTTGCTGAATGGTACGCAATGCTTTTGCTGAAGCAGTATTGCAGGCCAAAATAACCAGCGGACAGCCTTGCTTAAAAAACCATTTTACGCACTGAAGTGTATACTGGTAAACAGTATCAAAACTACGGTTACCGTAAGGAGCTCTTGCATTATCACCTAAATAAACATAGTCGTATTGTGGCAGTTTTGATGTAATTGCTTTTAATACGGTTAATCCTCCGTAACCGCTGTCGAAAACTCCAATGGGCCCTTTTAGCATATTTCAAAAATACAAAAGCCATCCGGTTTAGTGGATGGCTTTTTATTGATATAAAATTTATTTATTTATTGTTTTGGTTTAACTCCTGCAGGTGCTGTCTTTGGTGCAGGTGGTACAATACCCATTTTCTTTTTTACCAAGATCAAAATATCATCACCCGGAGGGCCTACCAATACAGAACCTGCTTCTAATACATAACTGTATCCCGCTTCTTTGGCAACAGCTTTAATTACATCAAAGGCTTTGGCCCTTATTGGAACGATCAATTCCTGAGATTTTTCCTGAACTTTTTGTTGCATGGTTTGGTTCCAGCCTTGTACTTTTTGATATAAAGCAATTAAATCATTTCTCCTTAATTCTTTTGCTGCTGGAGAAAGTTTGGAAGAATCCAGTTGAAAAATACTGTCTTTTTCATTCAATTCCCTGTAATAATCCTGTCCTTGTTGCTGTAAAGAGGTTTGATAGTCTTGTAACTGTGCATTTGCTTTTTCAGCCTCAGGCATCGTACCAATTAATTCTTCGGTACTAATGTACCCAATTTTGTTTTGTGAAAATGCAGTATTGGTTACCCCAAACATTGAAACTACAAATACTACTGCTGCAATTAAATTTTTCATTGTTGTTTTTAGCTGTTTAAACCCTACCGAAAATGCTATTCCCAAATTTTAAACTGTTTGTAAAATTGAAAAGCGGTGTGGCTGTTGTTAATAAATGGACTTTAGTTATTGTTATAAAATTATTTTATACTTAACGATAAGACTGTATAAACATCGATAAGATGCACCTAAATCGCACTTTTTATTTTATTTAACACCCAAAAACTTCAACACATCATCACTCTTATCAAGTTTTGGGTCGGCAAATATAACAGTAATTCCTTCACTTTTGTCTAAAATAAAATCAAAAGTTTTATCTACCGCCAATTTTTGAATAGCGGTATAAACCTTGTCCTGTATAGGTTTTATAAGTTCCTGCCTTTTTTTAAAGAGGTCGCCTTCAAATCCAAAGCGTTTTTTTTGTAAATCTCTTACCTCTTTTTCCTTGTTGTACAATTCATCTTCCCTTTTCTTTTTTAAATCATCACTCAGCATTACCTGCTCAGCATCAAAGTCTTTATACATTTTATCCAGATCGGTTTGTTTTCGTTCAATCTCCTGCTGCCATTGTGCACTAAACTGGTTAAGCTTGGTTTGAGACTCCTTATACTCCGGCAATTTCTCCAAAATATATTTTGAATCTATCACCGCATAGCGTTGGGCAGTAGCAACAAAGCCAATAATAAAAATGCTGTAGGCAACCAATAATAACTTTTTCAATGTAATAATTTTTATGGTTAACAATATCTAACTGGTGAATCTTTATTTTACTTTGTTCAAAAACTCTTTTCAGCAAAAAGGTTAAGTACCAATTATTAAAACAGTACCGGCCAGTTGCCAATAACATTTTTCAACATTCGCTTGTTTTTCGTAAAAGTTACTGAGGCTCCTGCCCAAGCATAAAGGTAAACTTGTAAGCACTTTTTATAGGTTCTCCTGGTTTAATCCTATCAAATCCTAAACCATAATCAAACCCTAACAAACCAAACATAGGCAAAAAGAAACGCATACCTACACCAGCGGAACGACGTAATTTAAATGGATTGTATTCTTTAAAACTATACCATCCATTAGCAGCTTCAAAAAATGCCAATCCATAGATTGTACTGCTTGCGTTGGTGCTAAATGGATATCTCAATTCTAATGTATATTTATTATAGATGGTAAAGAATTGAGAAGGGGTCGTATTTTCAGGGTTCACCTTAGGGTCTGAACTGGAGTAAATTGGATAGCCCCTGTGTGCAATAATATCATATCCCAATAAGGCAAAGTTATTACTAAGGCCGGCATCTCCTACCTGAAACCTTTCAAAAGGCGATACCTGTTTGTCTTTACTGTATTTACCAATAAAGCCATATTTTGCTGCCGCTTTTAAAATAAACTGGCGGTTTTTGTCTGCTCCTTTTGCTGTTCCAATTGGAATATAATATTCACCGGTAAATAACCACTTATGAAATTCGGGATACTTAAATTCATTATCCGTTTTATTTACAATGCCCATTAAAGAGTAGGGTAAAGTAAACTGAACGCTCGATAAAAAATTAGACCCACCGGTCGGGAAAATCGGGCTTCCACTTGTTGAACTGCGGGCAAGCGCAACCCTTAAACTGATATTGGTTGATACACCGTTGCTTAACCCGCCAAACCCGTTAACTGCATAGTTTCTTAAACTATATTGCTGAAAATTGAGAGAAGTAACCAATGAAAAATAGTCATCCGGCCATTTTAATTGTTTACCCAATGAAATACTGGCACCTGTAATTTTTAAGTAAGAGGTATCTCCGCATGATCTGCAAAATTGCCCGGTAAACTGGTTGAACGAATTGGTTTGTTTGGTGTTGTAAACGCTTACAGAAAATGAGTTGCGTTTTTTGCCACCCAACCATGGTTCTGTAAAAGAAAGATTGTAGGTACGGAAAGCCCTTCCGTTAGATTGTATCCTTGCACTTAATTTTTGACCACTTCCGGAGGGTAATGGATCCCATGTTTTTTTATTGAAAATATTATTAATAGAAAAGTTGTTGAATGTAATACCCAGCGTTCCGGTTAAGCCTATTCCACCGCCAAAACCTGCGGATAATTCCAGCTGATCATTGGATTTTTCCTCTACACCCCAACTAATATCCACGGTACCATTATCTGAATTAGGAACTACATTGGGAACAATTTTCTCCGGGTTAAAAAAGCCTAATTGACCTAATTCCCGTTGGGTACGAATAATATCTGCACGACTAAATTTTTCACCCGGAACGGTTCTTAATTCCCGGCGAATTACATAATCTTTTGTTTTATCGTTGCCACTAATTTCTATTTTACCAATTGTTGCCTGCGGCCCTTCCTGCATGCGAATTTCAAAATTGATGGTATCATTGTATACGGAGGTTTCAATAGGCTCAACTCTAAAGAACAGGTATCCATCATCCATATACAAACTTTGAATATCACCTCCATCAGCACTTAATTGTTTGCCCAGTCGTTTGTTAAGTACTTCCAGGTTGTAGATATCGCCTTTACGTATCCCTAAAAAAACATTTAGTATAGAGTCGGAATATTTTGTATTACCTCTCCAGATGATGTCACCGAAATAATACTTATTTCCTTCGTTCATCTTAATATGAATATCAAGGTTACCCTGGCTGTTTGAAACAGCAGTATCCTTAATTATGCTGGCATCCCTAAAGCCCTGGCTGTTGTAATAATCCAACAACTTTTCTTTATCTTCTTCGTATTTTTTGGGATTGTATTTTGCGGAACTAAATAGTTTAAACCTAAAATATGGATCTATTGCTTCTTTGGTTTTTGAATAAGAAAGGTAGCCATAATCTTTCAAATATTCTTTAAAGGTGATAGTGCGGTTTGTATCGCCAAAAGGACTGTTTATTACTGGTGGGTACAGTGTAAACCTTGACAATTCCTTGGTTCCTTTCATTTGCTTCTTAAGCTTATTATCGGGCAAATATTCGTTATTGGCAAAATTGAGGGAATTAACTTTTACTTTATTTCCCTTTTCTATAATAAATGTAAGAACAACCGCATTGGCCAATGCTTTTGCAGGTTCTTCTTTTAAACTCACTTTTAAATTCCGGTAGCCTTTATCAGCAAAAAATTTACGGATGGCATCTATTGCACTTACCTTCATGTTCTCCGTAACTACCCTATCTTTAAAAAGACCTGATTTAGTATCTAAATCATCTTTCTCACCTTTGGATACACCAATAAATTTAAAATCTGCCAGCCTTGGTCGTTCTACAATTGCCAACTCTACGTAAAGGTCATTTCCAATAAGGTTGGTAAAATATACCTCTACATCGGCGATAAGATTTTGTTTCCATAGTTTGGTAATGGCCTTGCTAAATATATCTGTTCCCGGTATCAATACCTTGTCGCCAACTGCTAAGCCGGAGATGGAGATGATGAGGTTTTGATCAAAAGATTTATTACCTGTTACGGTAATACCAGCGATAGTATATTCTTTGGGCGGCTTTGTATTAAATATATCTAATAACTGTGGATTTATGGAAACCGGAGGAAGGGTATCAACCTGTGCTAAAAGAGAATTACTGAAAAATGTTGTTAATACAATCAATAAAAAGTTTTGGTAAATCCTGTGCATCAATATTTTTTTACGAACGGCAATTTAATTGCAATTATGAAAACTATTTGTTAAACCATTGGCCAGCCCTGCCTTTATAAGATGGTGCTTATAAAGAAAACTCCTTTTAAAAAATGGGTAAATACTAACCTGCAACATCTTCTTTATTGCTTAATTGTTCACCTGTTTTTCCAAAACGTCGCTCCCTGTTTTGAAAATCAATGATGGCTTCATACAGATTATTTTTTCTGAAATCGGGCCACCGGGTATTGGTAAAATATAACTCTGCATAAGCAAGCTGGTACAATAAAAAATTGCTGATTCGGTATTCCCCGCTTGTTCTTATCATTAGTTCCGGGTCGGGAAATTCGCTTGTAGACAGATACTTTTGTAGGGTTTCCTGTGTAATCCCATCGGGTAAAAGCTTTCCTTCTTTTACATCAATAGCAATGTTTTTCACTGCATTTACCAACTCCCACCTGCTGCTGTAACTTAATGCCATTACCAAATTTAAGCCAGTGTTTACACTTGTTTCCTGTAGTGCTTCTTTTAGTGCAAGTTTGGCATTGTCCGGCAACATATTTAAATCGCCAATTACATGTAGTTTAATATTGTTTTTATTAAGCGTGGGCACTTCTTTGCGAATGGTATCAACCAAAATTTCCATTAATCCACTTACTTCATTGGCTGGTCTGTCCCAGTTTTCGGTGCTAAAAGCATATAAGGTTAGATATCCGATACCCAATTCTGCACAGCCTTCTACAATATTGCGGACACTTTCCACACCATGCAAATGACCAAAAAGGCGGTCTTCCCCCTTTTCCTGTGCCCAACGTCCATTGCCATCCATAATGATGGCGATATGGCTTGGAAGCCGTTGCATATCTATACTGTCTTTTAAACTCATACCCAATGATAAAAACCCAGCTAAGCAAAGCACTTAACGGAGGGCTGCAAAAGTAGTAAAATTTAGTTGCAATAAGCGATGGGTGCAAATGTTAGCCTTTTACCAGTTTACCTCTGTAAGGCTGCCCTTCAATAACTACCTGATAATAATAGATACCAGCTGGTAGTTGAACAATGTTAAATTGTTGGGTATTGCTGAAAGTGGCCACCTTACTGCCCATGGAATTATAAATTAAAATGTCATTGGCTAATACCGCCTGCCCGTTTTGCTGACATTTGAAAATGCCAGTGCCCGGGTTAGGATAAACAGACACAGCTGCTGCTAATGCAGGTATGACGCTTCCGGTTGCGCAGGCTGTTAAACTTTTTATATATAAAGGATCATCACCCAATCTTTTTGTAGTATAACAATCACTGCCGTTAAATAAGGTAATAATGGCATTGGGGCTTATGATATTGGGCAAATCAATTACGGAAATGTTGGGATATTCATACAATATGCCGGCATCGTACACCTGCCATTTTAAATTGCCGTTTGTTGCTATCGAGCTTAGTTTAGTAACGCAATTGCCCGATTTATTTTCTACTGTAATTTTAAAATCTGCAATAGTACAGGCTTTTTTAGCGGCATACCACTGCACATTACTGATGTTGGAAAAACAGAAACGGTACTGTTCCATTTTAAAAGCCTTCCAAAAATAACCGTCACTACCCGCTGGTATATCTAAATAAAAAAGTGCAGAATCATTGCTGTTTACCAGCTTTGCAGTTACAGGGTTATTGTTATTGTCTTTAAATAAAAAAGCTGCGTTAATTGCTGCTGCTGTTGCATATCCCATGCCACCGGGGTTACTGTTATTTATACTGAAATATACTTTTTTTAGCCCCGATGGTACATGAAAGTAGCCAGGGAGACTTAGTAAATTACCTCTGTAGTTTTCGATGGTATTACCCAAAAACGGACCATTGCGGTAAAAATAATTTCCGTTGGTAGTAATGGTAAGCGCTAAGGCCGATTTATATTTAGTGGTAACCGTAAGTTTATATGTTCCTGCGGCAGGCAAGGCAACATATAGAATGCCGGCCGTTCCATTTCTATCTATAGAAAAATCTTTAACAATACCTGTTGTTTTATCTGCAGCCTCCACTGTAAAATTAATATAACCCATTTGCGGCATGCCAAATTGAGGACTGTATTTAATTTGAAAACTACCTGCTTTATCTGCTTTAATGTCTATCTCACTTCTGCTGGCGTAGTCTTTTCCATAGGTGAAGTTGATGAAAACATCTATTTTCTCTACAGTAACAAGATTGCTTTTATCAAAATCAGCCTTAATTGCAGCAATAGTTGCAAAAGAAAACTGGTTGATTAAATCACCCTCTTTTTGTAAGTCTTTTGCAAAATATACATTGATTTCTTCGGTTGTTATTAAGGGTAAATTGCCGTTTTGATAAGCTGTGCCGTTAATGGTATTATACCTCAGATAAATGCTATCGGATGGCTGGTATTTATTTACAATATCGCTGATAAGATAAAAGCTGTTTACAACCTGGAGCCGGTTTATTTTGGCAAGATATAAACAAAGTGTTGCTGCTTTGGTGGCTTTAAGCTTGTAGGACTGCTGATCAAAAGTCCAGTCATAAAACAACTGCATGTAATGGAGGTAAGCTTTAAGCTCATTCAATCGCTGTTTTATAATGGCCGGATCATTTTTTGCCAGGTTATCTGCCTCGTTTACCAACTGAAAGTAAAGAGACATTTTGTATTTATTATCCTGTATACCATTTGATACTGTTACAGTTTTATCATCTCCCCACAATTGCAGCAACTTGGATATGGAAGCAGCACCATTACCAAAAAGATTGTAACAAAATTCATGCAGACTGCTGTCAACCAAAATGCCATCTTTTAATTGTGTATTGGCGGCTAGTAAAAAGGGCAAGCTCGCAAATTTGGCCGGAGACGCTTCCCACACAATGCCCTGGCTATTTTTTTCTTTAAGCCTTTGTAGTGTAGTTTTTAATTCCTGCAGATAAAAAGACGGGGTTTCGCCACTCCATTGTGGCAGGTTGAGGTAATGATATTCTGAAATATTGGTTGATTTACCATACCACCTGTTTAGCAATCCTTTTGCACTGCTTTCATTTTGAAATGCGGTAGCAACTACCTGCACATCAATAGCACTGTTGATGTTAATATTTGCAGATGGAATATCTGCATGGCTATCGTATGCATATAACTGAAATTTTTTATCAGGATATTTATTATTGATAGAAGCAGTTATAAAATTTGCCAAAGTAAAATGCTGGTCGCTGGCTTTTAACAGCAATTTTGTTCCGCAACCATTGTTATCCATTGTATTGGCCCAATGGGCGCCATCCGGAACTTCTATCCCCACATATTCATTATTGTAGCTAAAGTTTCTATAATAATTGGCATAAACGTCTTTGTTGTTAAAGATGGTGTTTTTATAAGTTGAAAATTTTTGTTCAATACCGGTTCCCCACAATTGCATGGCAGCAGTATTATTTACATCTGGCACCGATTGTAGTGTTGCCACTCTTGAATTATTATAAGGCCCAACATAACAGGGATTGTTTTTTAATTGGGTTAAGTAGTCAGCTGTCATTATATCATCCCGGTGACCGGTAAATCTGTAAGCACCGGTCATATTGTTTCTTCGCTGATACAATGACCACTGGTGGCCATTTTCACCAAAATAGGTTTCCCAATAGTAACTATTATCATTGTCCATTGCCCAGGCATTGTGCCCACCACTAATAAACCAGTTTTTGTATTTGTATTGGCAGGTATAGGTAGTATCAATGTTTTTGTAAGGAGAAGAAAGTACAGGAATGATTTCCCAAATGCTACCGGGCTGGTAAAAGCGAAATCCTAGCTGTTGAATGTATTGGTAAATGCCAAAGTTGAGGCCATTATCCTGCGGAGCAGAAAAGGAAATAAAGCCATTGCCATTCCCTTTTACTTTACAAAATTGGTTGCCTGTTCCAGTTGAATCGTATATTAACACAATACCGGTAGCAGGTAAACTTGTATAAGGCAGTGTTGTAAAACTGCTGCCCTTTATAGCTTTTTGCAAAAGCATTGCCATGTCATTGGCAGTAGTCTGCAGTAGTTTTGATGCCTTTGCAGGATAATAAACAGTTTGACTATTTGCATTAAAGCAAAGTAATAAGCAAATTGAAATAAACATGTTGCGGACTGGTGCCACAGCCCCAATTTTATTAATGGCTATTTTATTTATCTGTAATCTTATTGCAATTGCACAGGTGGCAAAAGCTAATGTGAGTAAGAGAGTGTAGTTTGTAATCATGGGAACAGATTGGGGGTTATTTATCTGTTCCGATAATTACATAAGCTATACCAAACGCTGAAACCTTTATCTGGTAAGGGTTATGTAAAAAGGAAGGAGGCGGAGTTCTCCGTATTTTGGAAAAAAGCAGCGGTAATTCCAAAAATGAAATAGCCAGGTTTATAAAAAAAGCAGGGCATGCCGTTGTTAAAGTCGGCTGTTGTAAAATTACCAGCGCTTTTTAGTAATAAATTCAAGCTAGCGAATTCCCTGTAAATGTACTTTGACGAAAAAAAAGAAGGCTGTAAAATATGGATGGGAGTATTTGTAAAGTAAAAGATTTTTCTGAAGCTATTAAAAATTAGAAGGGCATTTGTAAGTGCTGATGTTAAATGAAAAGCACATTTCAGCAATGATGTATTGGTCTTTTTGTTTGCTCCAGCCACGTTGCCTGCCTTCAATGCCAATTGGTACACCTTTCTCATAACTTCTATCTTGTAATAAGCCAGCAGTAGATAATTGACCGTTTGGCAACTGAACAAACTTATCAACCCCAATAAAAGTTGTACTAACATCATCCAGGTAATCTGTGCTGGTAAGCCTGTGTGTTATCTGAAAGGACAGGTTTACTTTCTGACTTATATTGTATTTAATGCCCATTCCAATGGGTACACAAACAGCCATGCTGCCATAAGGTTTGCGTTTTTTCCCATCTACTCCTGCGTAACCAATATTTTGTCCTTCGGTACCTAAAGGGCGTAAAAAAACTTTTTTGCCATCTAGGTAAGCATAAGGGTTATAACTAAACACCCCTAATCCCAATGTTACAAATGGAGTAAAGGAATAGGCCGGATCGTTGGGCATGAATTTAAAAAAATTAAATTCACCTTGTAAGGCAAACTCCCAGATATCCGTATTGAAACTAAGGTTTCTGCTTTTTTGATAATCGTTTTTACTGTAAATATCACTAAACCCCAACTGTGCATAATGCGTACTAATTCTTAAGCCGAGGTAATTATTAAACTGTTTCCTAAAAAAAACACCGACAGCTGGTTTAAGTCTGTTTAAAGATGCATTTGTGTTGAGATCGCCAAAATAATGAGCTGTACCAATTGAAACGCCAAACTCTCCCTGTACTTCATTGCCATCAAAGCCAGGCTGTGCAACTGCCGCACAAAAAACTGTACCCGACAATAATAAAGAAAGCATTATTTTTTTCATATGCACAAAGTAAAGGATTGTTTTTTAATAAAGTTGCAGGCAGGATTGTTAAAAAAATGTAAGACAAAAAGCGGTTTAAAAAATAAAAATATTATTGCCCTAACAATAAGCCACTAAACAGTTAAAAGATATTTTGTAAGATTAAAAATTATTTTCCAAAAGTATCTCTGTTCAAATCTTCTTACTTTGTGGCTAACAAATTGAGTATGAAAAAAAATCTTCTTATAGTGTTGCTGGCAATTAGCGCCATTGCCAAGTCGCAGATTAAAAGTAACAATAGCCTTGCAAATGCCTGGGCAGATAGTGTGCTAAAATCCCTTACAAAAGAGCAGCGTATTGCCCAGTTAATGGTGCTTCGGTTAACCAGCATGGATCCCCAAACTAAAATGCCCATTTATTATGATTCGTTGGTTGGGGCAATGGTGCAAAAATACAATATAGGCGGTGTCTGTCTTTTTCAGGGTGGCCCGGTAATGCAGGGTACCATTTTAAATAATTTACAACGTATGGCACAAACGCCTATACTGGTTAGTATAGATGCGGAATGGGGCGTTGGTATGCGGTTGTTTGATAGTGTACAGGCATTGCCACATCAAATGATGTTGGGTGCAGTGCAGGATAGTAATATTATATATCAGTATGGCAAATTGGTGGGTGAACAATGTAAAAGATTGGGTATACACGTAAACTTTGCGCCGGTAGTGGATGTAAACAACAACCCCAATAATCCGGTAATAAATGACCGCAGTTTTGGTGAAGACAAATATAAAGTTGCCCTGTTTGGCATTCAATACATGAAAGGTATGCAGGATGTTGGAGTATTGGCTTGTGCCAAGCACTTTCCCGGCCATGGAGATGTAGAGGTTGATTCTCACAAAGATTTGCCCATTATCAATAAAAGTATGGCCCAGCTGGATTCATTGGAATTATATCCTTTCAGGAAAATTTTTGAAGCTGGCATTGGCAGTGTAATGATTGCTCATCTCTATATTCCTGCTATTGATACTGCAGCCAACAGGGCTACTTCCATTTCTAAAAATAATGTAACAGGATTGTTGAGAGACAAACTTGGTTACCAGGGCCTCACTTTTACAGATGCTTTGGAAATGCAGGGGGTAAAAAAATATTTTCCTGACGGGGAAGCTTCTGTGCAATCAATAATTGCCGGTAACGATATGCTTTGCTTACCGGGCGATGTAGTACTTGTAATTGAAAAAATTAAGGCAGCTGTTGATAATAAACTGATAGCCTGGGATGAAATTGATGAACATTGTAGAAAAGTGTTGCTGGCAAAATATAAATACATAGGGATTAATTCAAAACCGGTTGTATTACCCAACATAGCATCCGACCTCAATAACGGAATACCTGCCATGAAAAAGTTAGTTGCTGAAAATGCAATTACTGTTCTTAATAAAACAGGCAATGATTTTTTCCCATTAATTGCAACTAACGAAATTGCTTATGTTGGCATTGGTTTAGATAGTAGCAATGCCTTTGGAAAGAATATGAAAGAATCCTACAAAGCAGCTACTTTTTATTTTAATTATAAAACAGATAGCGGTAGTGTTGCTGCTATTATCGATTCAATTAAAAGCAGGTATAAAAAAGTGGTGATTGGTATTCATGCCTATAGCCGTACCCCTTTTAATAACTTTGGAATAAGTGCTGCAGCTACGCAATTAGTACAACAATTACAGCAACAAACCAATAGCATTAGTTTTGTTTTTGGTAATCCCTACACCATTAAAAACTTTTGTAATGCTGCTAATTTAGTTGCTTGTTACGAAGACGATACTATAACACAACAAGCTGCCTTCCATTTGCTGCAAGGTAAAATTGCGGCCAAAGGGAAACTACCTGTTACGGTTTGTGACGCCTATAAATATGGCAGCGGTATTAATACAACAGCATTTTTTTTGCCTGGTAAAAAAACAATTAATTACGGCACTTTTAATGCGATTGATTCCATAGCAAACAATGCAATCAGCAGTGGTGCCACCCCAGGTTGTGTAGTGTTGGCAGCTAAAGACGGAAAGATAGTTTACCACAAAGCCTTTGGCAATTTCAACTACGATGGCCTGGAAAAAACTGCTTACACATCGGTGTATGATATGGCATCCGTTACTAAAATTTGTGCAACTACATTAACAATAATGAAATTGTATGAAGAAGGAAAAATTGACTTAAAGCAAACGCTTGGTCACTATCTGCCAGTTACAAAAGGAACCGACAAAGAAAATCTTACTATCGAAAATATTTTATTACACCAGGCCGGGCTTATAGCCTATATTCCTTTTTATAAAGAGATTGTAGACTCAACCGGTAATCCAATACCCCATTACTTTTCTGCATTTAAAAATGATACTTTCAGCATTAGAGTTGCAGAAAATTTATACCTGCGAAATAGCTGGAATGACAGCATGATGAGCCGGATATTACAAAGCCCTTTATCTAAAGCCAACAAGTACGTGTACAGCGACAACGATTTTATTTTTTTAGGTAAGATATCACAAGCAATAAATGGTATGCCACTCAATGAATATGTACAAACAGCATTTTACAAACCACTCGGTTTAACAAGTACCGGATTTAAGCCCAGGGAACATATGGCCATGAATAGAATAGTACCTACGGAACAGGAGCCCATATTTAGAAAGCAACTGATAAGAGGCGATGTACACGACCCGGGTGCAGCTATGTTTGCCGGTGTGGCAGGGCATGCAGGTTTATTTAGCAATGCGTACGATATGGCAGTAATTATGCAGATGCTGTTGAATGGTGGCACATTCAATGGTAAACGCTATCTTAAAAAAGAAACAATTGATTTATTTACCGGGTACCACAGTGCTATCAGCCGCCGTGGTTATGGCTTTGATAAGCCGGAGAAGGATAATCGCAGCAAGCCGGAACCCTATCCCAGTTTTTCTTCTTCACCACTTACATTTGGTCATACGGGGTTTACAGGTACCTGTGTATGGGCAGACCCTGCAAGTAATTTAGTATTTGTTTTTCTTAGTAACAGGGTAACACCGGATGGCAATAATCCTACACTATCAAAACTAAATGTGAGGCCCGCAATATTGGAGGCAATTTATATCGCATTGGGGATTAACGTGAAATAAAGCAATGCTACAGCAGGAAAACTTTAAACGAATTTCTTCCAAAATATCCTTATGTTTTTCCCCAAAACACAAGGATAACCATTAACCAAAATCTACTTCAATAAGTCATTTATTTGTTTTACCAGTTCCTTGGTGCTGAAAGGTTTTTTTACATAGAGAGCAGCACCCAAATCGTATCCTTTTTGTATGTCGGCTTCTTTTGTTTTGGCACTTAAAAAAACAACTTTAATAGCCTTTAATTTTTCAGATGATTTTACCTGTCTGCAAATTTCATATCCATCTACATCCGGCATCATAATATCCAACAGCAGCAGTGCTGGTATTTGTTTTTCAATTAGCTCCAATGCCTCTGTACCATTCCTGGCAATCATTACATCATAACCGTTTTTTTTCATTAGAAATTCCAACGACATCAATATGTAGGGGTCGTCATCCACCACCAGTACTTTCTTTATTGCTTCCATCCAATAACGTTTTTTAAATTGCGGGTAAGGTAAAAATAAATTTTGATCCATGGTTCAATTTACTCACCACCCAAATATCGCCCCCATGTAAATCAATTAGTTTTTTGCAAATC
>Ga0163147_10000751_pt1 | contig 51031 bp, 50 predicted proteins | sample OliLakLV19MP6G1_FD_148597 | JGI IMG/M metagenome (GOLD analysis project Ga0163147, IMG submission 148597) | Freshwater microbial mat bacterial communities from Lake Vanda, McMurdo Dry Valleys, Antarctica- Oligotrophic Lake LV.19.MP6.G1 | ecosystem: Environmental > Aquatic > Freshwater > Lake >... | reverse complement strand
GACTTTTTTGCTTTTAACCTCCGAATCTGGCAGATTTTTATCCACTGCTTTTGCTATAAAGCCCAATGAAATCAATACTTGTTAATGTTTTTGAGGGACGACTAAATAGACAGTAGGAATCAGGTTTTCAGGGAGAACGGACAGTTTACTTCATCCATATTCGCAAAGATTCCGTCCATCCATTTTCTTTTTTTGATGGGTACTGCCATTTTCAGCACTTTGCTGTTGCCTCTTTTTGTCATCCATGTTCCAACTGCATAGCAGTTGAGTCGTAATGTATGTAATCATTGGTGCTTGGGCTTTTCGGAGCTTACTTGTCGGAATAAACTAATCATGTTGTAAGCCAGATTAACCATGCACAGGGCGGCTTCGTTGGCGAAAAATTCTTTGAGGTTAAATCCCCCCAACGCAAAATCGTATTTCAACTCTTTGATTCTATTTTCACAGTCGCCCCTACCTTTGTATTGTTCCCAAATTTGTTTGGCGGGCAGTGTTTGATTGGTATAAAAACAGTGATAGCGGTATTGCTAGTAGCATTCTTTGTCCTCAAAGAGTTTGATTTTCTTGCCGGTTGCCTTCGGTCAGAGGTCATAGTAGTTGGAGCAACGAGTTCCGCAAAGCGGATAGGACTCACAACCATCGAAGGACTGAACGACAGGTTGCTTCCAATTCGATAAGAAGCGCTTCGGGTAACCGGAGGTAGCCTTATCTTAAATAAGAAACAGATTGCACTTGGTATGAGAGCCAAGTGCAGTTACAACCTGGCGAACCACTAATTGCGTGACCCGCATGATTCGTGGTGTGCGAGCCTCTCCCCGTCACCAACAGGTGGCGGGGTGGGCTACTCAATTAACGGCTGGCATAATCTCTTGTCATGTTGATGTCGGCTTTGGTTTTATTACTAATGAAGCTATAACAGAAGTCAGTAAAATAACAGCAATAATTATGAGAGCCATTAAAATTGGAATCGGATAAAAGCCGGATATAAACATTTTTATACCTACGAAAATTAAAATAGCTGCTAAGCCGAATTTAAGATAACGAAAAGATTTATGCATCCCTGCCAAAGCAAAGTATAAAGAGCGCAAACCGAGAATAGCAAAAACATTTGAGGAGTAAACAATGAATGGATCTTTAGTTATTGCTAAGATTGCAGGGATAGAATCCACTGCAAAAATCAGGTCGGTTACTTCAACCATTAATAGCACAATGAATAAAGGGGTTGCAAAAGTTTTTGCATTAAGTGTTACAAAAAATTTATCACCATGAAAAGAATCCGTTACCGAAAACATTTTTTTAAACAAACGAACAACGGGATTTTTGTCGGGGTCAATTTTTTGTTCGAGCTGCAAGAGCATTTTGATTCCTGTGAAAACAAGAAACGCTGCAAAAATGTAAATAACCCAATGGAATTGATTGATGAGAGCAACACCTGCAAAAATAAATATCGCCCTCATCACTAAGGCGCCAATGATTCCCCAAAAAAGAACTTTATGCTGGTAAAGAGCGGGAACATTGAAGTAGGAAAAGATGAGAATGAAAACAAAAATATTGTCAATGCTAAGTGATTTTTCAATCAGGTAGCCTGCCAGAAATTCCAATGCTTTCTCTTTGCCTTGAAAGTAATAGATTCCGTAATTAAAAATTAAAGCCAGTGTAATCCAAACAAAAGTCCAGAGAAGCGCTTCTTTGACTTTTACTTCGTGGTTCTTGCGGTGAAAAACTCCTAAGTCCAATGCTAACATTAGAATCACAAATAAATTGAACCCAATCCATAACCATGTTTCTGTTGTCATAATTTCGTTATTGATATTTTTAAAAGCTGTTTAGAATAATGCTATTCTTTCTTATCTGAGTTAGATTTACTTATCAGGCAATAGGCCACTGCTAAAGAAATTATTATTACGCCCATTCCAATATTCTTCAACCCGTCTGCATCTGCGAATTCTGTTGTAATTAATTTTCTGCTGACTGCAATTAGCCCAATAATCAGAATAAATTGAACTTGAAGAGTTCCTTTTAGCAGGTAATTTTTAAGTGTCTCAATCAATTCAAGTGCAATAAAAATACTCATAAGTAATCACTTCCAAACGGGTAAAATTCTACAAGCCAATAAACTGCTTGTCCTCTAATAGATAATCAGCAGTATTTGTCATGTTGCTTAAAAACGACCTCTCTTTTTTTTCAGAACATAGCTGTTTGCAGACAGGGCGACTTGTTGCGCTTTTGTTTTTTAGCGTAGGTGCTTTGGCAGTTGGCAAGCATCCAAAACATTTCAAGATGGCTGATGAGGTGTATTCTGATTAAAGCTGCTACGGTAGAAAACGCTTTTTTACTTGCTGAGTTCACTCTCAAGACTTGCAGCAGCAGTTGTGCGATGAGTGTACACCATATTTCAGTAGCGTTTTGATGTTTAAATATAGTTTTCTTTGAAAATATTGATAGTAAAGGGTTTGAGAACTATTTTGATTTAAAACGATTTGAACTCAATTTGATTTTAGCGGAGTAAAATATACTCCATGAATCAAGGCAAATATGTTTTTAGTCAATAGATATCGCTCGTTTCTTATACTGACTTCATCGCTTGTGTTCAACGGTATCAAGGGGATTACAAAGTGAAAGATTTAGTTGCCGGAAACAGTTTCTTTGTATGTCTTTTGGTCAGCTCACGCATCGCGAGAGTTTAAGCGATACCATCTTTTGTTTAGCTGCGTGCGAAGGAAAACTCTACCATTTAAGTATCGGCAAAGCGATTTCAAAATCTACCCTGTCTAAAGCAAATAAAAATCGGGATTGGAAAATTTATCAGGACTTCGCCTATCTGCTGATTGCGGAAGCCAAACTACCTTATACCGGTGCAAGCGATTTAGAGATAGCTCTTGAACAAAATGTTTTTGCTATTGATGCCACTACGATTGATTTGTGTATGAACATTTTCCCGCGGGCTACTTTCAGAACCACCAAGTCAGCCATAAAACTTCACACACAACTTGATTTGAAGAATGCCATCCCGCAATTCATTGCCATTACACCAGCGAGTGTTCACGAAGTAAATCTGCTTGACTTGATTCCGTTTGAAACAGAAAGTTTCTACATCATGGACAGAAGATATATTAATTTCAGTCGCTTGTATAAAATTCAATTGGCACAAGCATACTTCGTCATTCGTGCCAAAGACAATCTGCAATTCAAAAGAATCTATTCACATCCGGTAGAAAAACCTACCAGTGTAAAATGCGACCAAACCATTCATCTGAAAAATTATTATGCCTTCAGAGATTATCCTGACAAATTGAGGCGCATAAAATTTTACGATGAAGAGCAAGGCAGATACTGCGTATTTCTTACGAACAATTTTCAACTTAAAGCGGCTTTGTTGCATGAAAAGTACAAAAAGAGAAAAGACTGGTTGACAGGAAGTAGATAATCCGCGCTGGCAAGACCGGTAATTCCGCGTCAAACAATACCACTCTTTCCGCGGCAAAGAAGACCCCCCTGAATTAATTGATTGCTCTGCTGTTTTGCGGACTGTATTTTCATTTGGTAATTGGTGCTTTATAAGTACTACTCATCAAATTTAATTATGGCAAACAAAAACATCAACATAAGCAAACTACGACAAATTCTAAAAATGTACTTCTACAAAACGGGTACACGAACAATCAGTGAGCGGACCGGTGTTTCACGATCTACGATCATGAAGTACCTAGAGCGATACCGGTACATGCAAACCACCTGGGAGGAATTATCTCTTCTCAGCGATAAAAATCTGGATGCTTTGTTTCATCAGCCCCCCCGATGGAGCCTACTGAGCGGGAGAAAACACTTTATGCAGTTTTTCCGGATGTGGAAAAACAACTGAAGTTTCCATGCGAAACACTTCATCGGTTATGGCAGAAATACTTCGAGCAGTATCCGGAGGGATATCAAAGCACTGCATTTTACAAACATGATAATCTCTACAAAAATCGCTCGCACCCTTCCATGCACATAGTGCATAAGGCAGGTGACAAAATGTTTATTGATTTTGCCGGTGAGAAACTTGAGGTAGTTGATCCATTGACCGGGGAAATTTAAAAGGTGGAAGTGTTTGTAGCCATACTTGGTGCGAGCCAGCTAACCTATGTAGAAGTTGTGGAGAGTCAGAACATGGAAGATTTAATACCGGCCAGTGAGAACGCACTGCATTTTTTTGGCAGAGCACCGCTTGCCATCGTACCAGACAATCTTAAATCAGTTGTTACCAAGAGCAGCAGATTTGAACCCCAGATCAACGAAAACTTCCAGGCGCTTGCTGATCATTATGGAATGGCTGTTGTTCCGGCACAGCATACATCCCGAATGATTGTGTTCACGTGCCGCTTGGATTCAAGGGAGTGAAGCAATTTCCTTCTACTTTTTTCAATCAGGTCATTTATCCGTTTAAGAAATAATACCTGTTTATAAAAATTAACTGCCATTGATTTATTGCAAGGCTGAACTCAAGAGGATTACTCTTTGGTGGAAGCGGAAATAAGTTCGACAACGGCTTCATGGATTAATTCCGGATTTTGCCACGGAACAAAATGCCCCATTTTATCAACTTCCCTAACCACCAAAGGAGCGGCATTTACCAAAACCCGTTTAGCAAACACTGCATTACCAGGTGGAACTAGCCTATCCGCAGTGCCTTGAATAACTGTGACCGGTACGCTGATATTTACCCAAAGAGGCAGCATCGCCTCCAGTTCCTTTTTTAAAGCCAGTATCTCTTTGTTGCTTTGAACGAGGATTCCAGGCAATATCCATTGTATGATTTTCCAGGATGCCAACGTGTTGAACCATTCTTTTTTTTCAAGTTCAGGATCAATGGCGCCTGCCACGATCACCATTCCATTCACCACGTCCGGGTAATCTATCGCCAGCCGTGCAATAACCGACCCTCCGTAAGAATGTCCCACCCAAACCGCTTTTTCCCCGGGGTACTTTTGTTGCAACATTTCCGCGAGGCTCGCTGCGTGTTTTTGCAGAGATGTTTCCGCTGCCTGTGAAGACCCGCCATAACCAAGGCGGTCAAAGGCAATCATCCTTGTTTTAGAAACTAGCGTTTTGTTAGTCAGAATATCCAGATAGTCGGTCCATGAGCCGGGTGACCCGTGAACAAAAACCACCAAAGGCATTGAGTCGCTTCCCACTTCAATCCCTTCAAGGTGAAATCCATTTTGAAAATATCTAACGGATTTAGCCGTTACATTTGATTCTCGGAAGCGCATGTCTGGATTTCGTTTGAAAATAATTTGCCCAAGTACCCGGAAGCCGAATAGAATGAACACACATAAGGTGACCAGGGAACCGATAATAATTAGCGCTGATCTTTTAGTCATATGGCTCGTGCTATAGTTTCGGCTTCCGCTTTTTATTCGTCTGTATTTTCATGATCAGTGAGGCGGAGAAGGAAAAAATGTTGCCGATGTTTTTACCTGCGGGAATATAAGCGGCATTCAGCGCAAAGCCGGTGTGAGAATCAATTGAATAGTAAAATCCTGCGCCTAATTTCAGATAGTCAACGGCATAAAGTTGTGAAGGTTTCACAATACTGTCTTCGAAATCCACTCCGTCAAAAGTTTTTTGATACTCGGCATACAAGTCAAAATAGTAATACTGTGCTGCCAGACCGCCTTTCAGCATCAGCGTCATGAAATTGCCGGGGCGCGAGGGCTGGAACAAAGGATTGGCAGCCTGCGCCTCCTCAATGGTGGCATCAGAAAGCCTGTCCACCCTGAGGTGGTAAGCTCCTGTGAAGTTGATAAACGTGCCTTTTTCAAATTCAAATTGAGCCACTGCCTTCAGCGGAATGACCTGCGCCCGCTGACCCAAAGCGCCCGTCACGTCAGGTTGATAGTTCGAAACCGGAAAACTGTAGCCTGTACTCAGGATGATACCTAATTTATTTTTCTCTTTCACCTGAACGTACAGCGGGCGGTACTTTATGAAAAGGCCCAAATCCTGGAAATTCTTTTCCTCCTCTGTAATGACAAACGGAAGTGTCAAAACCGCATCCACTTTATCGCTTATACCATATTCGGTGAAAAGCCCTGCGGTATGTGATTCATATTCCAGGTCAAATTGTTTGTTATCTGCGCCAAAATATTTGTTGCTGCTCGAATAGGTGTAGGATAAAGCAATATCCAACATTCCCTTGCCTTTCAGATAGCCGTCAATGGGACCCTGCCCGCGCACCTTGCCATGTAGCACAAGAAGAGTAGCAGAAAAAATAATGCACCTGAAAACCCTAAGAATCATTTTGCTTTTATTTTTACATGAGCTGGCTCCAGCATTAGCTTTCGCAATAAGACAGGTATTCAAACGATATTAGTTGTCTGAATTTTCAAGACCTGACAATCTCAAAGAAAATATTTTATTTGCATTTACATACAGGGCAAATCAATTCTCCATGTTCATTCCTTTGTTTTGCCGGTATTTACTTGGTAACCTGAAAATAATAACCGACTTTTTTAAGACTTCTTGCCACTAGTAACATAAACAACTTTCAATAAAATGTTCATTTACTTTTTTAATAAACTGCTTAGGATATTCCTTACACTATTTATCTTACAGTTTACTATTGCACCTGGTTATGCAGGTGGACATTGGACGCCAATGAAGCATAAGGGGATTTTCATTAGTTCGGTCAGCCCCATCATATATAGCACCCTATCTGATCAAAGTGGCGGCATATCGCTCCATCGAAGAGTTTCGGATATTACCTTGCAACTTTATTCAGAGTATGGCATAACTAATAATCTGGCAGTCGTACTGAATTGGCCGTTTAAATATGTACAAACGGGGTCGTCCATTCGGTCAGGTGGAGACTCAGTTACTTTGCCCTCCGGACGCATGATATGTTTGGGAAATGCAAGCATGGAGCTGAAGTATAAGTTTTACCAGAAAAACAAAGTTATTCTTACCGGTGGCATAAAGAGCGAGGCGCCCACTTCAAAATACAGGAACGAAACCGGTTTGAGAACTGGCTACGATTGTTGGTCAATTATACCTACAGCTCACGTTGGCTTCGGTTACTCTGAGCGTCTTTATTCCTAATTAATGGCTGCATATGCTTTCAGAACCAATGATTATAGTGATGAATGGCGAGCCGCTCTTGAACTTGGTTATAAGCTTAAAAAGCCTTTTTGGATTGCCATATTATTGGACGCAAGGCAGTCAATTAACAATGGCAGTCGGAATGATGCAGATCCTGGTTTGTCCAATAACTTGCAAACAGGTCTATACCTCAATGACCAACAGTATTTTGCATGGGCATTTAAATTTTCTTACAACATTAATGAACGTCTGGGGCTTAATTGGTCTTTAGGCGGAGGTTTTAAGACCCAGTATATTACCAGAACACCTGCTTTCGCATTCGGTATATTTTATGATTGGCAAAAGAACAAGAAGATATAAAAGCCTGATTAAGTTACGCATAAGAAACTCGATCCAAATAATTTAACCAAACGGTGAGGAATTTGTCAGGAAACCGGGTGGTCTGCAACCAATTGATTGTTTCAGCTAAAGAGGGGACTATCTCCAGTTATTAGAGCATTAATTAAATTGAAACGTGCGATCTGACAGACTATTAATGGTATTTGTAAAAAACCCTGTATTGGGAAAAGTGAAAACACGCCTTGCTAAATCTCTGGGTGATGAAAAAGCTTTGGGTATTTACAAGATAATGTTACGTTATACCCGAATCATTGCAATGGATGTGGACTGTGACAAAGCAGTTTTCTATTCTGACTTTGTGGAAGCGGGAGATAAATGGAGTGAAGCAGGTTTCGCTCAACAAGAACAGAAGGGAGATGATTTAGGTGAAAGAATGTTGAACGCTTTCAAATACGCTTTTCCCCTTCAATATCGCAACGTAGTAATTATCGGCAGCGATTGCCTGGAACTCAACGATGAAATCATTGCTGATGCTTTTGACTATCTTGAGAAGCATGAGATTGTGCTTGGTTCGGCAAAGGACGGAGGATATTAATTGCTTGGGATGAAAAAACTTTATCCGGAATTGTTTGTGAACAAACAATGGAGCACCTCCAGCGTCTTGCCGGATACACTTAAGGATATTTCAATGCTTAATGTTTCCATGAAATGACTTCCGGTACTTTCAGATGTTGATGAAGCGGAGGATTTGTACCGAAAAAGTTCAAGAACCAATCAATTCTAAACACATCAATTATGACAAATGCGGTTTTATTATCCCTTTCTTTACTTTTGTCCTTTAGTTGTAAATCCACTTCATTCGCAGGTGGCAGTAAATCCCCCTCACACGAAACATGGAACACCCTTCTAAGAAAACATGTAACCGAGGCAGGCAATGTGCACTATAAGAGCTTTCAGTCAGATTCAATTGAGTTGCAAAAATATCTGAAACTCCTCAGCAATAATCCGCCCAATGAAACAATCTGGACTGTTAATGAGCAAAAAGCCTATTGGATAAATGCTTATAATGCTTTTACAATTCAATTGGTTTTGAAATATTATCCCTTAAAAAGTATTAAAGATATTGGAAGCTCCATCCAAATTCCGTTTGTCAATACTCCGTGGGATGTAAAGTTTATTTCTATCGGTAATGAAAAAATGGATTTGAACAACATTGAGCACGGACAGCTTAGAAAAAAGTTTGACGACCCCCGCATTCATTTTGCCATTGTGTGTGCTTCAAAATCGTGCCCTGTATTGCTGAACGAAGCCTATGATCCAGCACGGCTCGAACAGCAATTGGATAAACAGGCAAAAGTTTTTTTGGCGGATACCTTCCGAAACAAAATTGCAGCGGACAAAATTCAGCTCTCCAAAATTTTCGATTGGTTTAAGGGAGATTTCACCAAAAATGGTTCGCTGATAGATTATCTCAATAAATATGCTCTAGTTAAAATCAATGCTAATGCTGAAAACTCTTATCTCGATTATGACTGGAGTTTGAATGAATAGCTATTTGAAAAATAAATTATGAGCAAGCACATTGTAATAATTGGCAACGGAATTTCAGGAATTACTTGTGCAAGGCATGTACGCAAATTGAGCAAGCACAGCATTACCGTTATTTCATCTGAATCCGAACACTTCTTTTCACGTACAGCGCTGATGTATATATACATGGGACACTTGAAGTTTGAGCATACCAAACCATACGAAGATTATTTCTGGAAAAAAAACAAAATAGATCTTATTAAAAAATTTGTTAAACAAGTAGATACTAAAAATAAATTGGTTCTTTTTTCTGATGGTTCCTCAATCGGTTATGATACACTTGTACTTGCTACCGGATCAAAGTCTAACAAATTCGGCTGGCCCGGACAGGATTTTAAAGGTGTACAAGGGTTATACCACTTACAGGATTTGGAAAATATGGAAGAAAACACCAAAGGTGTTTCCAGCGCTGTAATCATTGGTGGTGGATTAATTGGTATTGAAATGTCAGAAATGCTTCGTTCGCGAAAAATTGGAGTAATATTTCTTGTACGAGAAAAAAACTTTTGGGATAATATTTTACCTGTTGAAGAAGCAAAGATGATTAACCGTCATCTTGGGGAGCATCACGTTGACCTCCGCCTTGAGGCTGAGCTAAAAGAAATCAAAGCAGATTCAGCCAGACGAGTAAGTTCTGTAATTACCAATAAAGGAGAAGAAATCCCCTGTCAATTTGTAGGGCTTACAGTTGGTGTTAGTCCCAATATTGATTTTCCAAAAGATTCCGGTATTGAAACCCAACGTGGAATATTGGTGAATGAATTTTTTGAAACGAATGTAACCGATGTTTATGCTATTGGTGACTGTGCCGAATTTCGTGTGCCACCTGCAGGAAGAAAATCAATTGAACAGGTTTGGTACACAGGGCGTATGCATGGAGAAACACTTGCAAAAACTATCTGTGGAGAGCGTTCAGCCTACTCACCCGGACATTGGTTTAATTCCGCAAAGTTTTTTGACATAGAATATCAGACATACGGGAATGTTCCAAATGTTATTACCACTCCCTTGAGTTCATTTTATTGGGAACACTCATCGGGCAAAATATGTTTTAGGTTGGTTTATGATTTTCAATCTAAAAACCTGATTGGAATAAATGTGTTTGGAATAAGAATGCGTCATGAGGTTTTTGACCGATGGCTTTCGGAAGGCAGAAAAATAGATTATGTACTGGAGCATCTACCCGAAGCCAATTTCGACCCTGAATTTTACAGAAAATATGAACCTGAAATTATAGCACAATATAATATGGAATCAAACAAGAATCTAAAATTAAAAGCAAGGAAGGGTTTATTAGCAACATTTTTTAAATAAAATTTCTATGGAAAATAACCCATCAATCAGCATTAGTAATCCACTACCACCGGAAACGGATACTATTCAAAAAATAGGATTAATTCTTTTTTCGATTGGCATTTTACTGTTTATTATAGCTGGCATTGGAGTAGGTAGTGAAAAGCCAATACTGTTTTTTTCGTTAAGCATTGGGTTGTCTGTTGGAGGCGCACTTATTTATTTTATTAAAAAATATTTAAAGGAACCTGCTGGCGTAAAAAATAATAGAGTCTGGCAAAACTCTTTGACATCAAGAGGAATCTTTGGATTTATTTTCGGAATAATCATTACCGGGTTTTACGTAGTTCTTTATTGGTTTCCTTCTGTTCTGGATAATCTTATTCGTTTAATGGATCCGCTCAGCAACCTTATCAGAGGTAAAGATGCTGATCAATGGTTTTTATATGGAACCTTATATACTTTGGCAATAGTAGTGATGGGAATAAAAGCCATTTTAAAGTATCGCCATTCCAATTATCAGATCGTAAGAACATCCTCTATCATGTTCTTTCAATTGGGATTTGCTTACCTGATCCCGGCTGTATTACAACTTTTTAATCATCCGGAATTTTATTTCAGCTATTTCTGGCCACTGAAGTATGAATATTTATTTCCTTCTACAGTCAATTATTTGTCAGAGCAACCTGGAGCGTTGGGAGTATTTATGATTTTTTGGGGAGGGGTAATGACTTTTATAGCAACACCTATTTTAACTTATTTTTTTGGCAAGCGTTGGTATTGTTCATGGGTATGTGGCTGTGGCGGATTAGCGAATACTGCCGGAGATCCTTTCCGTCAATTATCAGATAAATCCCTCAAAGCCTGGAAAATTGAGAGATGGATGATTCATAGTGTTTTGGTTTTTATTGTTGTTACTACAAGCTTATTGTGGATTAATTCATACTATCAAGGGGCTGTTCTTGGAAATATATCCGGGGGTTTTGCTAAAACGTATGGCTTTTTAATAGGCGCTATATTTTCGGGTGTCATTGGTGTTGGGTTTTATCCTATTATGGGAACACGGGTTTGGTGTCGGTTTGGTTGTCCTATGGCTGCTTATCTCGGAATACTCCAAAAATATATTTCAAAATTCAGAATTACAACAAATGGAGGACAGTGCATTTCATGTGGTAACTGCTCTAACGCTTGCGAAATGGGAATTGATGTACAGGCGTATGCACAAAAAGGGCAAAATATAATTCGTGCTTCTTGTGTTGGTTGCGGAATGTGTGCTACTGTATGCCCAAGAGGGGTTCTTAATTTAGAAAATGGACCTTTAAAAGGGAGAATTAATGATAACCCCATTCTTATTGGAAACAAAGAAGCAAAACTAATCTTATAATTAAAATATGCTTATAAAAATCGCTGTTGTCCTCGTGCTGACGCTTTATACGCTATCCATGTTGGTGATTTTTCTTTACAGCATCGCACAGGCACAATTAGTGTATTGGTATTTGAAAGCCAAGAAAGCAAATGTTCCTCCTCTTGCCCGTCTTTCTGAAAAATCGCTCCCTATTGTAACGGTGCAGTTGCCGGTCTTTAATGAATTGTATGTGGTAGAAAGATTGATTGACGCTACTGCTCAACTGGACTATCCGCAAGCAAAGTTAGAGATACAAGTGCTGGACGATTCGACCGATGAAACCAGCGAGATCATAGTCCAGAAAGTTGCCGAGTGGCAGCTTAAAGGAACAGACATCAAGCAGGTCAGAAGAAGCAACAGGGAGGGATTTAAAGCGGGCGCTCTGAAAGAGGGAATAGCTACTGCAAAAGGAGTGTTCATTGCCATATTCGACTCTGATTTTCTTCCGGCAAAAGATTTTCTTCAAAAAACCATTCCACATTTTCATGATAAAAAAACAGGGATGGTGCAAACACGATGGGCGCATCTTAATCAAAATTATTCACTGCTGACCAAAGCTCAGGCGTTTATGCTTGATGCTCATTTTTCCATTGAGCAAACAGGCAGAAACCAAGCAAATTATTTTATCAATTTTAACGGAACTGGCGGTGTGTGGCGCAAATCGTGCATTTTGGATGCGGGCAACTGGCAGCATGATACGCTGACCGAAGATATTGACTTGAGTTACCGTGCGCAGTTGAAAGACTGGAAGTTTGTTTACCTGGAAAATGTTGACTCGCCCGCTGAGCTACCTCCCGTGATGAGTGCTTTCAAAACGCAGCAATACCGCTGGACAAAAGGAGGAGCAGAGACCGCCAGGAAGCATTTCCGGGAAATATTGAATTCCAAAAAATCTTTTCATGTGAAATGGCATGGGTTGGTTCATCTTTTTAACAGCGCTGCCTTCATTAGCATTATTACAAGCGCTATTCTGAGTGTTCCAATGCTTGTGCTGAAACCGCATTTTCCGCAATACCGGGATTTTTTTTCGATTGCATCCCTGTTTCTCATGAGCTTTGGGGTATTGGGAATTTTATATTGGTATTCCAGTTTGAGCAGGCATAAGAGCAAACTAAAAGCAATGCTTTATTTTTTCCGCACCTTTCCCTTGTTTCTTTCGGTGATGATGGGGCTTTCGTTGCATAATACCATTGCGGTAGTAGAAGGTTTTTTAGGAAAGAAAACTCCGTTTGTAAGGACTCCGAAATTCAACATCGTGCATAATAAGGATAGCTGGCACAAAAACCGTTATATCGCCCCACTGCAAGTGAATTGGCTAAATGCTTTCGAAGGACTGTTATCGCTATACTTTTTAACGGCTGTAATAATGGCTTTTCGCCAGGGAGATTACAGTTTTTTACCCTTCCACCTGATGCTCGCGTTCGGATTTGGCATCGTGTGCTACTACTCGGTTTTCCAGTCGCAGATGAAATTTAACTCCAGACAATGATTAAGCCAGTTGCCTTACTGATGTTACTATTCCCGATTGAATCGTATGATAGAAAGTGAACAAAAGAATGTAGCAGTTATCATTCCTGCTTTCAATGAAGAAAATTCGGTTGGAAATGTTATTAGAGACATACCCAAAGAATTAGTAAATGAAATTATTGTGGTGAACAACAATTCAAATGACAGAACGCGGTTAAGTGCTGAAAGAGCGGGCGCTACCGTGCTAGATGAAAAATGGCAGGGATACGGTTATGCTTGCTTGAAAGGCATTGAACATGTGCGGAATTTGCATCCGCAGCCAAAAATTGTTGTTTTTTTAGATGCTGATTATTGGGACTATCCTGACGAAAATTCAAGTTTCAAATGCAACTTTAACGAGTGATACAAAGGAGTAATATTTTCAAAAGAGAGAGGCGGAATACCTCCCTCCTCTGATGGAAATATTGCCCAAATTGGCTCCTCGTCCAAAAGTTGTCAATTGTGGCTCCTATCACCGTAGAACAAAGGTATCAAATTCAGGCGCTGGTTGTCGCTGAACACACTCCAACTGAAATTGCAAAGACTATTAGTAAATGCAAGTCGGTAGTCAGTTTTGCTGTTTCTCCGCAAATCTCCGCACCCTTTTTTACTTTCCGCGTACAATAATTCAAAATCAACACGCGGCTTATATTTTTTCTGCACCGGGGTTTAAAAAGGTGCCTTCCTTTCCCTGAAAAGGAACGCAAATTTTAAAAAGGCGGAACCGGTTGCTTCCTGATGAAGCCGGAATTCAAAAAGGGAGACCGGTTTTTTAAGAAGTGCGTCCCTTTTTGGGAGAGGGGCAAAGGGTTTTCACGTTCGGAGTCATTTCCCCCCAAATCCTGTCCCCGGATTTTGAAAGCCGCCTCACTTTTTTCATGCATTTCGCACAACCGGGGTATTTTTTCTCCCCTTATATTTTCGCGGTTTTTAGTATACAGCCCCTGCTTTCACTTCTTGCTCATCCCGCGCAAAAACTCCTCGATACTCATTCTCTTTTTTCCTTCTAATTGCACTTCTTTGGGAATGATGAAGCCATCGGGCGTGGTGATTTTTAAATCTTTTTCAGAGAATAAAAATGTGCCCGCAGGCATATCGGGCGTTTTGAAAAACTTCGTTGCGCGATAAATCTTAAACACTTTGCCATCAAGCATTGTCCACGCACCGGGGTGGGGCGAAAGTCCGCGGATGAAGTTGAACACCTCCACCGCAGATTGCTGCCAGTTGATTTGGCAACCTTCGCGCGTGAGCTTGGGCGCAACCTTGCTTGAGATTGTTTGCGACTGTTTTAAGGCGGGCGCTTCCTCTTTTTCAATCGCCTGCACGGTTTTTAAAATCAACGCTGCGCCAAGGTGCATCATGCGGTCGTGCAACTCACCCGCAGTTTCATCCATGCTGATAGGAATTTTTTCCTGGAAGATGATTTTGCCCGTATCAATTTCTTTCTCGATAAAAAAAGTGGTGACGCCTGTTTCCGTTTCGCTATTGATGATTGCCCAATTAATCGGAGCAGCTCCGCGATAGTCGGGCAGCAGAGAGCCATGCAGGTTAATCGTTCCCAATTTCGGCAAACCCCAAACTGCTTCGGGCAACATGCGAAACGCAACCACCACTTGCAAGTCAGGTTTCAGCGATTTCAATTCATCAAGAAACTGTGGGTCTTTCAGCTTCACGGGCTGCAACGCGTTCAGGTTGTTTGCAACGGCAAATTGCTTCACGGCAGATTGGGTAATGTGCAATCCTCTGCCAGCGGGCTTATCGGGCGCGGTGATAACGCCCACCACATCAAAGCCGTTCTTCACTAAAATTTCTAATGAAGGAACAGCGAAATCAGGAGAACCCATGAAGACTATTCTCACGTTGCTATATATTTAAAGTTTAAGGTTTAAAATCCCACTTGCGCGTTTGCATTGAGGATTGAGAAGGGAGATGCGCTGGTATTGAGTGCAGGACAGGGGGATGATGATTTAGTTTCAAGTTTAAACTTTTAACTTCATTCGAAATCAGCGTAGAGCAGATACTTCATCCGCACGTTTTTAAACTGCTCCAATTCAAGCATCCAGCTTGCTCTTATTTCATCTTCGCTTTTTCCTTGCTCAATTTGTTTTTGCAATTCGGTAGTGCCTGTGAGTTTGGTAAAGAATGGTGTAAAGAATTTTTCCTTATTGGGAAATTTTTGATAGAACTCGATGAGCCATTCAAGGTTCAAGGATTTTCTTTTTAAGAAATAATCGCGTTGTAAAGTGGAGAGGTCAATGCCTTTGCACTGCACATCTTTCAGCGGAGGTTCTTTTGCGCCTTCCATACTTTTCGGAGTGAAGGTGAATGTTCCGGCAGCAAAATCAGGATGCCCGATAATTTGAAAAGGCTTGTCCGTGCCGCGCCCCACGCTCACAGGCGTACCTTCAAAAAAACAGAGAGAAGGGTAGAGGTACATCGCGGTCATGTTCGGCAAATTGGGCGAAGGCTTCACGCGCACCTTGTACAACATCGAGTGGTCATAGTTTTCGCAGGCAATCACGGTGAGTTTGCACTGCGCTCCGTTCTTGAGCCACTTTTCACCGTTGAGCATTTTCGCATATTCGCCAATCGTCATTCCATGCACCACCGGCACAGGATGCATTCCCACAAATGAGCGATAAGCAGTATCAAGCACCGGACCATCAATATAAAAGCCATTGGGATTTGGGCGGTCAAGCACAATCAACTCTTTGTCGTTTTCCGCGCAGGCTTCCATCACGAAATGAAGCGTGGAGATGTAAGTGTAAAAGCGCGCGCCCACATCTTGAATATCAAACACGAGCACATCAAGGTCGTTTAAGTTTTCAGGCGTTGGTTTTTTATTGTTGCCATAAAGCGAAACAAGGGGCAAGCCTGTTTTCTCATCAATACCGCTTTTCACTTTCTCGCCCGCATCAGCCGTGCCACGAAAGCCGTGTTCAGGTGTAAGAATTTTCTTAACGGAAATTTTTAGTTTCAGCAGTGAGTCAACGAGATGAGTTTCTTTGTAAGGCGCACCCACCAAAGAAGTTTGATTCACCACCATTCCCACGTTTTTTCCTTTCAGCTTTTCCAGATATTGGTCGAAGCGTTCAGCGCCCACAACGATAGGCTTAGTTTGTGGTTGTTCTTGCTGCTCTAAAGGTTTTTGTTCAGCATTAATACACGCGGTGAGAAGAAACCCAAGCGAGAAACACAGCAGGAATTTGAGTCCGTTCATTTCTGTTTATCTTGCTGGCGAAATTACCGTTTGGAGTTTACAGTTGACAGTTTGCAGTTTTCAGTTAGTTCGATGTAAGTCATAAAACGAATAGAGAAAAGCTGCGTTGAGACAACTTCAAACTCCAAACTCCAAACTCCAAACTCCAAACTTTGAGCATCGAGCGCTTCATCGCCCGCAAAATTCTCTTCAACGCGCCTAAATCTTTTTCGCGCTACATCGTTTCTATTGCCATTGTGGCGGTAGCGTTGAGTTTGTCGGTGATGATTGTTGCAACAGCATTAGTGAATGGCTTTCAGCAGGAAATCAGTTCAAAAGTGTTTGGCTTCTGGGGGCATATCCACATCACCAAATACGGCTTTGGAAAATCATTTGAAGATAATCCTGTTTCTATCAATCAAACCTTTTACCCTTCGCTTGATACGATGGAGAACGTGCATCATGTGCAAGTATTCGCCAACAAAGCAGGTATTATTAAAACTCCCGACCAGATTGAAGGCATTATTTTAAAAGGAGTTGGAAAAGATTTCGACTGGGATTTTTTCGACAAATATTTAGTGAGAGGAAATGTTTTCAGCGCGGCTGATACGAGCATCGCGCGCGACATTCTTATTTCAGGGCAAACTGCCAGCCGCTTAAAAATTGACACAGGCAATGTGGTGAATGTTTACTTCATCCAGTCGCCCCCTCGTGTGAGAAGGCTGCGTGTTTGCGGTATTTATAATTCAGGGTTGGAGGAATATGATAAATATTATGCGCTGGTGGACATCCGCCAAATCCAGCGGCTGAATGATTGGGATGATACGCTTGTGAGCGGCTTTGAAGTCTATCTTGATGATGTGGATTTGTTGCAACAAACAGCGGATGATGTTTATTACGAAAGATTGCCGCCCGAACTTACCGCGCAAACCATCAAAGAGATTTATCCGAACATCTTTGATTGGCTTGCATTGCAGAACATGAATGAAATCATTATTCTTGTTCTGATGGCGCTGGTTGCGGCAATCAACATGATTACTTGTTTGCTTATTTTGATTTTGGAACGCACGAACATGGTAGGCATCCTCAAGGCGCTTGGCGCTGATGACGGTTCGGTACGAAAAATATTTCTCTACAAAGCATCCTACATTCTCTTGTTTGGGTTGCTTGCAGGAAACATCTTCGGCATCGGCATTTGTCTTGCCCAGAAATATTTTCAATTCATCCGCCTGCCCGAAGAATCCTATTACGTTTCGATTGCGCCCGTAGCGATTGATTGGATTGCGATTCTGCTTTTAAATGCCGCCACGTTTGCCGTTTGCATCGCTGCATTGTTTATTCCTGCGATAATAGCCGGAAGAATTACTCCGGTGAAGGCGATAAGGTTTCAGTAAATATTAGAATTTAAACTACTTGCATAGGGCAATCAAAGAATTTTGCAACAGCATCTCGTTTACGTTGAAAATTACTATTAACCGTTACTCAAAATTGTGCATGATTTCTTTTGAAAGAAAATAGTAATTGCTTGCCGTCAGTTGAAAACACCTGCCAGAGGCAAAGAGTCTTAGTATTTTTGAAATACAGCAAATCGCAAATGAATTTATTGCAGAAACTTTTTGGCTCATCAGGGTCAAAGACCGTGATAGAATTTCCGGAAGAACATTCTTTGATAACTGCATATAATAAAACCCGCAACAGGGAGGCTCATCACAGCGCCTGCCTGGCTCCTTCTGTCAATATGATTTTTCGGAAGATGGCACCGTAAGGGTGTGCTGCCACAATCGTGAAAACCTGCCCGGTATTTATCCTGAGAAGACAATCCATGAATTATGGCATGGTGGGGATGCCGTTTTGTTCAGGCAGAAAATGAAGGAGTTTCAATTCCTCTCAGGCTGTTGAGGCTGCGCCCGTGATTATGACCGTGGCCGGTTTGAGGGTATGCCCGCTAAGCATTTTGACAGCCTGCCCAGTCATAGCACCCATCCTACCATGATGGAGTTTTTGCTCAGCAACACCTGCAATCCGGAGTGCATCATGTGCTGTGGTGAGCTGTCATCTTCCCTCCGCACCAAGCGCGAGAAGCTGCCGCTACAGAAAAGCCCCTACGGAAAGGAGTTTATCAATCAGATACAGGAGTTTATCCCGTATTTGAAGGAAACAAGATTCAGCAGTTCGGGCGAAGCTTTTTTGATTCATCTGAATTTCGAATTAGGGGAGTCGCTCATAGAAAAAAATCCAGAATGACTCATTGTGGTGCAAACCAATGGAACCATCATGAACGCCCGCGTCAGGGATTTCCTGGTACGCGGCAATTTTAAGATCGGTGTTTCCGTTGATTCGTTGAAAAAGGATGTATATGAATCCATCCGGCTCAACGCTTCCTTTGACCGAGTGATGGAAAACATCCGCTATTTTGCCGACTACAGCGCCAGACGTAACAAAACTTTAACCATTTCCATCTGCGTGATGAGGCAGAATTGGTGGGAACTTCCCGACTTCATCAATTTCAGCAACAGCATTGGCGCGATGGCCACTTTTCATAAAGTGATGACACCCCTGCAATACGCCATTCATAATCTGCCGCAAGCTGCCATACAGCATATCTATGATGAATTGTCGGCTTATCAGTTTCCTACAGGAAGCATGATTGAACGCACGAACAAGGAGCATTATGAAAATTATACTTCTTTATTATGTGCATGGTCAAAAGATGCCGGCTGGCGGCAGCAGCAGGAACCCGCTGACTTGCAAAAGCTCACTATAGCGGAGTTGTTGAATCATTTCACTTCCAACCTGAGGACATACATCCTTGAGCAAAATATGATCGAAAAGGACAGAGGCTTTCTGATCCAAACATCTGAAAAAAGAATTAACAATGTGTTAGGCTTGTTTGAAAATGATCAGCTAAGAAAAGCATGGTTGTTACTGCTATGCGCCATCCCGATGCCAAACATTTTTCCTGCCATAAAAAACCTGACTACGGAAAAACTGTATGAGCTATCCCTGATCCGTATCAAAGACAATCAGCAGGATACTTTTCTCACTCAGTAAGAAATGCTGGTTTGAAGAGTTTGTAATTTTAACGATTTAATGTCGGAGAAAGCAATGTTGGAAATGGCGTTGAGGTCAGCCGATTTTTACAGACCGTGTTGCTTTTCGTGCCTGAATTTTTTGGAAGACACGGACTCCGGCAAGGGCAAACATTCCTAACCATGAAACCAATAAAGCAATGCCTATCATCTGGTTTTTTGAAATATTTTACGTAGTTACTTAAGCAAATGTTGCCGGGTTGATAGGTGGAGTCACTTTAAAGCAAAGTCATGCAAAGTAAAGCCCGTATTAGAAACGATTCATTTCTTTTAAACGAAAATAGTGGTTGCTTTGCAGCAGAATACAGAAAATGACAAACGAAAACACTTCTGAAATACGCCTGAAAGTGCAGTTAGATGCGCAGAAACTTCCCGAACGCATCACGTGGGAAGCAACTGAAACGGGCCAAGGCGAGCAAGACAGCAAAGCCTTCATGCTTTCTATTTGGGATGACAAAGACAAATCTTCGCTGCGCATTGACCTTTGGACAAAAGACATGCGCATGGATGATATGACGCGGCATTTCATTCAAACGCTTATCAGCATGGCGCAGACGTATGAAAAGGCAACAGGCGCAAAAGAGGTAGCTGCGGAAATGAAGAAATTCTGCGACTCGCTCACCATTAAAATCAATAGTCAGTTTAAAGAAGGCGCATAGACTTTGTGAATTATCATTATTTTGTCAAATTATCTTTCATGCAAATTGGCGTGCAACTATCCAGCGTTCTGGAGTTATCCAACTAATTAAACCAACCGTCTATGAAGCTCCGCATCCTGTTAGTAGAAGACGAAAAGAATATCCAGGAAGCTATTCGCGTCAATCTCGAAATGGAAGATTACGAAGTGGAAGTAGCAATGAACGGACAACAGGCATTGAAGAAATTTAAAGAGCAGCGTTTCAATCTCGTGATTCTTGACATTATGATTCCTGAACTGGATGGCTATGCGGTGTGCGAGAAAATCCGCCTTGAAAATATGGATATCCCTATTTTATTTCTCACGGCAAAAGATACTTCGGCTGATAAAATCAAGGGACTGAAGTTGGGCGCTGATGATTATGTAACGAAGCCGTTTAATCTCGAAGAAGTGTTGCTGCGTGTGCAGGTGCTTGTGAAACATAGTGTGAAAGGAACAAAAGAAGAGTCCACGATTAAGACTTACAGGTTTGACGGGAATGAAGTGAATCTCGCCACCTTTGAAGCGATAGGCGTGAATGGCGCAATCAAACTCACAAAGAAAGAAGCGCAACTGTTAAAGTTGATGATTGACCACAAAAATCAGGTTGTTTCCCGTCAGCAGATTTTACAGTATGTGTGGGGCTATGATATTTATCCATCCACGCGCACCATTGATAACTTCATTCTTTCCTTCCGCAAATACTTTGAGAAGGATGCAGGCAACCCGCGCCACTTCCATTCCGTGCGCGGAGTAGGGTATAAGTTTACAGACTAAGGGCATCTTTGAAAACCTCTACCGTACATCCTCTCTAAATGGTGAGGGTAGGGTGAGGCTATAAAAAAGTAAGTTTTTAGAGATGCCCTTAAGTTTTACTTTTTCTGCAAGATGCGTTTCCGGTGTACTACGCCCCAATCTTTCAGCGCCATCATCACTGTTTCCAATGACCTTCCATAAGGAGTCAACTCATATTCCACCGTAACGGGTTTTGTGTCATAAACCGTGCGGGTAATCAGTTGGTTGATTTCTAAATCGCGCAGTTCTTTTGATAACATGCGGGCGGTGATGCGTGGTATTTCACGTTCCATTTCTTTGAAGCGTTTTTTCCCGAACATCAACGCTCCGATAATCGGCAGTTTCCATTTTCCGCTCAGAATGTAGAGCGTGTCGCGGATGGGCGTTATGAATTGCGAACACTCAGATTCGCTGTGTTTTGGAAGGGGTGCAGCAGTTGTTTTTGCCATGTGGTGTTAGTTGTTGCTATACCGGAGTATAGCGATATACTTTGGTATAGTGATTACGAATGTATAGCAGATGTACATAAGTTTGCAATGTTAATTCATTTTTTAAAAACAAAAAAACAGTACAATGAAAACAAATGCACTCTTTCTTGCAATGGCGGCAACGCTGTTCTTCTCCTTCATCCCCGTTGAATCTGCTACATGGTCGGTGGACAAAACACATGCGCGGCTTGGCTTTTCCGTTTCGCACCTGATGGTGTCGGAAATGGATGGCTCTTTTAAAAAGTTTGATGCCACAATCACCGGCTCGGAAGATGATTTTTCTGACGCGGTGGTAACGCTTACCGCTGATGTCAACAGTATTGACACCGACAACGAGCAACGCGATGCGCACCTAAAAAACGCGGATTTCTTTGATGCGGAGAAATATCCCGCGATCGCTTTCAAAAGCTCTTCATTTAAAAAGGCAGGGGAGAAGAAGTACAAAGTGACAGGCGACCTCACGATGCGCGGTGTAACGAAAACCATTGTGCTGGATGCCACTTACAACACGGGAGTTCACCCGATGACCAAAAACACGATTGCAGGTTTCAAAGTAACGGGCGTTGTGAAGCGTTCTGATTTTGGCGTGGGTACTTCGTTTCTTGCAAATATGATTGGCGATGAAGTGAGCCTCGTTGCGAATGCGGAGTTTATCAGGAATTAAGCGGTGAAACGAAATAGTAATAATGTCAGGACTCCCCGCTCCAAATGGAAAGGGGCGGGGGTGAGGCTAATAAGAGAACTTTCGCTTGCAGGGAAATCAATGCCCTTGCGCTTTCGTAAGCGCTACGTTGAATTTCATCGTAAACTCGTCATAAACAATTTTATCACCGATTTCAGGGAAGAATGATTTCGAGCGATGCTGCACATCATATTTTGAGCGGTCAATTACTGCTGTTCCGGTGAAACGCAGTTTGCCTGCTTCCTCTGCAAACTTTGCATTGAACGAAACAGGATTTGTCTTGTCGCGGATGGTCATGTTGCCGCTGATAGTGTGCGTGTTTCCATCTTTGTCGGGTGCGGCAATTGTATTCAATGAAGTGATGGCGAATGTCGCTTTCGGATAAAGTTTTGAATCAAAAAAATCAGCCGACTTCAGGTGATTTTCCAATTTCGTTTTTGATTCGCCTTGCAGGTCGTTGACTACGATAGAACTCATGTCCACATCAAATTTTCCGGAGATAGCGCCATGGTTGTCACTTAATTGACCGCCAAGAAATTTGATTGCGCCATTGTGTTCGCCTGTCAGTTTCTTGCCGTGCCATTCGAGCGAGCTTGTTTGGATATCTAATTTGTAAACATCAACGTGTGGGGAAGGAGCCAATACAAATGCCATGCAAAGGAGAGCGCAACTTGCTGCTGAGAGTAAAAACATTTTTTTCATGGTGAATTTTTTAAAGTGATTGTACAAACTTATTTACTTCGAGCCACTATGACCACAAAAACAGTCTAAGGATTTATAAAATGCGTCCCTGGCATAAATTCAGGGTTGATGAGCGCAACCAATTTGTTGTAGTCATCTTTTGATTCCACAAAATTCAGTTTTGAAGTATTCACAATCAGCACGATTTGCTTCGTGATGCTTTTAAAGTATTGCAAATAGGCAAGCTGAATTTTTTCTAAATATTCGGGCTGAATCAATTTTTCATATTCCCTGCCGCGCTTTGCAATGTTGCGCAGCAGGTTGTCAATGTCATTGTGCAGGTAAACAATCATTTGCGGTTGCGCGATGTTGGGGTGCATGATGTCAAACAATTTGCGGTAGAGCAAATTTTCATCTTCATCAAGCGTAATGTTTGCAAACAGCAGCGATTTCACAAACAGGTAATCGCTCACAAGGAAATCATTGAACATATCGCGCTCCGCAGTGAGCGTTTTCATTTGCTGAAACCGTTCAGCCATAAAATATAATTCAAGCGAAAAGGCATACTGCCGGGGATTGGAATAAAACTTCGCGAGGAAAGGATTGTCAGCAAATTTTTCCAAGCACATTCTGCCGTTGAAATCCTGAGCGAGTTGTTGTGCGAGCGATGTTTTACCCGAGCCGATATTTCCTTCAATGGCGATGTAACTGAAGCGCATGGTAGTTAAGCCTCACCCCCGCCCCCTCTCCAAAGTAGAGGGGAGTCCGGGCGGTAATGATTTGATTTAGGGACTGGTGTCGCCTCTTTTAAAGGATAAGTTTTTTTCACCTTAAGCGCATCTTCACAGTGGTGAAGCAACTCCGCTATTGTGACATGCAACAAAGGATGCGTCACATCGGGCGCAATCTCCGCAAGCGGCATCAGCGTAAATCTGCGCTTGTGCATCTGCGGGTGTGGAATAGAAAGAGCAGGGGACTCGAAAACGATTTCGTCCATCAGCAGAATGTCAATATCAATCAGGCGAGCGCCCCACTTTTCGGTTTGTTTGCGCCCCATGTTTTTCTCGATTGATTTTATCACACGCAGTAAAACTTCCGGGCGCAAAGTAGTTGTGATCTGCAACGCCTGATTCAGAAACGCTGGTTGATTTTCCTTTCCCCATGCAGCCGTTTCGTAAACTGAGGATGCCGCGACAAGGCTTCCGGCTTTTTCCATGATATATTGTTGCGCAGCGTGCAGGTTGCTCATCCTGTTTCCCAGATTGCTGCCCAGCAGAAGCAAAGTGTTTGTCGAAACCATTTGGGTAAAAGTAGCAATTCATTTAATTTCGTCAACTTGTTTTCTTACGGGCGGTTCTAAAAATTCTACCACAGTCACTCTCTCCTTCTGGAGAGGGATGGGGTGAGGTGATAAAAAAGCAATTTTTACGAAACGCCCTAAACTATAAAAATCCTAAACCATGAGACAATTCTTCAAATTTTTCTTCGCATCTTTTCTCGGCACCATGTTCGGCTTGTTCATGGTGTTTTTCTTTGGCTTTTTAATTATAGCCGCAATTGCCGCAGTATCCGGTTCTAAAGGCAAGAAAGAAGTAAAGCCCAATTCGGTGCTGCATATCAGCCTTGATTATGACATTACGGAGCGCACAAACAAAAACCCATTTGACCCGATGAACTTCAGCTTTGAAGGGCAGAGCAATCCCGGCTTGTTTGATATTGTGAAAAGCATTCAATATGCAAAAACCGATGATAAGATTAAAGGCATCTATCTTGATGTAAGCATGGTGCCGTCAGGTTTTGCTACAGTAGATGCGGTGCGCAATGCGCTGGTTGATTTTAAAACATCTGGCAAGTTCATTGTTTCTTATGGCGAAATGATTTCGCAAAAAGGTTATTACCTCGCGTCTGTTGCCGATGAAGTGTATATGAATCCCGTTGGCTACATGGATTTAACAGGCTTCCGCACAGAACTCATGTTTTTTAAAGGCGCGTTGGAGAAACTGGAAGTAGAGCCGCAAATTATTTACTGCGGCAAATATAAAAGCGCCACCGAGCCATTTCGCCTCGACAAAATGAGCGATGAAAACCGCGAGCAGATTTCTTATATCATCAATGATATTTACGCCCGCTTTATCAAAAATATCAGCGAGTCGCGCAAACTCACCGAAGCAGAAGTGGACAGCATTGCAGATAATATGCTTGTGCGCGATGCGGAAGACGCGGTGAAATACAAACTCGTTGACGGGCTGTTATTTTATGACCAGGTGATTGCAAAACTGAAAGAGAAAACAGGCACTGAAGAAAAAGATAAGTTACCGCATGTAAGCCTTGATAAATACATTGATGAAGAAGCCGAAGAAAAGAAGCATGGAAAAGACCGCATAGCCGTGCTTTTTGCAGAAGGCAGCATTGTTGATGGAAAGGGCGAAGAAGATAACATCGGCTCTGAGCGGTTTGCAAAAGCCATTCGTGAAATCCGCGAAGACGAAAAGGTGAAAGCGCTGGTGTTCCGTATCAATTCAGGCGGTGGCAGCGCGCTTGCTTCCGATGTCATTTTACGTGAAATTGAATTGACGAAAGCGAAGATGCCGATTATTGTTTCAATGGGTGATGTTGCCGCATCGGGCGGATATTATATCGCCTGCAAGGCGGATACGATTGTTGCCGAACCGAATACCATCACAGGTTCCATCGGAGTGTTTGGCATGTTGCTCAACATGCAAAATTTTTTCAACAACAAACTCGGAATCACGTTTGACGGGGTGAAGACGGGTAAATATTCCGACATCGGCACTATTTCGCGTCCGCTCACAGCCGAAGAGCGCATGATTATTCAGGCTGGCGTTGACAGTATTTATCTTGATTTCAAAGAGCATGTTGCAAAGGGTAGGGGCGTCACCGTTGAATTTGTGGATAGCATCGGGCAGGGGCGCGTGTGGACAGGAGTGCAAGCAAAAGAGCGCGGCTTGGTGGATGTGCTTGGCAATTTGGATGATGCCGTGAAGATTGCCGCTGAAAAAGCGGGATTGACCGACTACTCGCTCAAATCTTATCCAAAACAAAAAGACCCTTTTGAAATGCTGCTTGAAAACTTTGGCGCTGAAGCGGAAACTTTCGTGCTGAAAAGAAAATTAGGCGAGCAATATCCCGTTTGGAAAAAGTTAGAGGAAATGAAAACCCTCAATGGCGTTCAGGCAAGAATGCCGTTTGAATTGGAGATATACTGAGTTGTTTCTTGTTTGAAATCTCAAAATTTTTTGGGCGCGTACTTCTCTCATTTCTTTATCGCTTTCATTGGTAGCGCCCGTTGCACAAGGGCAACAATGCCTGTAAAAGAGAAGTCGCGTAATTGGTTGATTGTCAAAAGGAAAAACCGCTTTCGCTGAAGTCAGCGGATGCCCTCAAAGGTCTGGAACCCCCAGAAAAAATAAGTTGGAATAGAACTTTAGATTACTAACAACTACCAACGAACCACTCTCCTCAAAACTTCACCACCTTGAGCGCCTTCCTTGAATTGCCATTGGCGATTTCTAAAAAGTAAATGCCCTTGCTGAGTTGATATTGTGCGCTATTGATTTCCAACGTGAAGCTGCCCGCGCCTTTCTTTTCATCAAGTAAGAGAGCAACCTCTTTCCCCGCCACATCCTTCATGCTGATACGGATTTTGGCTAAATCTTTCAGCGTATAATTCAGCAGCAACTCATTCGTGAATGGGTTGGGTTGAACGGAAATATTGCCAAGCCAAGTTTCGGAGATGCCCGACCAAAAGGAAGCAAAGGTATCTGACCTGGCAATGCAGCCATTATTATCGATTATTTGTACATGAAAACGCCCTGGATATAATTCAATGCATGGAGAATTGGAAATTGTAATAGGTGTGTAATTAGAAAAATTTTCAGGTTCATTTCCATCCCAATCATACACATACCATTGATAACTATATCCTGAATCTACACAAAAATAGTTGCCTTCGAATTCTATAATAGGGATTGGAAGATTAATAAACTCAACTATTACACTGTCACTCACACCCGTGCATCCATTCGCATCTTCCACCGTCACGTTAAAAATGCCGCTTTCTATTGTAAACAAAATCGGCACTGTATCGCCCCGCGACCAAGTGTATTTTTCAAAAGCAGCATCGGTAAACAACTCAATTACGCCATCACCGCATTGCACAATGCTGTCGCCTTGCAAAATGTTTGGGGTAGGAGCGGGGAGCGTAGTGATTGCAAGCGTATCCGAATTTCCTGCACAACCGACAGTATCAGTAACAGCAACCCAATAATCACCTGCCTGATTTACATTTATTGAAGCCCCCGCTTCGCCTGTTGACCACAAATAAGCGGCATAGCTTTCCGTGAGAATCAAATCAGTAGATTCATTGGCACAAATCACCAACCCGTTTTGAGATAAAAGCAATGGAGCCAGTGCCGGAACAACAATGATTTCGAGCGTATCCGAATTGCCTGCACAACCAAACGTGTCTGAAACAGCAACCCAATATTCGCCAGCTTGCTGCACTGTTATTGCAGAATCTGTTTCGCCTGTTGACCACAGGTAAGCGTCAAATGTTTCTGATAAAAACAACACATTCGTTTCGCCTCCGCAGAGCGCTGTGCTTCCGTTTTGTGTTTGCAGCACAGGCGTAAGTCCCGCCTGCGCCAGCACGTTGAACAACGTGGAAACGCCTGTGCATCCGTTGGCATCCGTCACCGATACATCATAGTTGCCCGCTTGCGTAACAGTTGCCGTAGCCGTAGCATCACCCGTTGACCATGAATAGCTATTGAATGGTGTTGTCGTGGAAAGCACTACCGAAGTTGCCGCACCGCACAGTGTACCCGTTTGCTGAACGACAGGCTGAGGCAACGCATTTTCCGTAATCGCCACGCTTGATGAAGCGGCAGTACAGCTGTTGCCATCCGTCACGGTCAAGGTATAATTTCCCTGCTGTACATTATTCGTTTGCGTGTTTGCGCCATCGCTCCACGCGTAACTGCTGAACGTACCGGTAGAAAGTTGCGCGGAATCACCAGCGCAATATTCAGTTGCACCGTTAATAACAGGATTGGGCAGCGCATGATGCGCAACAGTTGTTGCTGGAGTTGTATAAACACAACCGTTGTTGCCTGTTGCATTGAGCGTGTATGCGGCTTCGTCTTTCACATAAACCTGCAAGCCTGTCGCAATGGATGTTTCATCCTGAAACCATTCGTAAGAAGCATAACCCGCTTGCGTTGAAAGTGTTACGGAATCATACGGGCAAAAAGTAGCGCTGCCGCTTGAAGTGATGGTGGGTAATGAGGCGGGAGTATTTTCTGTGATGCGATAGACAATGCCGTTCATGCCGGATACATATAATTCGCCATTGCGGTCTTCACCAAAGGAAACATAGCGGAAGTTCGCATCATCAAAAAGCTGTGTAGTGACCCATGTGCCGCTGCTGTCATGCGTTTCCCAAAACCTGCCGCTGCAATAGTCAGTGAAAATATAGTAGCCGAACAGGTCGGGATATTTACACCCACGATAACGATAGCCGCCCGTTACAGAACAACCGATGCTGTTGTTGTCATAATCATACACAGGAAAAACATAAGTTCCATTGCAACCGAATGAAGAAGTGCCATAGGTAATATTTCCTTCGTAGCATTTCCAGCCATAGTTTTCACCACCCGCGCTACTTGCGGGTTGAAAGTCAATTTCCTCGCGCGCATTCTGCCCCACATCGCCAATCCATAAATCTCCTGAAAGCCTGTCAAAGCTGAAGCGCCAGGGGTTGCGCATTCCGCGCGCCCAGATTTCATTGCGCACCGATGCAAAACCATAATAAGGATTATCAAGGGGAAAAGAGTAGGGAAGCGTATCCACATCAAGCCGGAGGATTTTGCCGAGCAGCGCCAAAGGGTCTTGTGAATTATCATCAGGGTCACCGCCACCACCGCCATCGCCCGTTCCGATGTAAAGCATTCCATCGGGACCAAATTCAAGATTGCCGCCATTGTGATTGGAATATCCGGGATGTGGAATGGTGAGCACGTTTGTTTCACTATTTGCATCGGCAACATCAGCATTTGCGGTAACGCTGAAGCGCGCAATCACGAGGTTGCCGCTGTTGTTCACGTAATACAAAAAGAAATAGCCGTTGTTTTTATAATCGGGATGAAATGCAAGCCCGAGCAATCCTTCTTCTCCACCGTTGGGATTCATCACACGGCTGTTGATGTCAAGAAAAGGAGTAGGCTTCACCGCGCCAGTTCCATCAATGATGCGGATAACGCCTGCCTGCTCCACGATGAACAGGCGGTCGTCATTGCAGTGGGCAATATCTACCGGACTTGAAAAACCTGTTGCATACGATTGCAACGAAATAGTAGGCTGCGCAAAAGAAAAAGAAATCGAAGCAAGTAGGAAACTAAAGAGGGTAAGGTGTTTCATAGGTTAAGGTATTTTAAAAGCGGTAGTGAAAATACAAAACCGGGGTAAACTTATTGGAGGACTATTTTCCGGGTAACAAGGTTGTCACTCAGCAACACGCGCACGAAATAGATTCCGGCAGATACTTCTTGCAAGTCAATGATTTTAGTTGATGTGCCCGATCTTTTTTCAGGCAATGATTCAGAAACTTTCTGTCCAAAAACATTCACCACTTCAATTTGTATTTCCTGTTCGGTGGGTGTTTCAATGTGAAGCGTAAAACTTCGGCTGTTTGCATTTGGAAACAGAATGAGTTTGGTGAAATCATTCAAGTCATTTACGGAAGAAATAATTTGTGTGGAAAGCATTGCAGTGTCAGAGCAAATACCGTTACTCACAATAACTGTTATTTCGTCCTGTCCGATTCCATTCCATTGAATGGTCACTCCGTATGTTCCCTGTCCAGTAATTATTTGCCCGCCCCCGCCCGTAACCAACCATTGATAGGTATATTGTGAATCGTTCACCACAAAGTATCCAGATATAGTATTATCAATAGGGGAAGTATTGCCTGTAATGTTCCCAATATCAAATGGGACCGAAGGCTCACTCACACTAATTGAATCATCAACAGTTGAATTATAACTGTCAGTAGCCGTTACGTTGTATATACTTGCCGATAATGCTGTGATGTTTTGTGTGGTGTTGCCATTTGACCATTGAAAAGTATAAGGAGGCACTCCGCCACTCAAGCTCAAATTAATGCTGCCGTCATTTCCGCCAAGACAGGAAACATCAGATGTTGTCGCTGTAATCATTATCGGTGCAGCAGGACCAACTGTAAATTGTCCCATCATGCCGTTGTCTTCATGGCTGAGGATATGACAATGATACATGTAAGGCATTGTGGTGTCGCTGAAGTCAGCATATTTGGTAATCACCTTCACCCCGCTTCGCGCAGGAATGAGCACAACATCTTTTCTGCCCTGCTCATTCAAAGGCGTGGACACCCCGTTTTTTTCAAGCACATAAAAATGATTGCCATGAATGTGAAACGGATGCGCGACAAAGGTGAGATTTTCAATGTTCCAGATTTCAACGCTTTCCTGCTGCACGGAAAAATTCACCACTTCCATGTCGAATTGCGCTCCATTGATAAAAAAATTACTCATGCTCATCATCGGCTGTGCGGTGAGGTCAAGAAAGCGCTGCGAAACACCTGTTTCATCCCACACCGTATTTGTTGTGAGCGCGGATGGAATAGTTGTCACCGGATTTGAAGTTGGTGCGGTGACATTGATTTGCAACACGTTGAAATCAATATCATCTAATGGTCCCAATTGCATTCCCATCATCATTTCTCCGCCCGGATAACCCGTGGGAAATTCACTGGCATAAGTTTTCAGGAAAAGCGTGTCGCCCTGCTCGCCTGAGAAATCAACAAGAATTTCTGCGCGTTCGCCCGGGCTTAAATCCAAGCGCGACAATGCAACAGGCGCATCAAGCAAGCCCGCATCGGAGGTGATTTGGTGAAACGTGCGATTGTTATCAAAGCCAAAGCGGAAAAAGCGCATACTTGATGCATTCAGCAAACGTAAGCGCACCATCTGCGCAGGCGCATTCACCATGCCGTTGATGGTGCCGTTCACCAACACCGCATTATCGAATTCATCATTCACGATGATTTGTTTTGTGAGCGTATCGAATGTTTGAAATTGAAAAATGAGGGGAATGTCATCTACTCCATACGTTCTTGGCAGGGTGAGCGCAGCTTCCTCGCTATCACGCACGATGATTAATCCGGCTGCGCCCTTCACGACCTGCTCCATTGTTTTGCCGTGCGGGTGCGGATGATACCAATAGGTAGCCGCTTTATCCATCACTTTAAAATGCGCCATCCATGTTTCACTCGGTAAGATGAGTGAATGCGGTCCACCATCATGCATCGGATGCACGTGCAAGCCATGCCAATGCGTAGTTGTGGTATCGGCAAGTTGGTTCACCACCATTAACTCGACTATATCATTTTGGTTGAGGATGAGCGTAGGACCTAAATAACTTCCATTGTAGCCGATGGTATTCGTGCTGAATCCCGGATAAAATTGGGTTACGCTATCTTCAATCGTCAAGTAGAATGAAGTGCCCGAAAGCGTATCAGGAATTGGAATGAGTGTTTGCCCGAATGCAGTTGGACACGAAAGAGAAATAAAAAAAGAAAGAGCGATTAACAACTTTTTCATGCACCTGATTTATTGCTGATGAAATTAGGAAATCAATCGGGTTTAAAGTGCCGGATTAATGAGCATAGAAAGATTTCCAAAAAATAGATTTGCGTTTACGACAAACCACGACTACATTAAACTCTTGCAAGTTTTCTCGCTTCACAGGAGCCTGCCGATCAATGGCGGGCTTCTGCTTTTTTAGCCAATCAACAATGGTTTGAATAACGGTAATTTGCCAGCTATTCCATCGCTTCAAGCGATAGAATCGCTACTATGCAAGAACATCATCTCACGATTCCGAAAACCGCCCGCTATTATTCGCTGGGTGAAATTTCAAAAGACACAAACACTGTTTGGCTTGTCTGCCACGGCTATGCGCAGCTTGCCGGTGAATTTATTAAAGAGTTTGAATCACTTGCTGCGAATGATGTTTTAATAATTGCTCCTGAGGCGCTCTCTAAATTTTATACAAAGGGCTTCTTTGGAACTGTTGGCGCAACATGGATGACGAAAGAAGACCGGCTCAATGAGATAAAGGATTATATCAACTACCTGAATACCTTATTCCTGAAAATCAAAAGCGAAGTAAGCCCGACCGCACAAACGCACATTCTCGGCTTTTCACAGGGATGCTCAACGATATGCAGATGGATTGCAGAGAAAAACCCAGCGTACGCAGCACTGTGGCTTTGCTCCGGCAGTATTCCCGATGATTTGGATTTCGCCAAATTCAAAAATGCAATTGAAAAAAGCCCCGCGCACTATCTGCTCGGCAATGCCGACCCATTTATTGGGGAAAAAGATGTGCTTGCCTTTGAAGAAAGAATTAAAGGGCATCAATTACCGTTGCAGGTTCACCGTTTCACAGGCGAGCATGTGCTGAACCTTCAACTTATACAGTCACTTGTTGGGAAGTAAATGTTTCACCATTCTGAAGTGAGGAATATTTACTTCAGTGAATTCATCGCCTTCTATTTGATAACCCTGCTTTAGGTAAAACGGTATCGCTACTTTTCGTGCGTTACATTCCATCATTGTGTAACCATTGTTGCGCGCATGTTCTTCTGAAAATTCTACAAGTTTTCTCCCGATGCCTGTTTTTTGCGCAGAGTCAACTACCGCCACCTGACGCATTTTCATGTTTGTCTTACTGACAGGTTTCAAGGCAAGCGTGGCGATTACTGTTTCGTTTTTTAAATAGACAAAATGGAGCTGGTCGTTTTCTTTCAAAAGTTCTTCCTGCGTAAATGATAATCGAAGAGGAATGCGCAGAATTTTTGTTCTTAAATCAACCGCTTTCCAATACAGCGCTGAGTTGTGAAGAACAACTATCATTTTGTGTTCAGAAGCGGACATGGCGTGTCGTTTTTTGAGGAACGCAAATTATCTAAATTTGACGTTCAAAAAATTTAAACACATTTTATGCGCATCGCAAAAATTTCTCTTTTTTTGTTCGTTCTTGGTTTCAGCATCTTCAATCAAGGTTGCAAAGAAGAAGAGAACAATCCGCCAAAAGAGCCGCAACTGATTTTTAAATTCAAATTCGACTCCACACAAACTCGCCTTAACAACATCGGACAATCTTCGCCTGTGCCTGTTGGCAATGCAGGTCAATCGCCCCGCTTCAATGGAATGAGTGCGCATTATATTGAACTGAGTCAAGGTATCCATACATTGGTGGGCAGCGGTGAAGTGTTATATGTAGGTGAGCAAACCACTGCGGGTGGCGACACGGCAATCAGGTTTGAGGGGGAGACAATAGTAGGAGAGGGCGAAACCTTTTTCTCCGTTCCATTGAAAGATGTTTCACCCGGCACGTTTGAATACCTGCGCGTGTCGCTTGCTTATCAGAATTATGATGTGGACATGTTTGCCGTGATTTCCCTCACGGGAACAATCGCTTCTTTTGTCGGATTCAATACCTACATCAACTCCTATACTGTGAAAGACAGTAGCGTAATTGTCAATGGAAACCGCTTGCAAGGATATTGGGCATTTGAAACAGGTGGCTCACCTGTCCCGGTAGAAGTGCAGTCAGGACAAGCGCCCGGCACCACCGTTGTAAATCCTCTTTTTGCAACTTCGCCTATTCCGGCAGGCTCGTGTTTGGTTACGGGCGAGTTTGATAGTCCGCTTATAATAACGGGAGATGAAACCGAAGACATCATTATTACCGTTTCGCTTTCCACAAACAAAAGTTTCGAGTGGGTGGACACAAATCCTAATGGAATATGGGAGCCGCTTGCCGGAGAAGCTGTGGTTGATATGGGATTGCGCGGATTGAATCCTATTGTAGAATAAAAAAAGCCGCTCCAGTTAGGAAGCGGCTTCTTCTTGAGGAAAAAAGGGGTTATCGTTCGTGTCCTTTGACGCTGAATCTTAATCCAAAATACAAGATTCCTTTCATTCAAAGAAATTTCAGGGAATTTATTTTCAAATAGTTTTGCACAGATGGGTATCAAGAAATTCCTCACCCCGAAATGGGTTGACCGCTATGCCGACATTTATCGTCAGGAGGGTTTCAAGGGCGTAATAAAGAAAGGCGGATGGAAATTGGTTGTCGCATTTTTTCTCTTCTATCTTATTCGCGATTCTATTTTGTATTTGCTCATTCCATTTTTAATTGCACGAGGGTTATGGGATGGATGTAATTGATTATTTCCCTTTGAAATCAGGTTTACGTTTATCAACAAACGCGCTCATTCCTTCCTTCTGATCTTCTGAGGCGAAAAGCATGTAAAAGTTTTTTCGTTCAAACTGCAAGCCTTCTTCCAGCGAGCCGCTGTAGGATTGCAACACTGCTTCTTTTCCCATTCGTACTGCTATGGGGGACATGGCGGCAATTTCTTTTGCAAGTTTCACTGCTTCACTCAAGTATAATTCAACAGGCACGATTCTGTTAATCAGTCCCATGCGTAATGCTTCTTCGGCATTGATAAATTTTCCAGTTAACACTAATTCCATCGCTCGCGCTTTGCCAACGGCTCGCGTGAGGCGTTGTGTGCCGCCCGCTCCGGGTATCACGCCAATTTTAATTTCAGGCTGCCCAAACTGCGCGCTTTCAGACGCAATTATCATATCACAAGTCATGGCAAGTTCGCAACCCCCGCCCAACGCAAATCCTGATACTGCCGCGATGATTGGCTTCTTTGTTTTTTTGATTTGGTCCCATGTGGTGAACTGGTCAATTTTCACCATGTCAATTGCAGACCGGTCTGCCATTTCTTTAATATCTGCGCCTGCGGCAAACGCTCTTTCATTTCCCGTCAATACGATCACGCGCACTTCTTCATCATCGTCAAGCGCTTTGAGTGCATCGCGCAGTTCTTCCATCAGTTTGCGATTCAGCGCATTCAGTTCTTTTGGGCGGTTAAAGCGCACCAGCGCAATGTGTTTATCATACTGCGATTCAACAAGAAGATTTTCAAATTGCATTCTATTTATGTTTTCAGCGAAAATAGAAATTTTAGGAATCCTTCTTTCTTGATTTTCAAAGTCAAATGGCTTAAAATAAATTTTTGCTTTTTCCTTTATACCGCCTTACCTTTGCTATCAATGAAACCATTCCTCCCAATCCCTGCATGTTGTTGCTGTTGTTGTATGAATACATCGGGAAGGATGTGTGTGTAGTGCGATTTGGAGATTAAAAGAAAAAACACAAAGCCTTCTCGGTAATAACCGGAAGGCTTTTTTAGTTTAATAACATACTGCTTTTATCCCTTCAGATGAAAGCAGTAAAAAATAAAACCAGTCAAAATGAGCGACCTGCATTTAAACGGAAACATTAACAAGGATGCGAAAAAAGACATCCTTGACATGAATCAAAAGATTCAAAAATTTCGCACGGGAGAAATCCCTGAGGATAAGTTCAAGCACTTTCGCCTCACACGCGGAGTGTATGGGCAGCGCCAACTTGGCGTGCAGATGATTCGCATCAAAATTCCTTATGGTCGCATGACGGCTAACCAACTGATTAAGATGGCGGATGTTTCAGAAAAGTATGCAACAGGAAATCTGCATCTCACAACGCGACAGGACATCCAAATCCATTATGTGAAATTGGAAAACAGTCCCCTTGTGTGGGCTGAATTAGAGGAGGAAAATATTACGCTGCGCGAAGCATGCGGCAATACTGTGCGCAACGTAACCGGTTCTTCGGCTGCGGGCATTGAGCCAAAAGAGTTATTTGACATTTCTCCTCATGCAGAAGCATTTACACGCTACTTCCTGCGCAATCCGATTTGTCAGGACATGGGACGCAAATTCAAAGTTGCCTTTTCATCGAATGATGCGGATTCCGGCTTTACCTATTTCCATGACCTGGGATTTATTCCGCGCAAAATAATGATTGATGGCAAAGAAGTGTTGGGCTTTAAAGTATTGATTGGCGGTGGTTTGGGAGCGCAGGCGATTGTAGCGCAGGTTGCGTATGAATTTCTTCCTCTCGATGAATACATTCCGTTTGCAGAAGCTGTGTTGCGTGTGTTTGACCGCAACGGTGAGCGCGCAAAGCGCCACAAGGCGAGAATCAAATTTTTGATTCAGAAAATCGGCTTGCCTGCTTTTCTGAAATTGGTAGAAGAAGAACGTCATTCGCTGAAGAATAAAAAATATGTAGTAGAAGAATCGTTCAATTTTCCGGTGCAACTTCCGCCTGCATACATCGGCAATGGCGTAAAGCCGCATGATGAAAATAAATTTCAACGGTGGGTAAAAACAAACACGTTTGAGCAAAAGCAGAAGGGGTTTTATGGCGTGTGGCTAAAAGTGCAAACCGGAGATATTTCACATACCAATGCCCGCATTCTTGCCGCAATGGTAAAGAACTATGCTGCTGATGATATGCGCGTCACGGTGAATCAGGGTTTGCTGCTGCGTTATGCGAAGCCCGAAGTTTTCCCCGCATTATTCAATGAGTTGGATGCAATCGGACTTGCAGAGCCGGGTTTTGATTCAACGCATGATGTTACAACTTGCCCCGGCACAGACACGTGCAATCTTGGCGTAACGAACAGCATGGAACTTGCGCGCGTATTGGAGCGCGTACTGAAAGAAGAATATGAAGATTTGATTTACGACCATGACGTGCACATTAAAATCAGCGGTTGCATGAATTCATGCGGACAACACATGGGCGCGCAAATCGGATTTCACGGCAGCAGCATAAAGAAAGGCGAGCTTGTTGCTCCCGCAATGCAAATTGTGCTGGGCGGTGGCGTTGACCCAGACGGAACAGGATATGTTGCCGACAAAATCGTGAAAGTGCCTACGAAAAAAGTGCCCGATGCGCTGCGCAGACTGCTGAACGATTTTGAAGAACAAGCAGTTGACGGTGAATATTTCAACGCATACTTCCGCAGGAAGGGCGACAAATATTTTTACCAAATGCTCAAGCCGCTTGCAGAATACGAATACAAACAAGATGATTTTATGGATTGGGGACATGTTGAAACGTATGAGCAGGCAATCGGGGTGGGAGAGTGCGCAGGTATCACCCTTGATGTGATTTCCACTGTAATTAGTGAATCAGCAGAAAAGTTTGAGTGGGCGAAAGAAGGCTTTGCGGAAAAAGCGTTTGCGGATTCGATTTACAACAGCTACAACACCTTTGTAATTGGCGCAAAGGCAACCTTGTTGAGTAAAGACATTCAGTGCAATACGCAAGCAGGCATCGTTCGCGACTTTAATGAAAAATTAGTGAAGACCGGAATTTTTCCGCTGGGCGCTGATTTCGATGAACTCGTGTATCAAATTAACAAGAACGAACCGACTGAAGAGTTTGCGAAAAAATATCTCGAAGATGCTTTTTCATTTTTAGAAAAAGTGAAAACATTCCGCGCAGAGCAACTTGGAGTTGACAAGTCGCAAATTGATAAACAAGTGGTTTCAACTTATTACAAAGCATGAAGAAGCAGCCGAAATTTACTTTGATTGGCGCAGGTCCCGGTGACCCCGAACTCATCAGCGTGAAAGGATTGAAAGCCCTTTCCATAGCGGATGTGGTGTTGTATGACGCGCTTGTTTCAACAGAGTTGCTCGTTCATGCTCCAAACGCGCTGAAAATTTTCGTGGGAAAAAGAGCGGCTAATCATGCCAAGACGCAAGATGAAATCAATCAACTGATTGTTGATTATGCGTTTAGTCACGGGCATGTAGCGCGACTGAAAGGAGGTGATTCATTTGTGTTTGGTCGCGGGTTTGAAGAAATGCAATATGCAGAACAGTTTGCAATTGAAACGGAAGTGATTCCCGGAATTACGAGCGCTATTTCTGTTCCTGCATTGCATAATATTCCTGTTACCAAAAGAGAAGTAAGTGAAAGTTTTTGGGTTATTACAGGCGCAACGTCTGATGGACGAGTGTCTGATGATGTGAAACTTGCGGCTCAAAGCAACGCAACGATTGTAATTCTCATGGGCTTGGGAAAGCTGAATGAAATCGTGAACATTTTTAAGGAAGCAAAAAAATCATCCTTGCCTGTTGCAGTGATTCAAAGCGGCTCTTTGCCGAATGAAAATATCGCCATCGGAACAATCGAAACGATAGAAAAACAAGTAGCAGAGAAAGAGTTGAAAACCCCTGCAATCATCGTTATTGGTGAAGTGGTAAGGTTATCAAAAGAATTTAAACAATTGAAAAAAGAATTACAGAACGCATGACTAAAGTAGCATCACGCAATAATTTATTTCCCATCTTCCTGAAGGTGGAAAAACTGTGTGTGCTTATTGTGGGCGGTGGCGATGTGGGCAGCGAGAAATTGCGTTTTCTTTTAAAGAGCAGTCCGCAGGCAAAAGTAACAGTTGTTGCGCCTGAAATTTCTAATGAAATAAAAATGCTTTCCGAACAACATTTGAATGTTGTGCTTGTGCAACGCGCATTTCAAACAGAAGATTTGGAAGGAGAAGATGTAGTGATTGTTGCTACGGAAAATCATGCACTCAATCGCAGGATAAGAGATGAAGCAAAGGCAAAAAAAATATTAGTGAATGTTGCGGATACGCCTGATTTATGCGATTTCTATCTTGGTTCTATCGTTACGAAAGGTGATTTGAAAATTGCAATTTCTACCAATGGCAAATCGCCCACGTTTGCAAAACGCCTGCGCGAATTTTTTGAAGAAGCGCTGCCGGATGATTTACAGCAATTATTGGATAACCTGAACGAAGTAAGAAGCAAACTGAAAGGTGATTTTGCGCACAAAGTAAAGAAGTTGAATGAGATTACGTCAAACTTGATTTCTAAGAATGGATAAGCTCGTTGAAAAACTCAATGAAAAGTATGTGAAGTTGACTCCGGTTGAGCGCATGAAAGAGCTATTCAATGATTTTGACGCGGAGAAGATTTTGGTTACTTCCTCGTTCGGAACTTCCTCTGTTTTTTTGTTGAGCGTATTAAGCAAAGCGCGGAAAAAACATCGTGTACATTATATTGACACGAAATATTTGTTTGAAGAAACACTTCGATATAAAGATGAAATCGCAAAATTGCTCGACCTTGAAATCGTGAGCGTAGAGCCGGACCCCCGTGATAATGATTTCACTTCGCGCAATGAAACATGGAAGTCTGACCCGGATTTCTGCTGCATGATCAACAAAGTAAATCCGCTGAATAAAATCAAGCCGAATTTCGATGTATGGGTTTCGGGCGTGATGGCGAATCAAAATAATTTCAGACGCAACATGCAGATTTTTGAAAAGAACGGGATGCTGAAATTCAACCCAATTCTTGATGTGCAGGAGGAAGAATTGCGCGAGTTTATCAAGAAAAATAAATTGCCCGAACATCCATTGGTGAAGCAGGGATTCGGCTCAGTGGGATGTACGCATTGCACGGTGAAAGGCGAGGGCAGGGCAGGACGCTGGGCAGGACAAAGCAAAACAGAGTGCGGTTTACATGTCGTAAAGCCGGTGAAAAAGGCAGTTTGATTCGACAATTCGATGATTTGCTGATTCGATAATGAAATGAAGGGAATGAATAAAATGGAGTTTCAAGATTTTGGTTCAAAGAATCTTTTTTTAGTTGGCGTGAGTCACTGGAATTCATCTGTGAATGTGCGCGAAAAATTCAGCTTGACGAAGGAACAAATGATTCGTTTGTTTGAAGTAGCTAAATCAGCGGGAATAAATTCTGTTTTCTCAATTTCAACTTGCAACAGAACTGAAGTTTACGCGCTTGCTGAAAATGCAGAATTGGTTATGGAGCTATTTATTCAAGCAACAATTTTTACCCAACCCGTAACCTTCAACCCGCAACTCGCGACTCAAGACTTAACTAACCACATCTACACCAAACAAGGACAAAAAACTGCTGAACATCTTTTTAAAGTTAGCGCTGGTCTTGATGCGCAGATTTTGGGTGATGCGCAAATCACCGGACAAATCCGCGAGTTTCACCAACTTGCTTTACAACACAACTCGCTGGATGCTACTTTAAACCGCCTCATTGAAACTGCAATCAGTGTTGGAAAAGAAGTGAAAGCGCAGACACAATTAAATTCAGGTGCGGCTACAGTTGCTCATGCAGCAGTGAGATTCGCAGTAAAACAAAAACAAAATGATTTCAGTGCTTTAGTTGTTGGTTCGGGTAAAACAGGAAAACTTGTTTTGAAAAATCTTTTGAAATTTATTTCATCGGATAATATCTCGCTCGTAAATCGAACGAATGAAACTTCATTTCAATTAGCAAAGGAACATGCTGTTCAGGCATACAAATTTGATTCACTCAAAAGCCAAATTGAAAAGTCGGATGTGATTTTTACAGCTACAGCAGCGCAACAAATTTTAATTACAAACGAATTCTTGCAAGGAATAAACCTGAGTAATAAATTATTTATTGACCTCTCAATGCCGAGAAATATTGAGTCTGATTTAAACGCAACGATTATTGATATTGATGAGTTAACCGATTCTGATACTCAGCAAAGAAAGAATTATGCGGTGATTGCTGAAAAAATCATCGAGGCAGGCATCACAGAATTTTTAGAATGGCTTCACCGCTATGAACTGGCGCAAACTCTTAAGTCGCATATTGCTGAATCTATTTTCGATAATAGCTTAGAGGAAGATGAAATAATTGCGCCTTCAAAGTTTATTGACGGCATCACATCGCGCCATCTGCGCCATTTCCAAAAAGGAAAACAATCCCGTAATCTTGCTGCGTGAAAAAAGCAACGCAGCATCTCCGATTAGCGACAAGAGAGAGCAAGCTTGCATTATGGCAGGCGCAATTTGTGCAGAAAAAATTGAAAAGCGCAGGTGTTTCAAGCGAGTTAGTGCTGGTAAAATCAAAGGGCGATTTGTTGCAAAAAAAACCTGTGCAAACCTTGAACAGCGTAGGCATTTTTACAAAAGCTATTGATGATGCAGTGTTGGATGGACGCGCGGATGCAGGAGTACATTCTCTGAAAGATTTACCGACAACATTGCATAAAGAATTAATTATTGGCTGTGTGCTTGAACGTGAAGACTCAAGCGATGTGCTGGTGTATAAAGACAAAGAATTTTTTAAGCACACCGAACGCGCGGCAACAATTGCTACTGGCAGCGCGAGAAGAAAAGCGCAATGGCTGAATAAATATCCGCATCATAAAATCGTGGGTGTTCGCGGAAATGTAGATTCAAGATTACATAAGCTGAAAGAAAACGATTGGGATGGGATGATACTCGCTTCCGCTGGATTAAAACGACTCGGGATAAAAACGCTTTGCAAAAAACTTAACTGGATGACTCCTGCGCCAGGGCAGGGTGCAATTGTAGTAGTGCATAAAATGAAGAATAAAAAAGCAGATGAAATACTTTCTAAGTTTAATCATCGAGAAACGCTTTTTGCAGTTTTAGCAGAACGCACATTTTTGAGAAGAATTGACGCAGGGTGTTCGGCATCTGTTGGCGCATCTGCGAGGTTATCCGGTAAAAATCTTTCCTTCAAGGCGGAAGTGTTAAGCGTGGATGGCAGACGTAAAATTGTTGTTGAATTAATTGATAAATTGGAGAATGCTATGCAGTTGGGGAAGAATGCTGCACGAATTGCGCTAAAGCAGGGAGCGAAAAAAATCTTAATGAGTTAATCAGCAAGAAAACATGAATGCCCCAAAAATATTAGTAACGCGCGAGTTGGATGAACTCTCCGAAATTTTCGCGAAGAAAGTCGGGCTGGATGTGGTGGTGAATCCTGTGATTCGCATTGAATTTCATGTCAATACCAAAGTGCTCGCGGAGCAAATCGCTGACACAAATTATGATGCCATTGCGTTCACCAGCCAGAATGCGGTGAAGGCATTCAGCGAAATTATTTTCAAGGAAAAAATCAAAGTGCCGCAAGTGAAGTTTTATGCGATTGGCGATTCTACTGCGCGACATTTGAAGCTATTGGACATTGAACCGTTTTTGCCTAAAAATAATGATGCTGTTGCACTCTCTGAATTGATTTTAAAGGATAAAAACATCAGGACTGTTTTGTTTCCTTGCGCAGAGCATCACCTGGAAGATTTGCCGGAATGGCTGAAGCGCCAAAATGTGCAAGTGCGTGAATTGATTTGTTACAGCACGATTCTGCTTAAAAATAAAATTGAAGTGAATGGCATGGAAGGAATTGTGTTTATGAGTCCGAGCGCGGTGAAGAGTTTTTTTTCTGTGAATAAGGTGATTGATGCTATTCCAATCTTTACGATTGGACGAACGACTGCCGATGAAGTGAGGCGATGGACAACTAATTCTGTGGTGATTGCCAACCGACCGGATGTTAATTCAATTTTTGAAAAAGTGATGGAATATTTTTCTAACCAAAAAGCAGCATTGTTTCAATAGTATGTTCTCATTATCAAGAGGTAGAAGATTACGGAAAAGCGAAGCCATCAGAAAACTTGTTGCTGAGACACAAGTGCTTCCACATGATTTGATTGCGCCACTTTTTGTGATTGAAGGGAAAAATAAGAAAGAAGCAATTACTTCGCTGCCAGGATATTTCCGTTTTTCATTGGATTTGGCGGTTAAAGAAGCGAAGTTTTTTTATGCGAATGGCATTAATGCTGTTTTGCTTTTTGTAAAAGTACCCAACAACAAAAAAAATAACACGGGTAAAGAAGCATTGAATCCAAAAGGCTTGATGCAAACTACGATAAGGGCGATTAAAGAAGCTGTTCCTGAATTATGCGTGATGACGGATATCGCGCTTGACCCGTATTCTGAATTAGGGCACGATGGAATTGTGAAAGATGGGAAAATTATAAATGATAAAACAATCAGAGTGCTTGCAGAAATGTCGGTGAGCCATGCGGAGGCAGGCGCAGATTTTGTCGCGCCTTCCGACATGATGGATGGGCGGGTTTTAAAAATTCGTGAAGCATTAGAGCAAAGCAATTTTCACGACACGGGTATTTTAGCTTACAGCGCGAAATATGCTTCTTGTTTTTATGGACCCTTCCGAGATGCGCTGGATTCCGCTCCGGGGTTTGGCGACAAAAAAACGTATCAGATGGATTTCGCAAATGCGCGTGAAGCCATTTGTGAAGCGCAGGCTGATGTGGAAGAAGGGGCTGACATTGTGATGGTGAAGCCCGCGCTTGCATATCTTGATGTGATTGCAAAAGTGAGAAGCGCGGTAAATGTTCCCGTTGCCGCTTACAATGTTTCCGGTGAATATGCGATGGTGAAAGCTGCTGCAAAAAACGGTTGGTTGGATGAGGAAATGGCGATGGTAGAGGTTTTGACAAGTATAAAAAGAGCAGGTGCAGATTTGATAGCAACGTATTTTGTGTATGATTTTTTGAATCATTTCTCGCAGAGACGCAAAGACGCAGAGAAATAAATTTGAAATGCTCTCTCTGCGCCTTTGCGCGAAAAGCATTTCATGAAAGAATCCCGAACTGAAATAATGTTTTTTTTAAAATCCCAACAACTTTTCTCCCAAGCCAAACGCCACATCCCCGGTGGAGTAAACTCACCCGTGCGTTCTTTTTATGCCGTTGGCGGAACGCCTGTTTTTATTGAATTAGCGAAAGGAGCAATTATCAAAGATGCAGATGGCAACGAATACATTGATTATGTCGGCTCTTGGGGACCGATGATTTTGGGACATGCGCATCCAAAAATTATCAAAGCGTTGAATGTTGCAGCAGAAAAATCAACTTCCTTTGGCGCTCCAACAGAAATGGAAGTGAAACTGGCGGAGTTGATGAAAAAAATGGTTCCCGGATTGGACATGTTGCGCATGGTGAATTCTGGTACCGAAGCCTGCATGAGCGCGATTCGTCTTGCACGCGCATTTACAAAACGAAACAAGTTCATCAAGTTTGAAGGTTGTTATCACGGACACGCAGATTCGTTTTTGGTTAAAGCAGGGAGCGGTATCAGTACGTTGGGAATTCAAAGTGTTCCCGGAGTTCCAAAATCTGTTTCGGAAGATACACTCGTTGCAACATTTAATGATTTGAAAAGTGTGGAGGCGTTATTCAAATCCAATAAAAAGAAAATCGCTGCTTTGATTGTCGAACCTGTTGCTGGCAATATGGGCTGCATTCCGCCACAACAAGGTTTCTTAGAAGGTTTGCGAAAACTGTGTGATACAAATGATGCGCTCTTGATTTTTGATGAAGTGATGACTGGCTTTCGCGTTGCGCAAGGCGGAGCAACGGAGTTATATGGAGTAATGCCCGACTTGATGACTTACGGAAAAATTATTGGCGGAGGGTTGCCTGTTGGCGCGTATGGAGGCAAAGCAGAAATCATGAAGATGATTGCGCCCAGCGGAGCAGTTTATCAGGCGGGAACGCTTTCCGGCAACCCGCTTGCGATGACATGTGGCTACGTGCTATTGAATGAATTAAAATCTAATCCGCGTATCTATCAGCAGTTAGATGAAAAAGGGAAGATGCTTGAAAATGGCTTTACCAAGATTTTCAAAAAGCAAAAAATCAACGCGCAGATAAATCGCATTGGCTCCATGATGAGTGTGCATTTTACGGATAAGCCTGTAGTTGATTTCACTTCAGCAAAAACGGGCGACAACAACATTTTTAAGAAATTTTTCCATGCGATGCTGAAGCAAGGAATTTATTTCCCGCCTTCCGCTTATGAAGCATTTTTCATTTCTGCTGCACATCAGAAAAAACACCTTGACGAAACACTAAGAGCAACAGAAAAGGCTTTGAGGAATTTACCTTGAACTTATCGAAGGGTGCGGAGAGCCAACGCCATGCTTCGATAAACTCTGCATGACGGCCTGGCTGCTTACAGCATCAGCGCCAGCGCAACCGCGATGTAATGACACGCGCTTCCGGCTAATACAAAGAGATGCCACACGAAGTGGTGATAGCGAATTCCTTTCCAGAAATAGAAGATAGTGCCGAAGGTGTAAAACAAGCCACCTACCACAATCCAGATGATGCAGATAAGAGGAAGCGAATCAATCATCGGTCCAGAAATAGCCAATGCGCCCCAACCCATCAGCACATAGATAACGGTGGAGAGCCTGTCAAATCGCTCTACATAAAAAAATTTGAAAACTGTTCCGATTGCCACGATGCACCAAAGCGTTGTCAGGATAATCATGCCGAACGATTTATCCAGAAAGAGCAGCACGAAAGGCGTATAGCTTCCCGCAATCAAAAAGTAAATGCTGATGTGGTCGAAGATGCGGAAGATGCGCTTCACTCTTGCATGTTGAATGCTGTGGTAAAGCGTTGAAGAGAGATACACCATAAAAAGAGAGATGCCAAAAATTCCTGCGCTGATAAAATGGAGCGGGGTAGGGGCTTTGTACCCCAGCCACAGCAGCAACGGAACACCGCACACCGCCAATGCCAGCCCGAAGCCGTGCGAAACACTGTTGGCGATTTCCTTTTTGATTTGTTCCATTCGTAATACAGACTGAGTTTTAGCTAAAAAGGTTGATTGCTCCTTGAAGATAATGAAGGAAGGAAAGAAAATCAAGAATCGTTCAGATTTGAATTGTCATCGGACTTTATAAAAACAAGGCGATTGATTATACGCATAGGGAAAACTGCACAGGTAAAAGCGCATCACCTTGTAAGATATATTCAGCAGTTAAAAACGTAGTGTGGATATAAATCACATTCTGAGAGTAGCCCTTTCCTTAGTTTTACTCCGTCTAAAATTTTACAGACACTTAAAAAAATCAGAGTATGAAATCAATTTTCAAAATCATTATCCTCACCTCCGTCCTTTTCAGTTTGAATTCTTGCGTGAGCAATAAAGAATTCGCACTTGCTGAATCTGAATGGAGCGGCAAGCTCACCACATGCGAACGTGAAGTAGTAAGGCTTCAGGCAGAAGCGAATTCACGTCAGGAGCAAATAACCGATCTCAAAGACCAGCTTGCGGATTGCAAATCGCAAAGAGACAAGCAACTCACGCAAGTGGGAGATTTAACGGTATTGTCTCAGTCTGCAAATGAAAATATCAAAGAAACGCTTTCGCAATTGCAGAATAAGGATAAGTACATCCGGTTGTTGCAATCAGCCCGCACGAAAGCAGATTCCATCAATTTAGCTTTGGCTGTTAACTTAAAAAGCGTGTTGAAAGACGGCATTGAAGATCAGGATGTGGAAATCAAAGTGGACAAAACGGTGGTGTTCATCAATTTATCAGATAAGATGCTTTATCAAAGCGGAAGCGCGAAGCTCACAAAAAGAGCGAATGAAGTATTGGGAAAGATTGCAGAAATCATCCAGTCAAGACCTGATTTGGAAGTAATGGTGGAAGGATACACGGATAATGTACCTATTAAAAATGATTGCATGAGCGACAACTGGGATTTAAGCGTGAAAAGAGCTACTTCAGTGGTAAGGGTTTTACAGGAAACCTATAACATTGACCCGAGCAAACTCATTGCAGCCGGAAGAGGTGAATACAACACGCTTGCTTCCAATGACACCGAAGAAGGGAAATCAATCAATCGCAGAACAAGAATTATCATTCTCCCAAAGCTTGACCAGTTCTATGATTTGTTGAATCCAAACAATGTTCCTGAATAATTGCAGAAGTAAGATTTTCTTACTCAAGCATTCAGAAATCTATCCTATAACTCAGCACGGGGATTAATCCGTTTTGAGAATAGGTTACCACTTCTTCCTTCTCAGCATCATAGAATTGGTTGTACCGTTCAGGCGGTTAATCACATTCTGAAAATCAATCGTAACAGTGTGTGTGATATGCGGCAGGATGCGCTTCATGCTCACGCGCGCATCCATGCGGAAGTAGTTCGGCAGTTGAATGGTGTTATGCTTCGTTTTCTATGTACACAGCTTTGCCTTCCGCTTTTTATGCTTCCAAATCAATAGGCGAAGAGCGGAAGCCGCCATTATAGTTGCCTTTCAGGTTGATGCCATACGTGCGGTTTTTGTTGTGCTTGTTGGGCGTGAATTCTTTCCCTGCGGTGAAGCTCAACGCAAAGCGACCGTTGTAGCGCGTGTTATACCACTCATTATCCGCAGCGCGATATTTTGAATCATAGAGCGAAGCTGACAGCAGGTAATATAACCCCTTGTGGAGATATTGCTCTAATGTCAGTTCCAATCCCATATTCCTACCGATGCCGTCATTCGCCATCGCTTCCGTTTCAAAGCCCCACTCGCGGTTAATCAGCGCATCAGTTTTACTTGGGTCGGTGTGAATCGGAATGTTGTAGAGATGCTGATAGTAGGTTTCAACCTTCGCATGTAAATTCTCCGATAGCTTCCTGTTGTAGGACAATACGAAGTGATGCGACTTCGTGAAACCCAGCTCTTTATTCGGTGTTGTCGCGCCTGCTTCTGTTTCCACGATGGCGAAATAATTTCCTACGGGTTGCAACTGGCTGTGCAAGCCTTATCCGAAGGCGAATGTATTTTTCGCATTCAATTGATATTGTGCGGAAACACGCGGCTCAACCGAATAAGAATTGTTCAACGCGAGATACAACGTGTGCAATCCTCCGTTCAGCGTCAGCTTTTGAGTCGCCTTGTAGCTCCACTGGCTGAATGCCTGCACTGTTTGCATATTACCTTCTGAGCCGAAATCTTCGATAATCCTGTTCTCCTCCTCATCAAGATATTTACTGCGCACATCAAAATAAATTTGGTTGAAATACACCCCGCTCTTTGAATGCAGGCGCGCATTCGCCTTGTAACTCAGTGTGGCGCTCGCCATGATTTTCTTGTTTTCAATGCTGTAATCATTTTGAAATTCAGGCTCATAATCATCATTTAACCTTTCTTCTTCATAGCCGTTCTTGTTTCCTGAAAACACCAATGAAGATTGCAGTAGCAGCCGCTCATTCAAAATATATCCATGCTTCAAACCGGCAGCAACTGTGTTGCTGATAAAATTCCAGTTGTCGCGGTCAAAATATTCTATCCATTTTGTTGAATCTTTCTCAGCATCATAATGCTGTCTGCTCAATCCGCCAAAGCCAAACAGCGAGAAGCTGCCGAACTTCTTTGAAGGCAGGTAAATGTTGTAAGACAAATCCTGAAAGTTGGTGTTCGCACCGCCTAATTGCAATCCTAAGTTTTCAAGAATAGAGAGGGTAGAGTAGCGGTAGTTCACTAAGTAAGAGCCTTTATACTTGTTGGAGAAAGGACCTTCTGTTGCTACATCCAAGCCGAGCACGCTCGCCTGCACCGTGTGCTCCCGCTGTTCGTTGTTGATTAAAGATTACAAAACAGAAAAAGCTGAAATTATTAAAGGAATCCATGAGCCGATTATTTCAGAATCGCTCTTTTACAAAGTGCAAGAGGTTTAAACAGTGAAGAAACGTAACAAGCATCTCCGACATAGTAAAGTAAAAGAAGAATTCCCGCTACGAGAATTTTTGTATTGTACGGATAACCATCGGATGACAGGCAGTTGCAGTTGCGGACACGGAGGAAAATATCATTATTATCATTGTCCAAACGAGTTAAAGCACGAATGCTTTCAAGCTGAAAAGGTTAATGCAGCTTTTGTTGATCTGCTAAAGTCAATTCGGATTGACAAAGAAATACAGGAAGTCTATCGCATGACAGTAGAATGGATGATGGAACCAGACGAAAACCAAACTAATGCCCTGCAAACCAAGATTAATGCGCAACAGCAGCGGATAGATGTCCTCAACGATAAATTCATTGACAATCATATCACCTCACAGGATTACACGCAGATTAAGACAAGGTACGAATCCAATCTTTTCGACCTGAAAAGCCAGCTTGCCACGATAACCAACCACGAAAAGGAGTTTGCCTCAAATTTTGGTAAAAGTCTTACTCTGTTGGAGAATCTTCCGGAATACTATCAATCAGCGTCTATTGAAGGGAAACGCGACATTATAGGTTCAATTATCACCGGAAAAGTCTATTTCCAAGAAAATAAATGTAGAACCTCAGATTTCAACCCGCTAATCACGCTACTCTCCACGCCTGATGCGGCTTTCAAAGGGGTGCATAGATTTAAAAAACAAAGATATGCGGAATTATCCCGCATCGTACCCGGGACGGGAATTGAACCCGTACAGCCATTACTGGCCACAGGATTTTAAGTCCTGCGTGTCTACCAATTCCACCACCCGGGCAACTATTGAGAATCAATCACTTATGGGAAAAATCAACTCGTCCATAAAGACTGGAGTGTTGTTCTGGAGTGTTGTTTCTCTTTTTCTAATGGGGCAAATTTAATTTGTTTTCCTCACCAAACAGAGTGAAAATTAAATGAGATTGCTTTACAATTCTCAATTTGATTTACGTAATGTTTGCTGACTACTCCCATAGTCCCGTGCCTAGTATATTCATGAGTGCTTTTTGGAGGCGCAATCTTGTCAAGTGCATTGATATAGGTTTTTCTCAGAGAGTGAAGTACCAGACATTTATTGGTGTCAATTTGAGCAATGTAATGAGCAATGCTCTTTGAAAGTTCATTCTTTAACGACTCTCGATTTACATTGTTTGCCGCTATAATGTATCTGCTTGTTCCGAGATATTTCTGGTTGTCGAACTCTTTTAGCAACTCAATAAGCCGGTTGGGGACTGGAACATAAGTTAGTTCATGTTCGTCTACATTCTTTCTTCCCTATATCCTATTACTTTTGAGGTTTGGGAGTTCGATATATGAGCCGTCATCATCAATGTTTATGTTAGTGTAGCGCATTTCCGCCAGGTCTTGTCGTCTTGCTCCGGTAAGTACCGTAAACCAAAATGCTTCAACCAGCCAATCGTAATAGCGGATTCTTTTGTGACCACCAGAATCAATTTCATACCGTTCGCCATTCTTAATTGCGTATAGAAGCATCGAGAATTCGTTCTCTTTGATGATTTCATTTATTTTATTCTTACCCCAAGGAATCTTAAAATCAAAGGGATTCTCTTTCAACTTTGTATAGTGTTTCATAACGTGGTCAAACCAAAACTTGTAAGTGCCGAGATATTTATTAATTGTGCGAGGCTCCATCCCATCTTCCATTCGGTTTATTGGCTTCCCAACATAGTCATCATTAATATCATGCACTTTGGCTGTCTTTGGATTTATACCAGCATCTATCCAAAAATCATTTAGGTATTTCAGTTGACGTGCCACATCCTTAATTTTTTCCAGTGACCGCTTCTTCTTCCTATGCGCAGGAATGTTGACGTCTGAATAAAGTTCCAAGAACCATCTCAATGAGTCAACTAAATTGTATCGGAACTGATTCATGCCTTACGATTGAAGAGCAATTTCCCCTGAAGCGCTCTTTTGCTTGCATTGCTTCATGAACCACTTCTTTTGCGTCTCTGCTTGTTAATGAATAGGTCACGTAGTTGTTTTTTGTTGGGTTGTAGAGGTATAGTTTATAAACCCATTTTTCACTGAATTGGCATTTTACCTTTCCTGTTTCCTTACACCGTCCGGTGTAATCCTTTTTGCAGCGGTTGCAAAATCCCCTCAACCCTTTGATGCTCTCTTCTGGTGGTTTGAGCATCAGGTAAGAAATGTTTTTGCGATTTCAGACTTAGGTTCATAACGATTCGAGACTTGCAAAGGCATCTGCGATGGCTTTAAGTAGAGGTTGGTAATTCTGTCCACCTCATGTTGGGGAATAGCGCCCTTTGTAACCGAAAAATTTGTTTCCGTTTTTCTCGGTACTTTGCGCCAGCGTGTCTATCTGCGCACTCGGCTTGCTCTCCAATTCTTCCCACTTCTGTTTGCTCAACGGACGATTCTCTGATTCGATTATCGTAGCATCCGCGAGCGTTCCTTTCTTCAAGACCAATCCGTTCAACTCTAATTGATGATTGATGCTCGAAAAAATTCTGTCCATCAATTGATGGAGCAACAATGCTTCTTTGAAATACCACAGCGTAGGGAAGTCAGGTATCTCCTGATCGAAATTGATGCCTACGAATTTCTGAAAGCACAAGCGGTCTATCCGTTGGTCTTCCAGTTCTTCATCGCTCAGATTGAACGCATACTGCAAAAACAGCATCTTCACTTTCCACTCGAATGGCAACGGATTGCGTCCACCTTTGTCCGTGTTGCTTTTGTCTATGATCTGCACAATGTTGACCAACGCTTGCCAGTTGACCACTGCGTCAATCTTTGCAAGGGTTGCCACTGCGCGTGACTG
>Ga0163147_10000741_pt1 | contig 51368 bp, 43 predicted proteins | sample OliLakLV19MP6G1_FD_148597 | JGI IMG/M metagenome (GOLD analysis project Ga0163147, IMG submission 148597) | Freshwater microbial mat bacterial communities from Lake Vanda, McMurdo Dry Valleys, Antarctica- Oligotrophic Lake LV.19.MP6.G1 | ecosystem: Environmental > Aquatic > Freshwater > Lake >... | reverse complement strand
TTGTTTTCGACAAAAACCCTCAATCTTTTGAGGGAGAGCCTATTCTCATCGCAGACAAATTTGGCGTTTCAATTTGCCAAAATGAGGGGAAAAACGACCCCTGAGTAGTTACCCCTTAACAATAATACCGATTCCGCCGACCTGCTGGCGCTGTTGACGCCGCCAGATGGCTGCCCGATGCCGTGTTGGGCGGGCATTCGGGTTGGGGTGACGACGCGCGCGGACGCTGAAGCGATCTTGGGCGCGCATCCATGGGTGGGCAGAGTGTTTTCGGGCGCGACACAGCTTTCATGGCGCTGGAATGGGACGCAGCCCGCGCTGATCGACGGCGCGCGCGATGGGCTGATCGGCTTAGGCGCGGGCGTTGTGCAGCGCCTGCGCATTCAGACGACCGTCCGCTATGGCGAGATGTGGGGCGCGCTCGGCGCGCCGGATGATGCGCTGCTAGTACGTCCGGTCAGCCGTTACGCCGCATTCCAGATTTCGATGTATGATTTCGAGCGTCCCAACGCGCTGATGGTGATCAGTTCGTTTGGATGTCCGGTCACGCCGCGCGAGTTTTGGACATCGACCACGACGCTCGGCATGGGCGACGTGTGGACGACGGAGGCGTTGAACGGCATCCGGTTTGACATTTACGAGCAACCGGGCTGGTGGGGGCGGTTGCGAAGATGCCGAAGCGGGTTGGCGCGATAAAAAACGGTGGTGAGCAATGAGGCGAAAAATCGACGTTCTATTCCCTCATCATCGCTCATGCTACGAAAGACAGAGGATCGATACGGATGGCAATCGAATACAGCATTGAACGCGCGTGCGTCCCGCGCAATACGTTGGGGACGAGTGGCATTTTAGAACGCTTGAAGGGACGCGAACGCGCGCGGACGATCATCGGCTTGTTTCGGCGCAACGGCGACGACCGCCCGCCGGCGCAGATGGGCTTCGAGCTATCGCGCAGTTTGCCCGACGGCATCGAGGAGACGAAAGTGATCGTCGTCCAAGACATGCTCGACGAGGCGACGGCGCTGGATCAACAAGCGCATCACTGCGTTGGCTGTCCGGCGAACATCGGCGTCGTGCCAGCGGCGATGGCGGCAGACACGCCGTCCGGCGGCTTCGGCTGCATTGGGCGCATCGATTATCCACTCACATCGGCGGCGGAACGCTGGTTGCTGGATCGGCTGCCGGGCATCGATCTGCCGCTGGTCTGGCTGCTGCTGCGTCAGGGCGTGCAGGAGATGGGTTACGATGGTGACGCGGTGCGCGCCTTGCGCGTAAATCCGGCGTATTTCGATGAGCGGCGCGTGATGGGGCGCGACATGGCGGAGTTCGTCATGAGCGCCGATCAGGTGTTCGAGATGGTGTTTCTGTTGGGGGATATTCGACCGGCGCACGCGGGCGTCTTGCTGTTGTTTTTCGGCGCGATCCGGCGGGACATCGAAGCGCCCGACATTCAGCGCATTATGAATGTAAGCGGCGCGACGCCATTGACGCACGAAGAAATTGCGCGCGATTACCCCTTCATCATGACGGCGGCGGCGGATGCTGACCGCACGATCCTGCAATTCGTGGACTTTTTCCGGGCGCTGCATACCGCGTGGATGTTGGGTTTTCGGTTGGGCTTGGATGTGTAGGGCGATTTTAACGCACAGAGCGCGCCGAGACGCAGAGAAACATAGAGCCAAGTGAGAAAAGTAGACGTGGGCAATCGTGTGGGAAACAAAAAACACCCGGCGGGGTGTTTTTTCGTGTGTGCCAAGAGCCGGACTTGAACCGGCGACCCATGCATTTTCAGTGCATTGCTCTACCAACTGAGCTACCTTGGCGCGCGTGTATGAGTATAGCGGAGGCGGGGCGGGTGTCAAGGTTCGGTTAAGGCGTGGCGCGCATCGATTAAAGTCCCAAACAATAGCGAATCGCTGCCTCAATTTGTTTGATGTGCGCTTCACCCAATTGACCCGCAGGCGTATCAGGAAAGCGGCTTGCATCTAATGCGCGAATCTGAAAGCAAAGAAAGATGGTTTCCATCGGCAATCCACTGTCTATGGCTGCAACGCGCACCGTCGTTGCCTAATTCCGCCCAATGTTCTCGCCTTTTGTTCCTACGACGACAGTTACAACCAGCGGAAGCTGATTGATCGTGTCGGACGAAATGATCAATACTGGACGCTGCCTACTTTGTTCGCGCCCCTGCACCGGATTGAGGTTAACAAAGTAGATTTCTCCACGTTTGAGGGTCACAATGGTGGTAGACCATCGGTCTCAGTAACGATGAACTCAGCATCAATTTGCTTGATTTCAGGCTGAATATCGGGGTCGTTTGCCATCGCTAAAAGCTGCGTTTGAATGTCGGCACGCAGCAGTTGCTCAATATGTTCGTTTGACAGCATCCCCAATATCGCTGCCTCTTTCGCCAATGATTCGGGAAGGCGAATCGTAATTTCAATCTCGTGCATCATTTCCACCTCATTGCATCAATTGATTATAGTCCATCCGACGACAGCGGATTGATTGCGTCCGTGCGAATACCGCCTACCCCACCATGCAGACAACGCTCACCATTGACAGTGAATAACCCCACCAAATTCGATTTTCGCGCTTGATCCTCACGTTACGTCAGGTTATACACTGATTTTCGATGAGAGGATCAGCATGGCTCAACGAATACACGCGACCGACACGTACCGCGTCCAAGATTTCGCGCAGTTGGCGGGCGTGACCGTGCGCGCGCTGCATCACTACGATGCGGCGGGCTTGCTCACACCAACGCGGTCAACGCCGCGCGACAATCCCTTTTCCGCGATCAAGCCGCGCGAGTACCGCCGCGCTGACCTGCTCCGTTTGCAGCAAATCTTGACGCTCAAACGCATGGGCTTCTCGCTGCGGCAAATCAAGGCGGTCTTGGACGATCCAGCGTATGATGCCGCGCGCTCCATGCGCATCCAAAAAGCGGCGCTTGAAGCGGAAATCGCGCGGTTGCAAGTCGCCGTTTATGCGCTTGGACGCACGGTCGAGGCGCTGGACACGGGGCGCGACATCGATTGGACGCAGATCGCCGCCATCATTCGCGGCTTGTCCGACCCAGACGCCGCCGCGTGGCGCGACCGCTACACGACGCCGGAACAGCGCGCATGGCTGGGCGAGCGCGCCGCGCACGTCTCGCCCACGCTGATCTGGGAGAGCGCGAAGGCGTGGGAGGCGGTCTACGCTGATTTCGCCGCGCTGCGTCATCTGCCGCCGAACGATCCCGCCGTGCAAGACGTGGCGGCGCGAATGCACACCCTGATCGCGCTGTTCACGGAGAACAAGCCAGAGATCGAGGCGTCGCTGGCGGCAGCGTACCGCGACGGTGACACGCCTGCCACCTACCGCATGACCGACGATCCATCGCTGGAAGATTCTGTACGGCAAGCATATGACCAGTTCCGTAAGGACATGGCGCGCCATGACCAAAATGACGAATGAAAGGATAATCAACATGAATTTCAAGATCATCGACACCGAACCGATCTATCGCCGCTTGTTGGATGCGCCGGACGCCGCCGCGCGCGAAGCCATCTTCAACGCCGACCTGATCCCACCGTTCGCGGGCTTGGCACAATTTTTTGGCATGGATGGCATGGGCGCGTTCAAAATGTGGCAGATGCCGCCAGATTTGTTCGCAGATCGGGCGTATATAGAGCCAATGTTGGACGCCATGTCTGCGTATGGCGTGTGGGATAAGGCGGCGCGCGCCCTGCATGATGGCTGGGCAGCGTTCGCGCCTTATGCGGCACACATCCGCACGGCAAACGACACGATTACCTTTGCGCTGATGATTTCGGACATGCGCGGGCAGCCGGGACGCGGCTATGCAGGTTTCGGCGCGATTCCGCCGTGGATCATGACGACCATCGGAGCAGCGAACGAGTATACGCTCCCGCGCATCGCGGCGGCAACCGCACACGAGCTGCATCACAATCTCGCGGCAGCCACTATCGGGCGCGCACCGATCATCTCAACGCTGGCGGATTACATCGTTGGTGAGGGGCTGGCGGAGTCGTTCGGCGCGGCGTTGTACGGCGAAAATACCGTCGGCTATTACGTGACCGACTTCGATGAGTCGCGCTTGGACGAGACGCTGCACATCATCGGCGCGAACCTCGCTGAAACCGACTTCAATAAGGTGCGTGGCTACGTGTTCGGGGATATGTGGGGGGGACAGATGGGCATTCCCGAAACGGGCGTTCCGGCGTATGCGGGCTATGCGCTCGGCTACCGCGTCGTGCAAGCGTATATGGCGAACACGGGGCAGAGCGTCGTTGAAGCGACGTTCGTTCCAGCGCGCGAGATCATCGCGGCGTCGGGTGTATTCGCGGGGGTGACGACAGCGTAAATGGTTTCACAAACTCACCCCAAGATGGACTTCACTCATTTTGGGGTGAGGTGAAAGCACTACAGTGGCGTCACGATCTCCCATGCCGTCCCTTCGGGCAGCAAGCCCAACACCGTCCCGTCGGCGCTGCTGGCGTACAGCGTGGACGCGCCGCCCACATTCGTCGCCACCTGTACGAAGCCGTTGACCGTCAATTCCGGCTGAATCGCCAAGCCTAAACGCCCGCGCACCGTGTCGTTGCCGCGCCATAAGAAGCCCAACACGCGCACAGGCTGATAGAAGCCCGGCGGCGGGTTGAAATTCGGCTCAAATTCCGGGTGAATTGCCGGATCATAGCGATTCGGGAACGCCACCCATGCGGGCGTTGTGCCGTCGTTGAACAGCGCGTACAGCGTGTCGGTAGCGACCACATAGAACAGCCGCCCACGCTCGAAACCCTGCTCGATTAGCCCGGTTTCTTGCGGCGCGGCGTCGGGACACGCTTCGGCGGGCGGCGTGAAGAACCACAGATTGGGACACGCCAGCGGCACGCTCAACGGCAGTTCGATGCGCGCTGCCCCATCGCCCACGCTCAACATGAAATCGAGCGCGCCGCGATCCCGCGCGTTGGTCTGCACGGGCAAACTGCCATCCGGCTCGACATTCCATAGTCGGCTGCGGATGCCGCGCTCGACGCGGTAAATCACGGCGGTGGTGGTGTTGCGCGTTGACCAGTACAGGTTGACCGTTTCGCCCGGCACGACTGCCAATACGTCCGTCGTGAAAAATTCGATGCGCGGCGCGTTCGGATCGAGAACGCGCGCTGTCCCCGTCGGCTGACCCGGCAGCGTTGCAGCAGCGCCGAACAGCGGCGTCGGCGAGGGACCCCCCGTGGCGGTGCGCGGGAGTGGCGACGGCGGGATCGTCGGGGTCACGTCGCGGTCAGGCGTCTGCGATGGGGCGACTGTCAGCGTGGGCGTGAGCGTCGGGCGCGTCGTCGGGATGATCATGACGCTCGCCGCGCCGCAGCCAGACAGCGCGACGATCAACAGCAGCGCGATCAACGCAGCGACGACAACCCTGTAGGGGCGCGCCGCTGGCACACCCATCATAATGAACTTCCAAAATGGTACACGCGCGCAATTGTCCCCATGTTGGTGGCGGGCGTTCCACTGGGACGCCCCTACGCCTTGTGCATCGGTTCTGTTCATTCTGCCCCGTCGCTCACCGTCTGCATCAACGTGCGAATGCCGATCAACGTGGTGGTTTCCGACTCTTGCAGCGCGTCTCCGCGCACCATCTTCACGGCAATATCGATCCAGCGGAGCATCTGGCTGACCTCAGTGATATTGCCCGTGCGTTGGGCGTTGCGCGGGGTTGACCAATAGCCACGCAGTTCCCCCATCGCGCCCAAAAGCGCATCCGCTTCGCTCTGGTCGATCATGTCGCCGCCCACGAAGCGCCGGTCGCCGATCTCACCAAGCGCATAGATGCTGTGCTTTTGCGCGACCAAATGGTGTTCTTGCGGCATTTCCATCAACAGGGTGCGCAGCAGTTGCAATTCGCGCAGCAGTTCCATCGGGATCGGGCGTTCGCGTTCGCGGCTCAAGAGGCGTCCGAGCGCCCAATATGCCGCGATCCGGTCGCCCGGCGCGTCGCTGGAGATGTAGATTTGCACATATTTGACGGCGTTGAAGGTGCTGCCCACGCGCCCCAAGGCGTGCAGCACATCCGCACGGATCGACGCGGTGTGATCCAGATTGAGTACACTGAGCAAATCCGACTCGGCGATGTTGCTGCCGATGCGCCCCAGCGCGATCACCGCTTGGCGCAGTGCCGTGTTGAGATAACGATTCTTGGCGGTATTCTTGACCTTGATCGCGCTCACCAGCGCGCTCACGATGCGCCCTTTCAGCGGCGAAGCAGGGAAATGATGGATGTAATCACCAAAGATGATATAGAGGCGTTCGCGTCCCGTGTAAGTCAAGTTCGGGACGGTGGCGATCAGTTGTTCGATCACATCATGATTGTTCTCCGCCGCCAACAATTCTTTGTGGATCAGCTTGAAATCTTGAACATCGTAATTGTTCGAGGCAAAACGCACGCGCTCCAACATCGCTTGGATGTTGATGCGTCCGTTCAGCGTGGGGGGCGTCGCTTGGGGAACGACACGGCGGCGCGGTTCAGGCGCGGTCTGGTTGTAGGTGGCGTCGGAGGCAGCGCGAATTTCGACGCGCTGCGTCGGCTCGTGCGTCAGCCAAGCGGAGAACTGCACGACCTTGTTTTCATCGACCGCGATTTCGACATCGAGCGATGTCCCAGCCGTGTACCGTCGCGTCAACACCAGATTGCGCTGTGCCAGCTTCACGTTCGGCAGTTCGGGCGTCGTGCGTTCGCCCCGATACAGCGGAAATTGCAGCGACGACGCCGCGTCGTAAGGGACTTCAAACAGTCCGCTGAACTGCCGCAGCGTCGGCAGCACCGTCCCCGCCGGGATCAGGTGATGCACGCGGTTGCCCAATACCTCGACGCCGATGGTCTCTGCCAGCACCGATTTGGGGCGCAAGCCCTGTGTGAGCAAATAGTGATAAACGACCGCCCCACGAGATACGGATTTATCGGCGTCAAGGATGCTCAACGGCGGCACGCCCGTGAACTGCTGCAAACGTTCGCGGATGGCGTGGACGCGCGTCATGCCGCCGTTCATGATCACCGCGTCGATCTTCGGCACCTTGCCGAGGGTGCGCTCTGCCTTGCGCAGCACATCCAAAATCGGGTAGATGATGTTATCAACTTGGCGATAATCGATCTGATCGACGCGGGGCAAATCGTCCAGCGTCAGCGACTCGCCCAACAGCGGGCGGATCGCGTCTTCAAAGTCACGCTTGGTCAACTGCGTGAACAAGTTATACCGATCATAAACGAACTGTGCCTGAACTGGCACAGACAGCGTATCGGGGACGGGCTGCCCATTGCGGCGAAACTGTTCGATCTTGGATGTCAGCCGCCGTTTGGCGTCCTCTGCGATGTTCAACAGCTTCATCTCGATCACGCGCTGCTCGACCAGCGGCAGCGCGCTCACATCTAAGGTGTTACGAGTCTGAAATTGAGCCAGCAAAAACTGCATCAGCCGACGGTCGAAGGTATCGCCGCCGATGAGGGTATAGCGGCTGATGGCGAAGTCTTTCACGTCCGGCAAAAGCGGCGTGAGGGGATTGTGTTTTACTTCGTGCAGCGAGACATCAAGTGTCCCGCCGCCCAAGTCAAAGACCAAGATGGTTTTGGGCTGGTCGAAGTCGATCACGTCCGGCGGCACATCACCGCTCGCCTGTCGATTGACCAAATCGTAGAGCGCCGCGCGCGGCTCATCCAACAAAATATTGCGATGGCTGCCGTCGGGGTTGACGACGTTAAAGCCCGCCAACTGCGCCGCCTTGAAGGTGTCGTCGCGCATATCCGTGTCGAATGATGCGGGAACGGTGATGATCACATCATCGACGTGGAAGCCCCACGTTTGAAAGATGCCCTCGCGTAAACTGCGCAAAATCATCGCTGAAATCTCGGCAGCGCTGTAAGCGCGTCCATCAACCTCGAAGCGCCACTTGGAATCCCCCATATGACTCTTGACTGAGCGGATGACGCGCGACGGTTGTGCCATTAAGCCATCAACGCGCGCATACTCCCCAACGGTTGGAAACGATGCGCCCTGCTCGAACCAGACGACTGAGGGCAGCAAAACGCGCGAAAGGAGATTGCCTTTTTCGACCATCTGATCAAAAGAAAGTTCACGCGGCTGAATGCGCCCCGTGACCGGATCAATGGCACCCCAATGCACACAGGAATTGGTCGTGCCAAGATCGATGCCCAAGTAGTACCGTTCTTGTCCCATGAAAATCTACCTCCAATGCTAAAATGCAGCGATGAGGGATGCGTACAAGGGGTTGGCACATGTTCAAAATGGATGATTGCTTGTAGGGGCGCTTGCCACTGGCAAACCCGTTAGATTGCATCGCAGCCAAACCGCTTAAACAAATGCGCATAAATTGGTTCACACGCTTGTTCCTCATCACTCAACACACATTACCAAAGACTCAACACTCAATAGCCATCGTTCAACGCTCAAATCGTCTCAATCTCGATAGCTTCAGGGCGCGAGAGAATGCGCCCAGCATAGCCCCAGCCCGATGTACGGAACTCGATCCGCTTCTGTTCGCTGCGATCATGAAATTCGCTCCCCATATACTGAATCTGCTGCAAATCATCCAACGTGATGGTGGCGCGCTCACCAATGGTACGCAGCGGGATCACCCCAATTTGCGCGAAGAATTCTTTGAGCGCAGGAATCAGATAGACTGCACCTTCGACCTCGATTTCTGGCTGCCAGCCGTTCATCATCTTGGTTTCGATATCGACCGCATTTTGGATCAGCCGATCCAGCAAGTAGCCGTTGCTGACGTGGTTCATCTGCGACAGGAACGAATAAATCGCCTTCTGCTGTGCTTGTTCCTGCTGCTGTTCGAACTGCACATCCAGTCGCTCTAGTTCATGGCGCAACCCGATGAGCGTGGCGCGCAGGTCGGCGTTCTCGTGCATCAAGGTGGTCGCGGTGTTCTCGCTCGGTTCATCGTCGTTCGCCTCAACGCGCGGCGCATGTGCCAGTTCTGCCGCCTTGTCGTTGAGATCGCGCAAGGTGTCGAGGGCGCTGCGCCGCTCAAACTGATGAAACTCTGCGCACGTATCGAACAGATGGGTCAGCAAACGGTTGGGCGCTTCGCGCGATGACCTGCGGATGAAGCGTTTGAGCGCCTTGCCGATCTGCCGCTCCGGCTCGTCGTCACTGTCCTCCAAATGTGCCGTCAAGCCCGCCAGCAGCATAAAACTGAGCATCATCGAATTGGGCTGCGAACGAATATACGCGCGCATCGCATGATAATCGGCTTGCGAAAGCGGATGCGGCTCAATGGTGAACAGTCGAAAGAGCGCAGGGCTGGTGCGCACCAGTGCGTCACGCATCCCGGCACGATCTTCACTGTCCCACAGCGCTTCACGCTTCAAGAAATGTTGAACTTGCAAGCTGATTTTGCGTTTATAGGCGGCTTCATAGGCGTCCAAAATATGTTTGATGCGCCAAGTGGGGTGATCGATCACGTGTTGGACGATGAAATACATCTCTTGTGGATCGACCGCCGGATCGGGCAGCGTGCCAGAAATTTGCTCGACTTCCACTAGGAATGCGGTCGCCAGTGCGGAATTCATCGTGAAGGACTCCTTGTATCGCCGGGTCGTCAAAAATAGAAGGACTTGCCATTCGTGGCGTGATTTATGGTCGTGCCAGTCGCCGCTTGCGCCATCGCAAAATCGATGAAATCGGCGGGCGGTGCGTAGCGATGATCGCCGTGAATCGTGACCACTTGTGACGGGCGGATCGTCTCGATCAACCGTCGGATATCGCGGCTCTGCGCGTGCGCGGACAGCTTGAAGCGGCGCACGCTGGCATGAACCGCCATCGATCTGCCATTCACTTCAAATTTATCGCCCGTCTTGAGATTTGCCAACCGTTCGCCCGGACTTTCTTCGTCGAGATAGCCGGAGAAGAAGATCGCGTCTTGCGCATACGGCATCAGGTGGGCAGCATAATGCGCCGAGCGCGTGCCATCCAACAGCATCCCCGAACTGGCGATAATACAGCATGGTGGGAGCAGATCGGCGCGGCGGCTGTCTTCGTCCGCGGCGCGCACCCATTCATTGTAGATCAAATGGGCGTCGGACTGCGGAATCTGAAAATAATCGCGCCATGTGTTGTACACCTCCGCGACGCTGTGTGCCATCCCGTCGATCAGGACAGGAAACGGGGCGATCTGCCCTTGCAAGAACGCGCGCTTGAATGTGAATGCGATTTCTTGCGCGCGCCCGAGCGAGAACGCCGGAATCAAGGCGCGTCCGCCGCGCTGGATGACCGCGTCCATCGAATCAAGGAGCGACTGGCGTTCTTGCGCCGCTGACAGCGATGCCATGTCCGGCTGATACAAATACGTCGATTCGGTGACGAGCAGATCGATGTTATCGACCGCCAGCAGACCCGTCGCGCCGTGCAGCAGCGCCTGACTTTGGAGCGAATAATCACCCGTGTGCAAGATGCGCTGTGTCGGTGTCTCGATCAAAAACGCCGCCGCGCCTAAGATGTGTCCGGCATACAGCGGCGTCACCTGCACATCCTCCGCGATGGAAAATGTTTGGTTGTATGCCACGATCTGGATGCTATCCAGCAATTCCCCCAATAAATCGCTATGCGACCCCGCACCCCCATCGCGCTGGTGGCGCGCTTGGATGCCGATATGGTCTTGCAACATCAGATCGATCAAGGCATGGGTGGGCGCGGTGGCATATTTGGGGACGTGCGGCGCGTCGTGCTGTACGCGCAAGAGCGCGCCGATGTGATCGAAGTGCGCATGGCTGATCAACAGCGCGTCTAAGTGCGCAAGGCTGCCGATGTGCGCCGACAAATGCGTGAAGTCGGGGAATGCCGGAACGCTGAAGCGGCTGCCAGCGTCGATCAGCAGATTCGTTTTGCCGAGCTTGTAGAAATAACAACTCGCACCGATCTCGCCTCCGCCGCCAAGCGCGATGAATTCATTTGCCAACGTCCGTCCCCAATTTGTTAAAGCTCTGCTTAGACTATAGCACGTTTTTTAAGCAAGTTTTCTTAACATTTTTGTGAATTGGCGCTCATACAGACGCGCGCCCATTGTCGCATCGATCCACCAAACACGGCTGTCGCAACGAGATATTCTGATAGATGTATGGGACTTTCGATTTATCGCGCAAATTCGGTGCGCTGCCGCCCTGTTCCGCGTTATAATGTGGGATAACTGCCTAGCGTCATGGGATTTTGAGGGATAACCTCAGTATGGGACATTGGGGCTGGCGTCCAATCATGTGCGGTGTGGTTCTCAGCGTGTGGGTCGCAGGCTGCAACATTGTCGTAGAGCGGTCAACGCTCACGACGCCCACCGACTATCCCGGCGTCACGCTGACGGTGGGCAGACTTCTGCCGCCGGGCGCTTCGGGGACGCCACCGCCGCCGAATCATGCCGTTGCCCAGATCGACGGCGATATTGTCGTCCCCCCGCCAACGTGCTACGAGTCGCCATCGGGCGGGACACTGTGCCTTGGTGTGATCGAAAATCGAGGCGCGGAAGCCGTCTCGCTGGACGGTGTGACGCTGGTTGTCGGCTTAGGACGCGGCGCGGATGATCGCATCGCAACCGCGCGCCCCAGCATCGAACAACGCGCGATCCCGGCGGGAAGCATCGCGCCGTATCGCGCGGCATTTGAAACAATCTGGGATCCAGACTTAATCGCGGAATCGGCGTTGTTGCCAGAGCGTGCGCTCGTTCCCGCCGCGTCCGCGCCGCGCCTGACCGCCTATAACCTGAACATCACGCCGACGAGCGGGCGTTATACCGTGCGCGCAACGCTGCTGCATCAAGATGCACTGCCCATTGCGGGCGTGCGCGCCATTGTCACCCTGCGTGACGCCGCCGGGCGCGTAATCGGCTATCGCGTCGTGGTGTACGAGCAGACACCGCTGGCGCGTGGCGAGACGCTGCCGTTGGAAGTCGATATCGTCCCGCTGTCCGTGGCGGGCGTCGTCCTGCTGGAACATCCGAGCGTCACCATAGTAGCAGAGGCGCTGGAACGCGCCGCGGCGCGTTAGGGCGTCTTACGCGCACGCGCCCAAGAAATCGCGCCAGTCGAGCGCCACAATCTGATCCGCGACGTGTGCGCGCAGCAAGCCATCCGTCCCCACGCTTGCCCACATCCGGGAACGTCCGTCTCCGAACGCGCGCGCCTGATTGCACAGCGCGCCATCGGTGACGCGGAACGCCGCGATATCGCCGTCATTCGTCGTCAGCAGATAGTACGAATCGACGCGCTGAAGTTGTGCCGCCCCGACGCTCGCAGCGAATGGGGTTGCCCACAGCGCGCCGCCGTCGCGCCGATAGCGCAGCAACCGTTCGCCATCGAACAGTGTATAGCCGTCGGCGTCTGCATGAACGGCACTGCGCGCGCCGCCAGCGGGCGCGAACGTCAGCGCGGGCGTCCACACAACGTCGCCGGTCTGATTTTCGATCCGCCACAAGCCGCCGCGCGAATACACCAGCGGCACGCCGTCAGCATCGAGCGCGAGGGACGCCGCCTCGCGCAGTTGGGCGCGATCCAGTACCCCGCCCGACGGATCGAGCGTGATCATTTGATTGTCGGTTGTGCGAATAACGATTCCCCCGTTGGTGAAACGCAATTCGGCAATCGGCGGCATATCGGACTCACGCCATACGGGTGACGACTGCGCCATTTCGATCCAATCGCCAGCGGTCGTTTCCGCGATATAACCCGGTAGTGCCGCACGGAGCGGTTCGCCCGCATTCCAACTGGATACGGCGCTCCCATCTGGCGCATAAGTAACGATTTCGCCGCTGGAAAGCGCAACAGACGCATTGACTTGTCCAAGATAAATCCACAGTGGACGCGCATCCAAATTGACGCGCCACAGCACGCCGCCGTTGGGATTCACCCGCGCCAAGCGATCTCGATCCACGTAAATGAGGCTCTCATCTTCCAAGCGAACGGGCGGAGCCGCCGCGCCCGTTTCGTCACCCAAATCGAGATGCCAGCGATAGGCATCCGACAGCCACAACTGCCAATTCAGGATGAATTTCGATGGGCGTCGGTGTCCCAACACCGTTGGGTTGTCCCAACTGTAGCCGGCGCCGGGCGTGGACGACGCTTCGGCGCGGATTTCGATGTGAACATGCGGCGCGGGGCGCACATCGCCAATCGCCGCGAGGATGTCGCCGCGCTTCACGCACGCATACACCGCCGGGAATTGCACGCCCGTCGCGTCGGTCAGGTGTCCGTACAAGCTCGTGGCGATGCTGTCGTCGGGGAAGCTGTGTTCGACCATGATCACGCCGCCGTCGCCCCCCCACCCGTTGGGCGACGAATACAACACCCGTCCATCGGCAATCGCGCGCACGAACTGCCCTTCGCTCCGCGCGGGATCGTCGCGCAGCGTCCAATCTTCGCCCGTGTGGTAGCGCCCCTGATGGCGCGGACTGGGCGCGCCGTAGTCTTGCGCGAGCGTGAACAGCGCCGGATCGACGGGAAAATCAAGCGCATCGACATAGCCACATGGCGGTGCTTGCGCAGCGGCGGGCATGGTCAGCAGTGCAAAGGACGCAAAGACACAAAGGACATAACGAAAAAACATTTGTGATCTTTTGGTTCTTTGCGCGCTTTGCGCTGTTGTTTTTTGCTGTGCGACCCTCATCTGGGGATCGTCGCACGACGCGACGTGGCGTCACGACTCGCCGCCACCATGCGCGGAACTTGCGTGCCAATCACCGCTGGGTCGCTGCGCCAGTCGAATTTGGGCGTGATGCCGCCGTACTCGAACGCCGCGCACCACGGTTCGCGCAGCGCGCCGCCGCCGATCATCCCGATCACCCAGTCGAACCACATCCAATCGTCGCCATTCAACGGCATGTGATCCGACATCATGCCATCGACCAGCCCCAATCCGGTGACATGCAGTTCGCTCAAGCGATCCAGCGGCAGCGATAGCATATACGCCCGCGCGTCCATACCGATGCTCTCCGCCGTGATGCGCGCGTGCGAGAGGTCGAATAGGAACGACGCGCCCGTCTCGTCGAGTACGCGCCGAATGTTGGCGGGGTCGATGCACGCGCGATGATATTTGCCGCCGCCTTCGTCGGGGTTCGCGCCGCGAAAGGGAATGTTTTCGCAGATGATCCGTTCCGCACCGAAGCGCGCGACGGCGGCACTCACGTCTGCGATCATCCGCGCGACCGCGCGTTCGTCGCTCGTATGCGGGTCGGCGGGCGCGACCAGATGCACATTGACGTAGGGGGTATCGGTTTCGATGAGCCAGCGTTCGATGGCGTCCCAATCAACCCCTTTTTCCGATAAGCTGCCGTTGCCCGCTTTCAAGTCGAAATGGATGTAGACGGGCGCGAACGGGCGCGCTTCCGCCACCAGATCGCGCCATGGGGGACACTTGAAGCGGTCAATCGTAATGGTCCCGTCGCGCACAAGCGCCGCCGCTTGGGGGGAATAGTTCAGGGTAAAGTCCATCACCTGTCCTCATCTACTGAACACCCCCGATTGTACACGGAATCGCGGCGGCGCTCTTAGACGCTCGACCAGCGGACACACAATGAAACCACCGCTTTTAAGTTATCATTGTTTCAATGAGATCGAGGTGATGAATGATCACGTTCGCAATTCCAACCGATGCGCCGCGCGTCGCGGGTCCCGCGCAAGGCGAATGGACGTATGCTGATTGGGAACAGCTCCCCGACGATGGCAATAGCTACGAGATTATCAACGGAGTGCTGTACGTGACCACCGCGCCGAAAACGATTCACGCTTGGTTGAACGATGTTTCACCATGTTCATGGGTCTACCCGTGCGCATGGGAAAACTCGGATATTGTTTTTCCGCTCCATTCGGCGTGATCATGCCCGGCTGCGATCTAGTCCAGCCTGATTTCACTATCGTCACCGCAGCGCGCAACCATATCATCACCGACAAAGGTGTGCGCGGCGTCCCCGATGCCCTCATCGAAATTCTTTCGCCCCACCATCGCGCCTACGATCTCGACGACAAGCGCGCGGCGTATGCCACTGCGGGCGTGCCAGAATATGGCATCCTCGACCCCGATAAGCGGCTGTTCATGCTGTACGCGCTCGAAGCAATCGGGTTGTACGGCGAACCGCGCACGTTCAGGGGCGATGATCCGATCACGTTCGCGTGTTTGCCAACGATTTCATTCACGGTCAACGATTTGTTTTTGCACGCGCCCGATGAATTGTGGAAACCGGACGGATCGTGATCGCCGCGCAACCCGATCCAGTGGGGTTGGCACGCCAAATGCCAACACCACGCCCTGATGGGTGAGCGCGCTAATGTTGATGCACCCGCCCGCAATTTGAACATTCCACCCATGCGCCGTGTAATATAGGCGATATCACAACCACACCGATACCACTGGCATCAACAATCGTGTGACCAAGGTTAAAAAAGGTTGCATGATTTGCCCATTGTCCTATAATCGGTTAAATTCTCTGCAAATCATTACAATCGCGCGCACAAACGGTTACAAACCACCAGCACTGAGGAGGGGTAATTTGAGCGTCCTAATGGAGGTTAAAAACCTCGTTACACGATTTTATACCCAAGAGGGGACGGTGTACGCCGTCAACGATGTTTCCTACAAGTTGAATGAAGGGGAAACCTTGGGCATCGTCGGGGAGAGCGGCAGCGGCAAGAGCGTTCACGCCCTGTCGATCATGCGCCTGATCCCCAGTCCGCCGGGCAAGATCGAAGGCGGCGAAGTGTTCTTCAAAGGGCGCGACCTACTGAAAATCTCCAACGACGAGATGCGGTTGGTGCGCGGCGCAGAAATCGCCATGATTTTCCAAGACCCCATGACCTCGCTCAACCCCGTGTTGACCGTCGGGACGCAGATTACCGAAGCCCTCAAGCTGCATATGGGCATGGGCAACAAAGACGCCGACGGGCGCGCCGCTGAATTGTTAACGATGGTCGGTATCCCCGACGCCGCACGCCGCCTAAAGAATTATCCGCATCAATTTTCCGGCGGGATGCGCCAGCGCGTGATGATCGCCATGTCGCTGTCGTGCAATCCGAAGCTGTTGATCGCGGATGAGCCAACGACGGCGCTGGACGTGACGATTCAAGCGCAAATTCTCGAGCTTGTGCGCCGCCTCAAAGATCAATTCGGCATGGCGATTGTCTGGATCAGCCATGATCTGGGCGTCGTCGCGGGCTTGGCGGACACGGTGCAGGTGATGTACGGCGGGACGGTCGTTGAGCGCGGCGGGGCAACGGAAGTCTTTAAGAACACGCGCCATCCCTATACGCTCGGCTTGTTGAAGTCGCTGCCACGCCACGATACGCGCAAACAGAGCGAAAAGCTGATCCAGATCGAAGGATCACCGCCCGATATGCGCATCCCGCCGAAGGGCTGCCCGTTCTTCGCGCGCTGTGCCTTCCGCGTGCCGGGCAAATGCGATGAGGAACGTCCGCCGCTCGTCGCCGTACCGGGCGATCCGGTGGATCATGTGAAGGCGTGCCATGTCGATGTGCGTTCCGGTCAATTGTGGGACAACTTGGGAGTGAAGCAACATGCTTAATACCGCGCCAACGAGCGCCCCCGCGCCGATGGGCAACAACAGCGGACGAAAAATCCTCGTCTCGGTCAAAAATCTCAAGAAACACTTCCCGATCACCGCGGGCATCATTTTGCAGCGGCAGGTCGGCGCGGTCAAAGCCGTGGATGATGTCTCGTTCGATGTCTATGAGGGCGAGACGCTCGGCTTAGTGGGCGAGTCTGGCTGCGGCAAAAGCACGACCGGACGCGCGGTCTTGCAGTTGTACAAGCCGACCGCCGGAACGGTGACGTTCGAGGGCAAAGAACTGACGACGCTGCCGGCGTCGGAACTGCGCGCGACGCGCCGTCGGATGCAGATGATCTTCCAAGACCCATTCGCATCGCTGAATCCGCGCATGTCCGTCGGGAACATCGTCAGTGAACCGCTGCGCATCCACAACATCATCCAGAACAAGAGCGAACTGCAAGAATACGTCGAAAACTTGTTGCAGCGCGTGGGGTTGAACCCCTACTACGTCAACCGCTATCCGCACGAGTTCTCCGGCGGGCAGCGTCAGCGCATCGGCATCGCGCGCGCGCTGGCGCTCAAGCCGAGTTTCATCGTCGCGGACGAGCCGATTTCGGCGCTCGACGTGTCGATTCAAGCCCAAGTCGTCAACCTGTTGGAAGAACTGCAAGACGAGTTCAACCTGACCTATCTGTTCATCGCGCACGATTTGAGCATGGTACGCCACATCTGTGACCGCGTGGCGGTGATGTATTTGGGCAAGATTGTCGAGATCGGCTCGGTCGATGATGTGTATGACAACCCGCTGCATCCCTATACCCAGGCGTTGTTGTCCGCCGTCCCCGTCCCCGATCCGTTGATCGAACGGGCGCGTCAGCGGATCATCTTGGCGGGCGACGTGCCGAGTCCGGCGCGCCCACCGTTGGGCTGCAACTTCAACACACGCTGCCCGGTCGCCATCGCGGGCATCTGCTATCAGGAACCCGATCCGCCGCTGATCGAGTCGACGCCCGGACATTGGGTCGCGTGCCACCGCGTCACCGAATATTGACGACGAACGGCTAACCCAATTCGCTTCGGCGCAGCAGGGTTGACCGTCAAAAAAGCTGAAAACGATTTGAACGCAGAGGACGCAGAGAAAAAGAGCGAGTCGCCTTCTTTTCTCTGCGTTCTCTGTGTCCGCTGCGGTGAATATTGCTCTTCAACGTGATCGACTGGCGGTTTGGATGCGCCTGCCCTACCTCCGCTTGACATTATTTCTGTGCCTCGGCTTCGCGCTGTTACTGGCACTGGTTCAGATGCAGCCGCCAACGAATCCCGCGCGCGCCTTTCTGGCAGATATCGAAGCGTGCGTCTCGTCTGACCCCAATGCCCCGTGTGACTTGGGCGTGCGCCCGCTCCATACCAATTTGGAGGCGCTCGACGGCTTCATCCGCGATCATGCGTGGGTAGCGGATGCGCGCTTTTCGCGTGGCATGGAGATCGACTCCGGCTATCTGGCATGGACGTGGAGCGGCACACAACCATCCGCCTTCGATGATGCGAGTTCGGGGGGGTTGTGGCTGCAAGAGGGGGTCGTGCTGAACGTGATGCTGCCAACGACGCTCAAGTTGGGCGATATCTGGCTGACGCTGCCGCCCGCGCAAGATTCGCAGATGTTCGGGGCGTCGGTCATGCCGCTGCGGTTATACTATCAGTTGGATTACTTCGAGGGCGCGCTGCGCGTCGAAGTCGAGATCACCTGTCCGATCACGCCCGCGCGCCTGTGGAACGCGGCGGTCAAGCTCAATTTGGGAATGCGCCCCCTGCGCGCCATCCCAGAGAACGCGCGCGATCTGGCGCTCGCCACGATGCGCACCCCGATGGTGGCGCTGCCCGAATGGGGACACTGCCTTTGAGCGCGGGGAAAAACCAACCATGACATCCCCTCAACCCCCTGATCGACGCCATCGCCTTTGTGAGTTCCATATTGGGCAATGCGGCTAGAGCGATACCGCCACCGTGATCACGCCCCGCACCGCAGCGAGCGCCGCCGTCGGAAAATCGACCATGCGCGGCGCGATTTCGCGCTCCAAAATGTCCAACCAGCCCGCCGCACACGTCACGCCATCGGCGGACAACAAGCGGTCGATCTCCGCGCCCAACGCCGGATAGCGCCGCTCGAAGCGCCGGAACGGATCGAGGTTATCGAGCGCCTCCGGTTGGGAGGGTGGCACCACCGCCGACAGCAGCGGAATCAACTGCTCAAACGCGAAACCCTTGATGAAGCGGCTGGCTGTCACACGTTCGCCGCGCGCATAGCGCCCAACGCCAACTTGCAGCACGCCCAAGATCGTTTGTACCCCGTGCAGCGGATCGAATGCTCCGTTTCCACTGCGCGCCCGTACCGCATCGATGCGCGCGGCAATATCGGCGTGGTCGCGCAAAATCACGGCATCGTTGACACGCGCCAACGCGATTTCATCGGGGTCGAACACTGCGAACTCGATCAAGTGTCCGTCGGCGAACAACACTTTCAGCCCGTGCGCCGTCTCGCGCAGCGCCATCACGACCGCGCCCGCGTCCGGCAGCCATGACAGATCGCGCCGATAGCCCTCCTGCAACCCCGACTCGACAATCCAGAAGAAATCATGATCCGACCAGCGATCCCGCCGCGCGGCGTCCGCCATCGATCCGAGCGCCACCACGCCCAAGACGTGCGGATCGGCGTCGGCGTTCGCGCACAAGCGGTCAGTGAAGGCTTGATAAGCGTGTTCATCCATCATCAGGCTCGTTTCAGGGCAGTAATCGGGTCGGTTCAAAGGTCAGCGCGCACGGACGGTAGCGCAGAAGATATCCATCGTCAGTGGGCAGGAGGACGCGCGGAACTTGTGACGCATACCAACCCTCCAACGCGACTCGCTCGTCGCCGTTGACATAGGCGATGTACAACAGTGTGCGTCCATCGGGCGTCCACACCGCTTCGAGGATATTGCTGTCTTTGAAGCGGTCTATTTGAAAATACACGTCGCGCAGCGGGTCGCCAATGGCGATGAAGGCATAGAATCGGGTTTCAACATTCTGTTCAGTCCAGATCAGCGCGCCGCCGTCAGGTGACCATGCCGGGTTGACAGCCTGCCCCGCAATAAATGTGAGCGCAGCGGTAGACAAATCGACGACATAGAGCTGTGGATGCCGAAAGCGGTAGGACTCGCCCGCGATGAAGGCGACGCGCCGCCCGTCAGGCGATACTATCGGTTTGATGCTGTATTGCCCGATGCCATCAAGCGGCGTAAAGGCGGCGCTGGCAGTGTCGAGCAACAGGATGTGGTAGCCCAACAATGGCGTTCGCGCGCTGATTAAAAGTCGCTCGCCGCCGTTCGAGAGACTGAGGAACTGCAAATCGCCCGGCGTTATGCCGAAATCCGCAAGCGGGAATGTCAGATCGCGCCCGTCGGCGCGGATCACGCGGATCGCGTCGCCCGCCATGTAGCCCAACGCGCTGCCGTCGGGCGCGCAAGCGGCGTGCAGAATCGGCACGCCCCCATCGGACAGCCCGCGCGGGTTCGCACCGTCGCTGTTCATCAGCGTCGCGCCGCTGACCCCGCTGTCGCTCCACGAGTAGACGATATAAAAGGCGCCAGCGTCCGCTGGCGAAAAGGCGCGCACGATCCCCGTCAGCAGCGCGACCACGACGCCTACCAGCAGCGCAGCCGCCCATAAGATGAACCGCAGCATTACTCGACTTTTAAAGGCGCTTCGCTCGCTTTGACGGGGCGTTTAATCGCTTCAACAGGGCGAAAGCGCAGTGCCGACCAGGTGGTATCGATGCTGATCTGTTTCACACCGCTTAAACCCAATTGACCGATCATCTCCCAACCGACATCACGATTGATGTTGGTCTTGATCGCGCCGGACTTTTTCGGATAGGCGACCCAAAATAAGCCGTCCGCTTTGACCGAGCGCCAAGCGTTCGGCGTCTTGGCATCGATATCGGCGCTGTTGTTCACGAACAATAGCACCGCGTCGTAGGTATTCTCCGGGATCGCGTCTGGATTGGTCGTCAGGGTTGCACCATCGGGCAGCTCGTCAAGCGCGAAGCCGCGGGGGGGGTTCAGGAGCAGGACGTTGTATCCGCTTTTAAGATTCATGCGTTGGGCAAGTGATTGGATCATGGTTGGCTCATCCTTTTGACTGAATTATACCGCATCCGCCGCGCGTCTTGCTTGACACGTCTGCACGGATTGTGTTATCGTCTTGGACAGTGTGTCTAGTTCATATAAGTCCTTATGACAGATTGGAGCGCAATATGGCGGAAGTTGTTAAAACGAATGCCGTCCCGGCGGTCGTTCGCCGTGAGCGCGTCCGGTCTGCGCCTGTATAAGGTCATCGTGTAAGCGCGAGGCACGCCTCGCCCGCACAGCACCCATACACGCGCTACCTCGTTCTTCCTCACTGACGGCATTCACAACCCCAACTTGCCCATCTCGCGGCGCATCGTTTTGACGCGCACGCTGTCGGCTGCCGTTCGTGAGGGTGCGTTCTACGTTCCCCTCACTGCTTTCACAATTGAATAGCATGTTCCACAGGGAAACGATCACCTTGTCTACCTATTCCTATACCGACGACATGGATTTCGACTCGTACACGGACTACGAAGCGCGCTTCGATCCGCTGCACACCGACCGTCAAGCGCGCCGCAAGCGCAAGCCGAAAGCCAACCATACGCCGAAGAAAGACCGTACCGAGATTGTCGAGGAAATCGCGCAGACTATCGGTCTGGAAGGCGGTTTCAAAACGACCTATCACCCCAGCTTGTTCGAGGAAGGCTGGCTGCTCAAGTCGCTGCAAAGTTTCTATGACCAAGCGTTGATCACCGATGTGCTGGCGCGCGTCAAGGGCGGCAAAGAGGCGAACGTGTATCGCTGTGCCGCGCACGACTCGACCGGGCTGGAGCGGGTCGCCGCCAAAGTGTATCGCCCGAATATGTTCCGTAACATGCGCAACGATGCCACGTACCGTGAGGGGCGGATGATCCTCAATTCGCGCGGGCTGACCGTCAAAGAAAACGAAAGCCGCGTGATGCGCGCGCTGGCGAAAAAGACAGCGTTTGGACAAGAAGTCGCGCATACATCATGGCTGATGCACGAATACGGCACCTTGAGCGCGCTCTATACGGCGGGCGCATCCGTGCCGAAGCCGCTGTCGTCCAACAGCAACGCGATCTTGATGGGCTATGTCGGGGACGCCGACGGCGCAGCCCCGACGTTGAGCGAAATCGGGCTTGATCAAGACGAAGCCGAAATGCTGTTCGATGATGTGATGCGCAACATTCGCATTATGCTCGATTTGAACATGGTGCATGGCGACCTATCGGCTTACAACATCTTGTACTGGGAAGGCGCAATCACGTTAATCGACTTCCCGCAGGTGATCGACGCGCGCGGCAACTCGCAGGCAGAGGCGATCTTACGGCGCGACTTAACGCGGTTGTGCGCCTACTTCCGCGATCAGGGCGTGCGCTGTGACGCCGATGTGCTGACGGATCGGCTGTGGACGGCGTACATGAATCCAAGCTGAACCAATCAACATCAGCGGTCAAACCGTTGAAAAGATGAACGACTCAACGCAGCGCGCGCAGCGCAACGCAGAGAAAAGAAAGAAGATGCTCGCTTCTTTCTCTGCGTCCTCTGCGCGCGCTGCGTTAAAATTCTTCGTTGCTATCGCCCCTGTCCCTCACGTCCCACTCATGAATGTAGCCGAAAATAAGGTTATGTTGGCATACCGCACCGAACCGGATAGATTGAATTATGGCAGGAGAACGAATCCTCATCATTGAAGATGAAGCGCGTATCGCTCAATTCGTTGAGCGCGCCCTCATCTACGAAGGCTACCGCGTCAGCGTCGCGCGTGACGGGCAAATTGGCTTGACCAGCGCGCGCGATACCCCGCCCGATCTTGTCATTCTCGACTGGATGCTGCCGGGCTTGGACGGCTTAGAGGTCTGCAAGCGGCTGCGCGCCGCTGGCGACGTGCCGATCCTCATGCTGACGGCGAAGGACGATACCAAAGATCGCGTTGCTGGCTTGGACGCTGGGGCGGACGATTACATGGTCAAGCCCTTCTCGGTCGATGAACTGACAGCGCGCGTGCGGGCATTGTTCCGCCGCTCCACGCCGACATCGCGCCCAGAAGTCTTGCGCTTCGCAGATTTGTCGCTCGATACCGGAACCCATCGCGCCTATCGCGGCGAACGCCCTATCGACTTGACCGCTAAAGAGTATGAACTGCTCGAATTGTTCATGCGCAATCCGCGTCAAGTGCTGACGCGCGATGTGATCTTCGACCGCGTATGGGGCTACGACTTCGGCGGCGAGAGCAACATCATCGAAGTGTATGTGCGTTATCTGCGCCAAAAGACCGAGCAGAGCGCCGAGCCGCGCCTCGTGCATACGGTTCGCGGTGTTGGCTACGTCCTGCGCGAAGAAGAATAGCGACCATGCATTGTCTCGTCCGCCGCTGTCGGTTGGACAGGGCGCGTCGAGACGAGGCGTCTCACCGAGCGATGAAGCGCGGTCGCCCTTCATGACCATCCGAACCAAGCTCATCCTCTGGTATTCCGGGCTGCTGACCCTGATTCTGGTCGTCTTCGGCGTGGCGCTGTACGGTGTTTCGCGCTATGCACTCCTCAACAGCATCGATACGACGCTGCAAGAGACCGCCATCGAAGTCCTCCAGAACAGCCGCGCTGTGCTGCGCTCTGAATTTGGCAGCCCCAGCCAAGTGTTCATCCGGCTGCCCAAATTGGATATCTTCCGCGCGTCCGGTGTGGTCGTGCAAGTCTGGGAGATCGGGGACGCCGATCCGATGGTGGGCGGCTCCAATGCGGATACGCCGAGCGCGCAAAACACGGTGCCGCGTTTGGCGGGCGCATCTGACAATTTGCAGGGCTACGCCGAGCCGCTCGATCCAGCGGCGCTGGCACACGAACACACACTTTATATGCAGGGCGACGCGCTGTCCGATGTCTATACCTTCATCCGTGTGGATAAGAGCGAATGGCGCGTATTGACACGCCCTTATGATGTGTGGAGCGCGCGCCGAATTGTCATTCAGACGGCAACCCCGGTGGATGCCCTCAATGAGGCGAGTCGCGGCTTGCTGGTCATGCTGGTGATCAGCCTCATCTTCGCGTTGGCGGGGTCAATTGCGCTCGGCATGGGCTTGACCGAGCGCGCGCTCAAACCGATTGCGCATATCACCTTAACCGCGCGCCACATCGTCAGCGCCGACGACCTCAAGCGGCGCTTGACGTGGACGGGTCCCATGGACGAGTTCGGCAGCTTGACCGCCGTCCTCAATCAAATGTTGGGGCGCTTGGATCATCTCTTCAGCGTGCAGCAGCGCTTTGTCGCGGACATTTCGCACGAACTGCGTACCCCGCTGACCGCGATTCGTGGGCATATGGACTTGATCAAACGCTACGGCATGGACGCGGATTCCGTCGAAGCCATCGAAAGCGAGTCGGCGCGCATGTCGCGCTTGGTCAACGACCTCTTGATGTTGGCACGCGCCGATTACGGCGGGCTGACGTTGGAACGCCAAGCGCTCGACCTCGATACCGTGCTGCATGATGTACATCGAGATGCGCTGGCGCTGGCGAAAGACCGCGCTTTGAAGATCGCCCTTGGGGAGATCGAGACGGTGCGCGTCAATGGGGATTACGACCGCCTAAAGCAGCTTTTGCTCAATCTGGTCAGTAACGCGATCAAGTTCACACCTGACGGCGGGCGGATCACGCTTGAACTGCATCGCAAACGCACGGATGATGCTCTGTACGCCGTGATCGACGTGCGTGACAACGGGATCGGCATCGCGGCGGATGATTTGCAGCGCATCTTCGACCGGTTCTATCAGGCGGACAGTTCGCGCGCGCGCTACTCACCCGAAGAAGGCTCAGGACTGGGCTTGTCGATTGCACGATGGATCGTGGACGCGCACGGCGGACGCATCGAAGTCGAGAGCGCGCCGGGCGTGGGCAGTTTGTTCAGCGTGTATTTACTGGCGTTAGCGGATGCGCACAGCGATGGGGATACCAATCAGACGCATGTCAGCCCGAATGTGGTGACGCGCCCGCGCCTGGCGAACATCATTCGGCGCGGCGGCGGTGGGGGACAACCTTCGTCGTAAGGGGATAGCGACTACGATTGTGCTTCGGTGTTGGCACTGAGCCATGCAACGATGGCGGGGACGTTGTGCTTGCCCTCTGCCACTTCGATGATGAACTCCATCGCTTCTTCAGTGTTCCAACGCGGATTGAACCCGTTTTCCCTCAAAAATCGGATGAGTGCAACCGTTGCTGTCCGTTTATTGCCATCAACAAACGGATGATTTAGAACGAGCGAATGGAACATCGCAGCGGCTTTTTCCAACACAGTTGGATACGCATCTTCGCCAAACGCACTGGCTTGTGGACGCGCAACGGCAGAATCGAGCGAGCTAAAATCGCGCACAACTGATGATTCACCCTTGATGAGTTGATTGATGCGTTTGACGCGCTTGGTCGTCAGATATTTAGTCACCGTACTGCCAATGCATCTAAGAGTGGCGCAAATTCAACCATGATGCTGCGAATCTCATGGTCGAACTGTTCATCGTCTTCATCTTCATCGTTGAAATACTGCTCGACAATCGTTTGAACCACCGCTTCGACTTTCAGTTGACGTTTCGCGGCGGTCTGTTCCAATTTTTCGCGGACATTCTCGGCAAATTCGATTTGCATAGCGTTTCTCCACATCTCATTCTGCTTTTATTCTACACCCATTCCCGTAAAATCCCGGCGACCAGCGCCGCCCGACGCGGCAGGCTGCTGATTAAGACCTGCTCATCCTCCGCGTGCATTCCCGAACCGCTCGCGCCCAACCCATCCAGCGTTGGAATTCCCAATGCCGCTGTGATCGAGCCGTCCGAACCGCCGCCGACAGGCTCGCCGCGCACGGTCACGCCGACTGCCGCGCCGATCCGCTTTGCCTGCTCGAAATCGCGCTGCATCTGCGCGTTGAACTCCATCGGCGCACGGCGGTGCAGCAGATGGACGCTGACGCGGCAGCCCGCCATGAACGGCTGCACATCCATGATTGTTTCGTGCAAGTCGTGCATCGCGCTGACGGTAGCGAAGCGCACATCCATCATCGCCACGACATGCGCTGGAATCACGTTGGTCGCGCCGCTGCCGCCCGTGACCTGCGTGACCGAAACGGATGTGCCGCGCCGGAGATCGTTCAGCGCGTTGAATTTCAATGCTTGCTGCGCGAACTCGATGATCGCGTTCAAGCCTTTTTCTGGTTCGCTGCCCGCGTGTGCCGCGCGCCCTTCAATATCGAGGCGATAGGTCGCGCCGCCCTTGCGCTGAATCTTGAGCGCCTCATCGACGGCGGCGGGTTCCATGCACAGCACCAGCGCCGCTTGCTGCGCCGTTTGAACGATGATCGGCTCGGATGCCTCGCTGCCGATTTCCTCGTCGGATGTGACCAACAACCAGATCGGGCGCGCGGGCAGATCGCCGCATTCGCGCAAGCCCTGAATCGTTTCCAATGCCAGCATCGTCCCGGCTTTCATGTCGAGCGCGCCGGGACCGTAGAATTTGCCATCCTCGACGTGCGCCGGATTCGTCACCAACATGCCGACGGGATGAACCGTATCTTGATGGCACATGAACAGGATCGGTTTGCCCGGCGCGTCGTCGTTCCATTTCGCCAACAGCGCATCGCCCACATCTTGCAGCGGATAGCGTTCGACCGACGCCGCCCCGCGCGCCGCGCATTCCCCCTCGATGAAGGTGATCAAACGATCCACGCGCGCCTTATCGTTGGACGGCGTTTCGTATTCGACCAGTTTCGTCAGCAGATCGAGCATCGACGGGAGGCGCGCTTCAAAATAAGTCAGCAAGTCGGACATTGAAAATCCTCTAGAATGGACACAAATCGTCGGCGGTATAGGTCGGATTGCGGCTGCCATAGCGGTTGAGCAAACTGAGCGCGTCGGGCAAGACGGCGATGCTGTCTTTGACCGTCGCGCACGCCGCATTGAGATTGTTGGTGATTTGATAGGCGTTCCAAAATGCGGTCGCCAACGTCGCATAGACGGGTGCTGCCGCCGGATCGGGATACGCCGTCAGGATCGCTTGCACCGTCGGCACGAGCCGCTCATCGTTGGTATAGGCGAACGCCAGCAGCAGCCGATACAGCGCGTAAGTCTGCAAAACGGGGTTTTCGTCGCCGCCGCGCCACGCTTCGAGCGACGGACTGTTGAGCGAAAGATCGTACAAAGCGATGGCATCGGACGTTCTGCCAGCGGCAAAGGCGGCGTCTGCGTCGTGAATGACTTGGATGCGAAAGCGCGGCGGGTTCAACTGCGTGATCGACTGGGTGTAGACGACCCCATCCCAATCGTAGATCAAGAAGCCAGTACGCAGGGGACCCGTCTGCGCATCGCCGGGATTGTCCAGCCGGACGAGCAGTTCCAACACGCTGTCCTGATCGACATCATCCAGCGTCGGGGCGGCTTCGCTGACGACCGCACTTGCCAACAAATTGGTCATGCGCCCACGCGGAGCGTTCCATGTCGCCATCTGCGTCGTGTAGGTGCAGTCCGACTCGTTCAAAGATGCCCCATCTTCGCCGGCACAGGCGCGCGCGCTGAAAACCAAATCAGGCAATCGATCTCGATTCAAATCATCGGCGCGCACCAGTTGGGGCGCATCATTGAAACGCTGCGTGCCGTCCGGCGATCCGCTGTAGAGCGCGCGATAGCGGCTGTCTACACAACCGAAGATCAGCAGCAACCCGCCCGCGTCGGGCGCGACCAGCGTTACAATCGCTTCGGGGATGCCCTCGCCCGTCAAATCGAGATCGCCGCGCACGGTGCCGGAATTACCCGCGATGCCCCATGACTCGCGCACGCCACGTTCGAGGTTGATCAGCGTGCCGCCCGCGTTCAAAAAGGTCGTCAGCGCGTTTTCGACATCACGTCCGGTCGCCGGAATGATGTCGGCTACGCGCGCATCGGCGTTCGGCGCGGGACAGGCGCGATAATTCGGCGTGGCGGTGGGCGGATTGGCGAGCGCGATGGCGGTGGCGGGGTTGGCGAGGCGCGCCTCGTCATCCGGCGGTGGCAGCGCGGCAGCGATGGCGACGCCCGCCGTCATGGTCGGGAACGGGATGACCGTCGGCGCGCTGCCGCCTGTGCGCGGCGCGGGACGGCACGCGGCACAGACGATGGCGAGCATAAGTGTGAGAGCAAATAGTGATCGCATCAGGCTAGTGTAGTGCGCGGCGGCGGGGGGCGCAAGACGGCGATCCAGTTCGTTTCAAACCCATTGGCATCATATAATCCGCCACCCTTCCCCTATGGGAGTGATATTTTTACCCTCCAACCCCCCAGACCTCACCTTGCGGACTATCGGCTGGTTGCATCGTTCGTCCACAATCGTGCATAATGGGGCAAATTGGCGCTTCCACTCGTCAGCGCACATCAGTGCGACTCGCGGGAGAGGATTGTTGAGGTATGACAGGCAGCCGTCGTTGGCTCTGGTTCGCGTTGCTGAGTGGGATCGCGCTGGCGCTCGTGCCGTCGTTTGCGCGGCGGTCATTTGATACGGCGTCCGCGTTGGCGCAGACGCGCGCCCCGCTGATCCAAGTGTTGGACGGCTCAACGGTCGTTCCGAATACGGGCGGCACCCCCGGGATGCCCGTCCAATTTCCATCTACGTCGCCCGGTACGCCCGTGAGCAAAGATTTCACGATCAACAATCTCGGTGATGCCGATTTATTTCTCAATGATTTGCTCCTGCCGACTGGCTTCACGGGCGAATTTGTCGGATCGGGGACGAATGCCGCCGTGCCAGCCGCCGGAAACGTGACGCTGCGCATCACCTGCACCGCCGCGACCGAAGCCACGTTCGAGGGCTTGGTATCATTTAATACCAATGATACGCCCGGCAACAACCCGTTCACCTTCACCATTCGCTGTATCGCGGCGACGGGCAATCCGGCGCAGATCGCTGTCAGCGCCGACGGTTCGCCCGTCGTCAACGGCGTGACGCTGGTCACACTGTCCACGACGGTCAACACGCCCGTATCGAAGCCAATCACGATCACCAATACGGGCGGACAACCGCTCAACCTGAGTGGACTGACAATCAACAGCCCTTTCAGCGGCAGTTTCGACGGCGGCGTGACCGCGATAACGGTGCAGCCGGGCAATAGTGTCACGCTGACGGTAAGCTGTCTCTCCGCGACGGCGAATACATTCGATAACACCGTCACGTTTAATACCAACGATCCTAACGCGACCACGTTCACAGTTCCCGTGCGCTGCATTGTCAGCAGCGGCGATCCACCCCAGATCAACGTGAATGCCGATGGTTCGCCCGTCGTCAACGGCGTGACGCTGGTCACGCTGCCGACGACAACGGTCAACACGCCCGTATCGAAGCCAATCACGATCACCAATACGGGCGGACAAGCCCTCAATCTGAGCGGACTGACTTTCAACGGCATTTTCAGCGGTAGTTTCGACGGCGGCGTGACCGCGATAACGGTGCAACCGGGCAATAGTGTCACGCTGACGGTAAGCTGTCTCTCTGCGACGAGTGGCACGTTCGACGGCACGGTGACGTTCAATTCCAACGATCCAACCGATACGACCTTCACCTTTCCGGTGCGCTGCATCGTCAGCACAACCAATGCTTTCCCCGATATCAGCGTGAGCTTTGCAAGTGTCGCTATTGCGAATAATCAGGCAGCAGCGGTCACGCTCGGTAGCAGTCTGATCGGTGTACCGCTCGTGCAAAACATTGATATTGCCAACGTTGGCACCGCAGCACTCACGCTCATCAATCTGACTGTGACGCCGCAAGCGCCGCTGCAAGCGAGCGTCAATTTTGGCAGCACAACGGTTGCAGCGTCCGGCGCCACCCCATTGACCGTCACCTGTTTCTCCGAAGTCGCTGGATCATATACAGCCCAAATCCGCTTCGAGAGCAACGACGCGGACGAAGATCCATTCCTGTTCACCGTGCGCTGCAACTTTGTATTCGCAACGGCGACCTTTACTGCAAGTGCGACCAATACTGGCACGCTCTCCGCCACGCCCACCCGCACCCCGACCCGCACTCCCACGATTGGCACGCGCACGCAGTTCCCAACGGTCATTTTCTCCACATCGTTCTTGACCGCGTTCAGCGCCACGCCGTCGCTGGTGCCAACGTTCACCCCGTTCCCAACGTTCATCTTCACGCCGTTCCAGCGCACGCCCGCCCCCGCGCCCGCCTGTGCGCGCCAAGCGCCGCTGATCCCACCGACGGGCGTCATCGTCTTGGCGAACCGCGATGCGGTCAACGTGCGCACCGTACCGGCGATTGGCGCGCCCGTGATCGGCTTCGTCAACGCGGGTTACACCGTCGAGGCGCAAGCGCGCAGCGGCGACAGTCAATGGGTGCGCGTGCAGTTTGCGCCCGGACAGCAGGGCTGGATCGGGCTGGCGGTGCTGTCGATCTTGAGCGGCGCGGTCGAAACGCTGCCCGTTGCCGATCCGCGCTCAATCCCGTATGGCGGCTTCGATACGCCGCGCGCGGGGTTAACGGGCGCGACCAGCAGTGTCAGCGGACGATTGGCACAAAGCGGCTTGCGCATCCGTTCGGGTCCCAGCACGAATTATGTGATCCTCGCCAACGCGCCGCGCTACTCCGTCATGCCCGTCTTGGGACGCACAGCGGACAATCGTTGGGTGCAGCTTAACTTCGAGGGGACGCTCGGTTGGGCGGCGGCGGAATACTTCGAGTTCTCGTCGCCGGACGTGTTCGCGCTGCCCATCGATGGCATCTGCGCCGACGCGGTGCCGCTGTCCGAAGGCGGCGACTCGGGCTTCTTCGATACGCTGCGCTTCTTGCGCGACCGCCTCGACCTCGCGCAGCCGTCACTCGATGCGATCCGCGCCATCTGGACGAACGTCGCGCTCGGCGGCGTTGCCCAATGCGGCAACTATCCGATCCGTCCGACGGACTACAACATCCCGCAACCGCTCTTGGCAGCGTATGTTGACCGTTTGGGCCCCTTGGGGACGGATTTCAACCTAGCGATGGGGTCGATCCGCGCCGCCGTCGAACTGCTCATCGAAGCGTGCAGCTTCGCGCAGCCGTCCGCCGGATCGGTTGGACAATCGGTCGTGCAGCAAGCGTTGGATGCGGTCAACCGCGCCGATGCACTGTTCGCAGATATCCGCCGCCGGATCGCGGAGCAGCTTCCGCCCGACGAACTCGCGCCCGATGAATGCTTGTTCCTGTACACTGGACAAGCCGCCGTCGTCAAGCGTTTAGAAGTCGGACAGCCGCGCAACGCTCAGTTGACCTCGCGCCCCGCCAAATACGTCATCGGCTTCTGCTTCGATGCGCCCGCTGGACAGGATTTCCGGGTCGAAATTTTGCGCCTGAGTGGCAGCGCCGCGCCGCGTTTGACGGTCAGCAGTTTCGATAATCCCACCAACTTCATCGCCCAAATCCAACTGCGCGATACCGAACCGTACACCGCGCTCCAACCGATTACGATTACACAGAATGGGCGCTACCTACTGTTGGTCAGTGACTTGGAACTGTCCAGTACGGCGGGACAGGGCGACTTCGTTGTCCTGCTCACGAATGTGACCGGCGTCGCGTTCTCCGCGCCGAGCTTGAGCATTGATCCGCTGACGGGTCAAATCTTGGTCAACCCTGTGCCAAGCCCGCTGATCCCCACGCAAGCTGTGCCACAAGGTGGACAAGCATCTGGTGTCTGCCCGAACGTCAGCTTCACCTGCCAACAGTTATTGTCGTGCGATCAGGCGTTGGCGTGCTACTTGGCGGGCAACACATCGCTGGATGGCGACGCTGATGCCATCCCGTGCGAGAATCTGTGCGGCGGCGCCCCTATACAGCCGACCTTCGATCCGGGTTGATAATCACCACGCCGGGCGTGAACAACGGTTCACGCCCGGCAGCCTTCAACCATGACTAACACTATTCAATTCACGCACGCCGACGGGATCGCCGTCCTCACATTCAACCGTCCGGCACAGCGGAATGCGCTCGATACGGCGGCGATGATCGCCTTTGCAGAGCGCATCGCGCAAATCGCGGCGGACGCTGCCCAGCATGATCTGTTCCGCGCCTTGATCATCACCGGCGCTGGCACGAACGCCTTTTGCAGCGGCGCGGATTTGGTCGAGATGAGCGGCAAGCCGTCCGCCGCTGACGGACTCGCGATGAGCGCGCGTATGGGTGACGCGCTGATGATCTTGGAGGCACTGCCCTTCCCGACGATTGCAGCCATTAACGGTTATGCGCTCGGCGGCGGCGCGGAAGTCGCGCTGGCGTGCGATCTGCGCATCATTGACGCGGCGGCGCGCATCGGCTTCGTGCAAGCGCGGCGCGGCTTGACGCCCGGCTGGGGCGGCGGACAGCGCCTCTTACGGCTCGTTGGCTATCCGCGTGCGCTCGAAATCTTGTTGGAGGCGCGCATTTTGGACGCGGACACCGCGCACACCGCTGGACTCGTCGAGCGGATCGCGCCCGCAGGCGGCGCATTGGACGCGGCGCGGGCGTTCGCGGCAGAGATCGCACAGCGCGATCCGGCGGTTGTGCGGAGCATCAAAACGCTGCTGCGCGCGGGTTGGATGCAGCCCTACCCACAGGCACTCATGAGCGAGCGCGCCCTGTTTCCGCCGCTGTGGGCGGGGGATGCCCGCAAAGCCGCTACGCAATCGTTTTTGGAGAAATCGGACAAATCATGACCCACTTTTACGCCACCATCGCGCGCTACTATGACTCGGAGCATCACGAACAGGACGACGATCTGCGTCTGTATGCTGCGCTGGTCGAGGAAATCGGATCGCCCGCGCTGGTGATCGGCGCGGGGACGGGGCGCGTCCTGCTCCGGCTGGCAAGTCGCGGCGTGACCGCACACGGCATCGAGATCGAGCCGGAAATGCTGCGCCGTGCCGAACAGAACATCGCCGCCGCGCCCAAACTCGCGCCGCGCATCGTCTTGCACGCGGGTGATGCGCTCACCATCGACCTCAAAACGATGTACAAGACTGTCTTGATTCCATATAACACGTTCATGCACTTCCACGAACAGGACGACCAGATCGCGCTGTTGAAGCGCATCAAGGCGTGGTTATCGCCGGACGGCGCGCTGATTATCGATCTGCCCAACGCGGGCGAATCGTTCGCCGCCCAAGATACGGGCGCGCTCACGCTGGAACGCACCTTCACCGATATCGAAACGGGACACCACGTGATGCAGTACTCGGTCAGTTCGCTCGACCGGGTTGAGCAAATCATGGAGGTGACATGGATTTACGACGCCATCGCGGACGATGGAAGCGTCCGGCGCACGGTCGCGCCGACGCGCATCCGTTATTTTTTCCTCTCGGAACTGACCCTCTTGCTCAAACTAGCGGGCTTCGAGTTGGAAATGGTCTACGGCGATTTCGATGGGACGCCGTTCGAGGATGGCGCGCCGCGCATGATCGTGATCGCACGGTGAAGCGTAAAGACAGGACTGAGCTGCGAGCGAAAAACAAAAGTCCATCCAAACAATGGATTTTACGCCGAATTGTCTTTTCACGTAGCCCTCAGTCCTTTCGCCTCAGTCCTCACTTTTTCATCGTCCTCGCTGTCTGCACCTTGTCCGCCTGTGACAACGTACTCCCCACGCCGACGCCAACCCGCGCGCTGTCCGCGCCGACCCTCGCCGCCAGCCCAGCGTTCTTCCCCGTGATGCCAGAGGGCGAACCAACGCAGCTTCGCAATGCGGGACAGAGCGATCCGACGGCGGCGGCGCTGCCGTCGGGCGCGGAACTGCCGCCGCTGCTGGTCGGGACGCCCATATTCGGCGCAGACTTCCAGAGCGTGCAAATCACTGCGCCCGACAGCGTGATCGACGGCGATCTGTACCCCAACGCCGATAATGTGCGCGTTCCGGGCGTGCTGCTGCTGGCGGCAGATCGCACAGGCTGGCTCGATTTTCCACTGCGGCTGCAAGCGGCGGGCTTCACCGTATTGAGCGTGAGTCTGCCAGCGACGAATGCCGCCGCCGACTCGTTGGTGTTTAACGCGCTGATTCAAGCGTTGATTCAGGTTGGCACCGTCGATCCGGCGCGGATCACGGTGGTTGGCGTGGATGCGGCGGCGGGCGTCGCGTTGCTGGGCTGTGCGGTCGAGCCACTGTGCGATGCGCTGGCGATCTTGCAGCCAGAATCCGCCGTCATCGAGGCGCTGTATCGCTACAATCCACGTCCGATCTTGATCGCGGCGTTCGCGGGGACATCGCCGACGGCGGACGCGATCCGCGCAGGCGCAACGGGTGACGCGCTGTTCTTGACGGCGGATGCACTAACGGGTGTGACATTGAACGGGCAAGCGTTGATTCAACCGCCGTTGGGGGAACAGGTCATCGCGTGGTTGGCGGGACGGTGGGGATAGAGAGGGACTGAGGGAAAGGACTGAGCGAACAGAACGGGGTGAAAAACACGACTGATTAAAAGCACCGATCTGGCAGATGTCCCTCACTCAGTCCTCAGTCCCTCAGTCCTTTTCCGCTAGACCGACGGACGAATGACCGACAGCACGCGACCCTGAATGTGGCATTGTGCGGGGCTGACATAAATCGGCTGCATCGTCGGATGGGCGGGCTGGAGGCGAATCCGCTCCCCTTCATTATAGAAGTATTTGAGCGTTGTCTCACCGCGCTCCGCCAACCAGACCGCGACCATCTCACCATCGCGCGCGGTACCCTGCTTGTGAAAGACCACGATATCGCCCTCGCGGATCATCGCGTCAATCATCGAATTGCCTTTGACGCGCAGCGCGAAGACCTCTGACGGGTCAAAATTGCGCAGCAGCATCGGCATCACGTCGATCAAATCGCTCTCGTCGTAGTGCGCGCCCACATCGTCGGGCATCGGGATCGGCTCGCTCGCGCCGATCATGCCGATCATCGGCACCCGCATCGGCATTCGCAGCGCAGCAGCAGCCGTCTCGCGTCCGTTGGGGCGTGTCAACTGGCGTCCGAGCAGCGTAAGCGCCTTGTCCGTCAGCCGCAGCCCGCGCGACTTGCGCGACGACCGTTCCAGCATCTCCGCCGCGACCAGTTTATTGAGATTGTAATTAACGACGGAGGTGGACTTGATGCCGGTGGCGATGCAGATGTCACGGATGGTGGGGGGGAAGCCGTTTTCTTCCATGTAGTCGCCCATGAACGTCAGAATCGCACGCTGCTTTTCTGATAAGGGTTTGATTTTACTTCGACTTGCCATGTTATCTCCTCCAATGAGCGAGTCTGTTGACAGGCTCAAACATTTATTCTAGTTCGATTGTAGGCGAACATTTATGTTAAGTCAAATGTTCTGTACATCGAGGTGAACGGGGGGATTTTGTTGGGCATGGCTTGCCCGACATCGACCGACTCTTTACATCGTTTGATAGTCATGCTATGCTCTACGAACTGTTCATCACGAGCGAGTGAGAGTTCCGGCTCTATGATCTCGCGGCAACCCCTGAAGCGTCGGGAAGGTGCCAAATCCGGCAAGCGGTACGCGGTACTGCTTGGAAGATGAGCGCAATCCCGATTTGGCACACCACACGACCGAATCGCTTGCGTCTCATCGACTCCCGATGAGGCGTTTTTGTTTTGGAGGGGCGACCCCATGTCACTACGCAGAGCATCCAGCGCACGAATCTACACCAACCGCCGCTATCTCGATGCCATCCGCGATCACATCGTAATTTTCGATGGCGCAATGGGAACGAGCATCCAGAATTTCAACCTGACGGCGGACGACTTCGGCGGCGAAAAATACAACGGCTGCAACGATTATCTGGTCATGACCCGGCCCGATGTGATCGAATCAATTCATACGTCGTTCTTGGCAGTGGGTGCAGAAGCCATCGAGACGGATACATTCCGCTCGAATCCGCTGACGTTGGCGGAATATGGCTTACGCGATCAAACGATTGAGATCAACCGGACGGCGGCGGCACTCGCGCGGCGCGTCTGCGACCAATTCGAGCGCGAAACGGGCATCGCGCGCTTCGTCGCGGGCAGCATCGGGCCCTCTGGCAAGCTGCCGAGCGGCAACGACCCCGACTTGAGCAACATCACCTTCGATGAACTGGCGGCGGCGTTCTATACGCAAGCGCGCGGCTTGATCGAAGGCGGCGCGGACGTGCTGTTGATCGAAACCAGCCAAGACATCCTCGAAGTGAAAGCGGTGATCTACGGCATCCAACAGGCATATACCGATACAGGCGTGCGCATCCCGATACAGGCGCAGGTTACGCTCGACACCAGCGGGCGCATGTTATTCGGCACGGATATCGCGTCCGCACTGACGACCCTCGAACCGCTGCCCGTCGAAATTATCGGTTTGAACTGCTCGACGGGACCTGAATATATGCGCGAACCCGTCAAATACTTGGTCGCGCACAGCCCCTACCCGATCAGCATCCTCCCCAACGCTGGACTGCCGATCAACGTGGATGGCGAGGCGGTCTATCCCATGACGCCGGAACCGTTCAGCGACATGGTAGCGGAGTTCACGCGCTGGGGCGTCGGCGTGGTCGGCGGGTGCTGTGGCACGCGCCCAGAACACATCGCCCAGTTGTACGCCAAGACGCACGGACACGACTACGAAGCCGAAGTCAAACGCCAACACGCGCGCCGCAAGCCCGCCGCGCGCGATATCGAGTTCCTCGCGCAAACATCGAGCAACATGCGCGCCGTGCCGATGGTCTTTCATCCGGGTCCGACCATGATCGGGGAGCGCGTCAACACGCAGGGCAGCCGCAAAGTCAAAGACTTGATCCTGAATGGCGATTATGAAGGCGTGATTCCGATTGCCGTGCAGCAGGTCGAAGCGGGCGCGCACATGCTCGATGTGTGTGTAGCGCTGACCGAACGCGGCGACGAAGCCGAACAGATGCGCGCGCTGGTCAAGAAATTGTCGATGGCAGTCGAAGCGCCGCTGATCATCGACGTGACCGAACCCGCCGTCGCAGAGGCAGCACTGGCAGTCTATCCGGGACGCGCTGTGATCAATGGCAACAATCTCGAAAATGGGCGCGAACGCATCGATAAAGTGCTGCCCATCGCGCGCAAATACGGCGCGGCAGTGCTATCCATGACCATCGATGAAGAGGGCATGGCGCACACGCGCGACAAAAAGCTGGCGATTGCGCAGCGCATCACCCAGATCGCGGCGGATGATTATGGACTTACGTCCGAAGATTTGATCTTCGACGCGCTGACGTTCCCGCTGACGACCGGACAAGAAGATTTGCGCAACGATGCCATCGAAACGTTGGAAGGCATCCGGCTGATCAAGCAGCACCTGCCCGGCGTCACGACGGCGTTGGGCGTCAGTAATGTCAGTTTCGGTATCACGCCGGCAGCGCGCGGCGTGCTGAACAGCGTGTTCTTGTATCACGCCGTGGCAGCCGGACTCGACATGGCAATCGTCAACCCGGCGCACATCACGCCCTATGCCGAAATCCCCGACGATCAGCGCAAGATTGCCAATGATCTGATCTTCAACAGCGATCAAGACGCCCTGCCGCGCTTCATCCAATACTTCGAGCAGAACGGCATCCAACTCGCGGCGCGGCAGGACGAAAATCCGACCGAAAACATGACGGCGGAAGCAGCCCTACACTGGCAAATCCTCCACCGTAAAAAAGAGGGACTCGAAGCGTTGATCGACGACGCGCTGACGCGCCAAGACCCCGTTGGCGTGCTGAACAATGTCCTGCTGCCCGCGATGAAAGAAGTGGGCGACAAATTCGGCGCGGGCGAACTGATTTTGCCGTTCGTGTTGCAGAGCGCCGAAGCGATGAAAAAAGCCGTCGCCTATTTGGAACGCTTTATGGACAAGCTGGAGGGGACGACCAAAGGCACCGTCGTTTTGGCGACCGTCTACGGCGATGTGCATGATATCGGCAAGAACCTCGTCAAGACGATCCTGAGCAACAATGGTTATACCGTCCATGACTTGGGCAAGCAAGTTCCCGCCAACGTGATTATCGATAAAGCCGTCGAATTCGGCGCGGACGCCATCGGCTTGAGCGCCCTATTGGTCAGCACGAGCAAGCAGATGCCGCTAATCGTCAACGAACTGGCGCGGCGCGGGCTAAAATATCCCGTGCTGATCGGCGGCGCGGCGATCAATCGCAAGTTCGGGCGGCGCATCCTGTTCTTGGACGAGAGCGACGCGCCGTATGATCCGGGCGTGTTCTACTGCAAGGATGCGTTCGAGGGCTTGTCGGTCATGGACAAGCTGGTCGATGCGCCGACGCGCGCCGCGTTCTTGACGCAGATCAAAGATGAGGCGTACATCGAACTGGACAAGCCCGTCCCGGTGCGCCGCGAACGCAATTACGACAAGAAAAGCACGATTCAGCCCGCACCGCGCATCCCGACGCCGCCGTTTTGGGGCGCGAAAACGATCCGCCAGATGCCGTTGGAAATCGTATTCCAGTATGTGCATAAGCCAGAACTGTATCGGCTGTCGTGGGGCGCATCGAACACGCACGGCGACGACTGGAAGAAGCTCGAGGCGGAGTTCGAGGCGCGCTTGGAGCGCATGGGGCGCGATGCCAGCCGGAACAAGACGCTTCAGCCGCAAGCGGTCTACGGCTTCTTCCCGGTCAACCGCGACGGTGACGATCTGATCGTCTACGATCCCGCGCCGTTCCAGCACACATTGGACGGCAAGAATGGCAAGACGGCGGACAAGATCGAGATCGCGCGCTTCGCCTTCCCGCGCCAACCGTTCGGGGACTATCTGTGCATCAGCGATTATTTCGCGCCCGTCGAATCGGGGCAAATCGATGTCATCGCCTTACAAATCGTGACCGTCGGCGATGTGGCGACGCACGCCTTCGACGCGCTGCAAAATGCCGATCACTACAGCGAGGCGTATTTCTTTCACGGACTCGCGGTACAAACGGCGGAGGCGACCGCGAATTACGTCCATCAGATGGTCGTGCGTCCGGCGCTTGGCGTGCCAGCCGGACAGGGCAAACGCTACAGTTGGGGTTATCCCGCCTGCCCTGATTTGAGCGACCATACGACGGTGCTGCGCCTGCTGCCCAACGCCACCGACATCGGCATGGCGCTGACCTCGGCGTACCAGTGGATGCCGGAGCAAAGCACGGCGGCGATTGTCGTGCATCATCCGAACGCGACGTATTACAACACCGGCGTGGATCGCGTGCAGCAGATCGCGGAGGCGTGAGGGGCAAGTGATGCTGACGAAACTGCGGATTCGCAATTTCAAACAGTTCGATGATGTCGAAATCGAGTTGGGACCCGTGACGGTGTTCGTGGGTCCCAACAATTCCGGCAAGACGACGGCGCTGCAAGCGTTGGCTTTGTGGTATGCGGGCTATGTGGAAACGCTAGATAGTGGTGTTGATCGGGATACACCATTTATCGATGATGAGTATCGAATTTATGGAATAGCAATCAACCGTCTAAACATCACGGAAATTCCTGTCACAACTACTGAAATGCTATGGCGAAATCGGAAATATCGAAACTCGACAACTATTGATATCGAAATTGGTGTGGAAGGAACCTTAGCAGAAAAAGCTTGGCGATATGCTGTTCGCTTTGAATACGTAAACGAAGAATCGTTTACACCAATTCCAATACATGAATGGTCGCCTGCTCTAAGATCTGTTCCTATAGTTCATTTTGTGCCAGCTATGTCTGGAATTGTTTCTATTGAACCTCGTGTTGATCCAGGTCGGCTCAATGTTTTAGTTGGTGAAGGGCGTACAGCAGAAATTCTACGAAATCTCTATTTACAACTATGGGAGCTGAGTTCTGATCATTTATTGTGGCGAAAAGTTGATAGTCATATTCAGGATTTGTTCCAAATAAAACTTCAAGCTCCAGAATATAATCCCGTACGTGGTGAGATTCGCATGTTTTACTCTGATCGGCATGGTATTCAGCTTGATATTTCCTCTGCCGGACGTGGATTACTCCAAACCATGCTGCTCCTCGCCTACATGTACCGCAATCCCGGCGCAGTGCTGCTGCTTGATGAACCCGACGCGCATCTCGAAATTCTCCGCCAACGCCAAATCTACAAGCTGCTGGCAGAGGTCGCACTCGAAACCGGATCGCAAGTCATCATGGCGACACACTCCGAAGTCATTCTCGAAACAGCCTTCCAGCGCAAGGATCAGATCGTCGCCTTCATCCCGCGTCCGCGCCCGATCCGCAAATACAGCGATTTCGTCAAGTCGCTCAGTCTGATTCCGGCGGAAGATTACTACCTTGCCGACCAAAAACGCTGGGTGATTTACACGGAAGGCACAACCGACACCGATATTTTGCGCGCCTTCGCGGTTCGGCTCACGCATCCCGCCGCATCGGTTCTCGATTTGGCATTCCATAAAGATATTGAAGGCGACGAACCGAAATTGGCGCGCGATCATTTCACGGGCTTGTTAGAGGCGATCCCCGAACTGCTGGCGATAGCTTTGTTCGACCGAACCAATCATGATAAATTGACGGGTGAAGGTGTCCCGCCGCAAATGCAGATGATCGCGTGGCGACAGCGCGAGATCGAAAATTACTTCGCCCGTCCCGTCACCTTGATCGCCTACGCGCAGCAGCATCACGGTGACGACGGCGCAGCGACCATGCAAGCGGTGATCAACGATCAAGTACCGCCGATTGCCCTCCGCGATCTTGAAAATTCGTATTGGCGCGAGGAAAAATTGAGCGATTTATTTCTGAAGCGTGTGCTGGAGGATTACGCACGCCGGATGAAACTTCCTATCATCCTGAGAAAAGGCGACTTCTATCAACTGGTCGAATTTATGCCCAGCGACCAGATCGACCCCGAAATCTCCGAAAAACTGGATGCTATCTATGCCATCGCACAGCGGGCGAACCCCGCGACGGAGTAAATCGTGATCCAGCCGGATATCTTCATCGTTGGCGCGCCGAAAGCGGGGACAACCTCGCTGTTCGATTATCTCGATGCACATCCCCTCGTGCTGGGGACGACGCCCAAAGAGACGCATTTCTTTGCCGACGATCTGCCCGGTATTCAACTGCGCAAATTCCGCAACGATTTCGCCGCCGCGTTCAGCCGGGAAAAACCAAGCGCGCAGCACGGCATGGACGGCTCGACCAACTATTTGCATTCGCAGGTGGCGATCTCGAACATTCGTCGTGATTATCCTGAGGCACGCTTGATCGCTATGCTGCGCAACCCAGTCGATACCGCCTATGCTTTTCATCATACGCTGCTGCGCAATCACGATGAGGATGTCATCAGCTTTGAGCGGGCTTGGCGGTTGCAAGCTGCACGCCGTACCGGAAACCAGATTCCACGCCGGTGCCGCGAGCCAAAACAGCTTCAATATCGTGAAATCGTCATGTTTGCTGGGCAAATCGAGCGGCTGATGGCGACATTCCCACCCGAACAATATCGGATCATCTTGTTCGATGATTTCGTCGCGGATACGGCGCGCGTGTATGCGGCTGTGTTGAGCTTTCTCGATCTGCCATCGGATGGGCGCACGACCTTTGATCTGGGCAATCCCAACGTCGAAATTCGCGCCCGCTGGCTTGATGCGTGGATTATGCGCCCGCCGTCGCCACTGTATAGCATCTTCCAGACGGCAGAGCGGGTCGGTGTTCCCCCGTCGATCATTGGGCGCGCCAACAACAAACTGCGCCGCCTGAACCAAGCACACAACCAAGTCGTGAGAAAGCGCGCGCCGCTCGCGCCAGCCTTTCGGCGCGAATTGGGTGCTGAGTTCGCGGACGACATTCAACGTTTAGCTGCCTTGATCGGGCGCAATTTAGATCATTGGCTGACTGTGTAACCTTCGCCTGCCATCATGAACCGCAGAGGAAAGCCGATATGACAGATTTGGTAACGCAAATCAAGCACGCTCTGCTCCCAATCGTCTATCCGGCGCGCAATCGCTTGCATCCGCGCAAGCTTCACGCCTATGCGATTGGACTGCCGCGTACTGGAACGCATTCGCTGAAAGATTTGTTCGCCAAACACTATCGCGCGCTGCACGAACCCATGCGCCGTGAGATGATCGACTTGATCTATGCGCGCGAAATCGAGGGGTTGAGCGACGACGAACAGATACGGCGCTTGCGTCAGCGCGATAGACAATTGTGGTTAGAAATGGAGGCATCAAATCATGTCTCAATTTTTGCGCCGCTGCTGGCACAGATGTACCCCGCTGCCAAATTTATCCTGCTGCTGCGCGATCCATATTCGTGGCTCAGTTCGATGTTGACGGTTGCAGAAGAAGATTTCATCCGCCAGCCCCAAATGGGTCCGTGGCGCGAGAAAAATGTCACGGCGAAATTCGGCTATGGGCGGTTGTCATACGGCGATTACGATGAGCCAATGCGCCAGCGTGATCTCGCGCCCCTGGTCGGCTATATTCGCTACTGGCAATCGATTTATGCACATATTTTAACTAGGATGCCAACCGATCAACTGCTGCTCGTTTACACCCATCAAATCAGCAGCGATTTGGAGCGCATCGCTCAGTTCATTGGTATCCCGGTCGAGACGCTCGACCGCGATTCATCGCACAAAAATGCGCGGGCTAAAAAATCGACTCTGATCGACGAGATCGACCGTAATTATCTCGAAATGCAAGTGCAAGCCATCTGCGGCGAGCTGATGGCGCAGTATTTCCCCACCATCAAGCATCTTGAGGACGCGATCAAGCCGCGTTGAGGACGAACCATGACTTTGCTCCAACGACTGCACGAGGATCGCGCGCCACTGTTGGCAGATGGGGCGATGGGGACGCTGCTGCATTTGCGCGGGCTGCCCATCGACACCTGCTTCGATCAACTGAACGTCACCCGCCCCGACAGCATCACGGATGTGCATCGCGCCTATGTCGCGGCGGGCGCGGACGTGTTGGAAACCAACACCTTCGGCGCGAATCGGCTCAAGCTGGCGGAACACGGGCTAGAAACCCAAGTCGGCTCGATCAACCGTGCGGGCGTCTTGCTGGCGCGCATCGCCGTGCAGGATGCCGCGCGCACAGTCTACATCGCCGGATCAGTGGGGCCCTTGGGCGTCGGCGTACAGCCGTTCGGACGCCTGAAGCCAGAGGATGCCCGCGCCATCTACGCTGAACAGATCGCCGCGCTGGTGGATACCACTGACGGACAGGCAGGTGTCGATGGGTTGATCTTTGAGACGTTCACCGATGTGGCGGAACTGCTGCTGGCACTGGCGACGGCGCGCGACATCGTCCGCGAGTCGGGGCGCGCGGTGGCGATCTTCTGCCATGCAACCTTCGCGCCGGATGATCGCACCCTGACGGGCTATTTGCCCGGTCGCGTCGCGCGGGAACTGCGCGCGGCAGGTGCCGATGTCATCGGCGTCAACTGCGGTGCGGGTCCCGCCCAGATCAGCCGCGTCCTTCAGGCAATGCGCACCGCTGCACCGGACGCGCTCGTGTCGGCGCTGCCCAACGCGGGTTTTCCAGAGACGATCAATGGGCGCACGATGTACCCGGCAGGGGTCGAATACTTCGCGGATTATGCACTAACCTTCCGTTCCCAGGGCGCGCGCTTGATCGGCGGCTGCTGCGGCACGACGCCAGAACACATCGCCGCGATGCGCGCTGCGCTCGATGCGCCACCGATAGACGCACCGAGTCGGATACGCATCAGCGTCAATGGCAACCACACCAACGGCACGAATGGAAACGGTGCTGCTCACGACGATGACGAATCGCTTGAGAGTATCCCGCGTGATCGAACGCTGTCTGAGCGTCCGTCGGAACTGGCAGCGAAGCTGCGCAGCGGGCAGTTCGTCATCAGTGTCGAGATGAACCCGCCGCGCAGTCACAACTTGGAGCGCACGCTCGCCGCCGCCGAACTGCTGCGCGACGCGGGCGCGGACGTGCTGAATATTGCGGACAGCCCCACCGCGCGGATGCGCGTCAGCCCGTGGGCGGTCTGTCAACTGCTGCAAACGCGCATTGGCATGGAGACAATCCTCCATTTCCCGACACGCGGGCGGAACTTGTTACGCATTCAAGGTGACTTGCTCGGCGCGCACGCGCTCGGCATTCGGAATGTGTTCGTGTGCATGGGCGATCCGACGCGCATTGGCGATTACCCGGACGCGATGGACAATTACGATATCGTACCGTCGGGCTTGATCCGGCTCGTGGCACAGCGCATGAACGTCGGCGTCGATCAAGCGGGCAATTCAATCAACGGCGCGACGCAGTTCACCGTCGGCTGTGCGCTTAACATGGGCGCGACGGACGCCGATAAAGAGATCGACGTGCTGTTGAAGAAGCTGGATGCGGGGGCGAATTTTGCGCTCGGTCAGCCAGTCTTCGATGCGCACTTAGCGGAGCGATTTTTGCGGCGCTATGAGCAGATCGCCGGGCAGGCGCTCGATCTGCCCGTGCTGATGGGCGTGATGCCGCTGCACAGCGTCAAGCACGCGCAGTTTTTGAACAACGAGATTCCCGGCATCACGATTCCCGATGCCATCCTGAAGCGGATCGCGGACGCCGGCGACGATGCGCCGAACGTTGGTGTCGAGATCGCGGGCGAACTCCTGAGCAATTTGCGCGGCATGGTACAGGGCGCGTATATCATCCCATCATTCGGCAAGTACGAGTTGGCGGCGCGCTTGATTCAGACCGTCACGACGCTATAATGCTTGCCCATCGCGCGCCGCGAGCGTTGTGGCGCCCAATTGAATGGAATATCGCACGATGGACTTGAAAAAGTTGCATCCCACGCATGTATTACGTTACACGCACAGTAAGCTGCGCCGCGTCTACCAGCCGATCCTGAATCAGCGGATCGAACGACGCTTTCAAGCGTTCGCTGTGGGCTTACAACGCTGTGGCACGCATTCGATGCACTTCATCTTCCAGAAAAATTATCGTTCGGCGCATGAGCCGAGCATCATCCACACCTGCGAACTAATGTATGACCGCGTTCACGGCGGCATGGACGAAAAGACCTTCGAGCGACGCTGGCTGAGTCGGGATCGCTTCTTGTGGTTGGAAATGGAATCCAACAACATTCCCACGATTATCGCGCCGACGTTGGCACGCCTGTTCCCAGAGGCGAAATTTGTCCTGCTGCTGCGCGATCCGTATAGCTGGCTGCATTCCCTCTGGGCGGTGCAGCATTGGTTCACACCCATCAGCCAGCATCCGCGCTGGTATCAGAAAATGATGGCGTATATGTACGGATATGGGCGCATGGAATACGGCGCGGGCGATCAAAACTTGAAGCAGATCGGGCTGCCGCCGCTGCGCGGTTATTTGCAGCATTGGCGTCGGATGTACGATCTTGGGCTAAATGAACTGCCCGCCGACCGCCGCCTGATCCTATATACCCATCAACTGACGAATAAACTGCCCGATATCGCCCAGTTTTTGGATGTCCCGCTGGATACGCTCGATCAAGACAATACGCACGGCGATCCCGCAAAAGACAAACGCCCCTTCATCTTCCAGATCGACCGCGCTTATTTGGAAGATCAAGTGCATGAAATCTGCGACCCCGTGCTATCCCAATGGTTTCCAACTATCAAACGCTTAGAAGATGCCGTGAAGCCGATGGCTTCAACCGCTACCCCACCAGCAGCCGCCGCCTCATGAGCGGGCAAGCGGCGATCCTCCAGATCGAAGAACGGTCGCTAAACGCGCTGCCATCACTGCAAACGGTCTACCTTGACGGTTGGATACTGCGCTTCGCGGACGGCTTCATGCGGCGCGCCAACTCGGTCAACCTGCTGTATGCGGGCGCGCTCAACCTAGAACGCAAGATCGCCACCTGCGAAGCGGCGTACCGGGATCGCGGCTATCCGCATGGCATCGTATTCAAGATCACGCCGCTCACGCCGCCAGAAGTGGTGTCCGCCTTGATCGCGCGCGGTTACGCTCATGACAGCGTGACAAGCATCCAAACGGCTGATTTATCGCACCCCCTTGCCGCCGCGCAAGCATGGCGCGTTGAGATCGCGTCGTCATGGTCAGATGCGTGGCTCGATGGATATTTTCGCATGAATCGCGCCGACACGACCAAACGGGCGGCGTTGGTGCGAATGCTGTCCGCCATCGTCCCGACGACGGGTTACGCGCAGATTGTCCACGACGGCGCAATCATCGCGGTTGGGTTGGGCGTGGTCGAGGACGACATGATCGGGCTGTATGATATCGTGGTGGACGGCGGACTGCGGCGACGCGGCGTTGGACGCGCACTGGTATCGAGGCTGTTGACGTGGGGCATCGAAAACAGCGCGCGAACGGCGTATCTGCAAGTGATGGACGAGAATACGCCCGCAAAGGCGCTCTATGCGGGCTTCGGCTTTACCGAAGCGTATCGCTATTCCTATTTGCAGCGGCGATTTGCAGCGACGACTCCTTAACGGTCGGCGTGCGCGTCCGTTCTGGCGTAGGCGGCGGCGTCCGACGCGGCGCACCTGTGAAGTGCCGTTCGACCACCCAATAAAATCCAATTCCAACCATCAATGCCGCCAGCATACTCAGCCAATAATGCGCGCTGGACGCCAAATCGGCGGCGCGCACGCGGAACAGCGCATCGTAGACGATGAAAACCGGGATGTGCATTAAATACAAGCTGTAGGAAATCAGCGCCACCCACCGCAGCGGCATGAACACCGCCAGCGCCGAGATGCGGGCATCGAGCGGATGCCACAGCACGATCAACAGCGCCACAAGCGCGCTCACGCGCGATGCGCTCGTAACCACGAACGCGAAGGCGATCAAGCTGATAAACAGCGCCTGGGTGAGTACACGAGGCGGGCGCGCTGCCAATATTCGATAAATCAAAATTCCTAGCAAAAATTCCAGCCAATAGCGCGGGAGCAGCGTGTTGATCAGCGGGTTCGAGAGCAAGCCTGTATACGGCAAGATCGCAATTCCGGCGGACAGCAGGATCAAGACAGTGCGCACGCGGTCGAAAATCGGGAGCAGCAGCAGCGTCATGACCAGATAAAATTGCTGCTCAAACACCAGCATCCAATAGACGACGATGGGATAATCTGCGCCGAAGTGACGCGGGAACAGGAACGCCGACAGGACGATTTCATTCCGGCTGTAGATTCTGCCAGCCACGAAAATGCTGATCAGATACGCGATTGCCAAACTCACCCAGAACGGCGGGTAGATGCGCCGCAGCCGTCGCCATAGGAAGCGAACTGCGCCCGATGTTCCATGTCCGAATTGACGTTCGGCAGCGCGATAGATCGTATAGCCAGAGAGGATGAAAAAGACCTGCACGCTGACATCGCCAGCGCGCGCGATGATTTCTAGCGGTGTTCCGATCAACGAACTGTGCATCCCACGATGAAAGATCAGCACGCCGAGTACGGCGATACCGCGCAAAATTTCTAACAGGATATAACGTTCCATCAAGTGACCCTTGGTCAGTAAAACATCGATGCGTCGCGCGATCAGCCCGCTGGAAGCTCGTGCGTTAGACAATGCACGCCGCCGCCGCCGTTCGCCGCCGCTCCACAATCAATTGGCACAATTTCATAGTCGGGCATGGCGGCGCGGTAGATCGCCAACGCCCGCGCGTCCATGTCGATGCCGAACGTCGGCACGAGGACGCGCCCGTTGACCGTGAGCGCGTTAGTATAGCTGCGCCAGACGGGATACACACCCCAATTCAGGTACGGCGGTGGCGTCGGCAGTTCCAAGACACGGTACGGTTCGCCCGCCGCGTTGGGCGTTTGCCGGAAGATCGCCGCCGCGCGCGCCAAGCGCCCACTGTTGAACGGAATCGTTGGCGCGGACACGAGGACGGTACGCGCGTCTGCCAGCTTGACCAGCAGATCGACGTGTCCGGTTTCCTCGCGCCATAGTTTCGGCGTCACAATCAGCTTCTCGAATGCGAACGCCCGATGCAGCGCGCCCTCGACAGCGGTGCGTGATAACGTCGGATTGCGGTCGTAAATATCCTCGCTGACGATGAGCGTCCCCGCGCCGTCTGACCAAACATTGCCGCCCTCGGTGCGCAAATCCCATTTACGGAATGGCAGCGCGTTCAGATCGGCGTAAGCGGCTTGCATCGCGTCGTCGCGCGCTTGCGGATAGGTATCGAGCGGGTCATAAATCGCGCCGACGGCGGCGCGCGTCCCATCGGCGCGATAGCCGATGAACGGCGCGTAATCGCGCACCCAAATATCGTCCGTCGGCAGCACGATCCAGCGCACGCCGTCGAGCTTCATGCCGCGCGTGTGCGTCAGATAGAATGCCGCCAGCGTCGCCCACGCTTCGGACGGCACCAGCACATCCGCACGCGCGTTCGCGCCGACAATCGCGGCGATCATGGCGGCGTGCGTCGCCCACAGCGGCGGATAGAACACGGGGAACGTCAGCACAACCGCTGCGAGCGGCTCCCACTGCGCGGGCAGACGGATCGGTGTGTGGGCGACCGGCTGGGTCGCCCCTACACCCGCCATAGGGGGTTGGGTTGCCCGCCCATCTGACGTAGAGGCGACCCGTTGAGTCGCCCAATCATTCGGCGGCGCGGCGAATCCCTCCAACGCCCGTTTCACAGCCAGCGCGTCCATCCCACGCGGAAGCAAGCCGCCGCGCGTCAAATAATGTGCCATGTGCGCGGGTGTCGCTGGCGGTCGGTCGTCGGCGTCCGCGAACGTGAAGGCGCGCGTTACAGCGTGCCAGAACGGGCGGATATCCGCCGGGACGCGCCGCTGCCACAGTGGATACGGGATGAAGTCGAAGCGGATCATAGCGTCACGCGCTCCAAGAAGCGCAAGACGGCGGCGTTGAAGGCGTCCGGCTGTTCCATGCTTGGCAGGTGCGCCGCATCGTCAATCACGAGTTTTTCCGCCCCCGCGATGTGTGCTGCCGTGAAATCAGCCACCGCCAGCGTCTCTTTGACATCATACGCGCCCACCACCACCAATGTGGGAACGCTGATTTCGCTCAAGCGTCCAGCGGCGGGCGGATCGAGCGGGATCACCGTGCCAAGGGGTTCGCGCGCGGCTTGCGCGAGGCAAATCGCGTAGACGTAATCGTAGACGGTTTGCGATGCGCGCTTGGCATCGGGTCGATACAACCCGTTGATCCACACCTCGGCTTCGGCGCGCGCGATTTGCTCCGCCATGCCAGCGCGTGCGGTCGGATCGGCAGCGGACAAGGCGTCTCCCAACGCTTCGAGCTGTGCGAAGGCGGCAACTTCTTCCGGCGGCGTTTGCAGCGCGGCATAATCGAAACCGCTGAGTCCGGCGCAGATCGGGATTAAGCCCAACACGCGCTCCGGCGACTCCAGCGCGAAATCGACGGCGATCTGCCCGCCGCGCGAACAGCCCGCGATCACTGCCTTCGGAATGCTCAGATGATCGAGCAGATCGCGCACATCCTGACGATTGGAGTAGGCGACCGTCGCATCGGTCGTGCGCGTCAAGCCGAAATTGCGCGTATCGTGCCGGATGATGGTGCAGCGCGGCATGAGCGCGTCGATCTGCGCGTCCCACATGCGCAAATCCGCAACGCCCGCATGAATCAACACCAGCGGGATCGGATTGTCGCCTTGTCCCGTCGTGACTTGGTAATGCAGTTCGCCGCCCGCCACCGGGATGTAGGTCGCATTGGTCGTTGGCATCGTCAATCCTCCATTTTAGGAAACCTTATCCCTCGAAAGCCGAGCAAAAACTCCCCCTCTCCAGATGGAGAGGGGGTTGGGGGGTGAGGTTGCTTTTACAGCTCTAACGCGCCTGCGTCACACTGCGCGCCTTGCGGACGAGCTATGTCGCGCTGATCGCTGCCAACCGTGCCACCGCCGATGGCGAGGCAGTCCGCCGCACCATCGAAAGCGGCACTGCTGCCGTCGATGGAATGGGTGAGCGTCGAGCCGCCGTTGTTCGCCAAGCTGCCCAAATTCAGCGTGCCAATGGTGAAGCCCGTACACGCCGCATCGTCTGAGACGTTCCCGCCTGCATTGGTGATCGATCCGCTGCAATTGCCGCCGGGATTTGCGCCGAGAATACTGTTTTTCAGCGTTACGGTCCCGCCGCCAATGTTGACCAGCGCAGAACCATTAAAGTTGTTCGTAATCGTGGTGAAGCTCATATCCAATGTGGTGCCAGCCTGAATTGTAATGCCACCGCCATTGTTGCCCGAAATCGTGCTGTTGACCACGTTCACTGTCGCACCGCTGAGACTAAATGCGCCGCTGTTCGTGCCGAAGCCAGCGGTATTGCCCCACATGGTGCTGTTGGTTAGCGTGAAGCTGCTGCCCGTTGACGAAAAGACGCCGCCGCCCGTCCCCGTCGCCGTATTGCCAGCGATGGTTGAATGATCGACGGTTAAGGTCGCCAAGTTGAAGATCGCGCCCCCGCCACCTGCCGTCGCCGCATTGCCGCTGAGGGTGCTAAAGTTGACCGCTAGGCTCGCGCCAACCCGATTATCGACAGCGCCCGCCACCTCACCGCTGTTGCTCTGTACCGTCACACTGTTGAGCGTGACCCCGCCTTCGTTGTAGAGCGCGCCGCCGCGATTGCCCACACCCGGATCGCCGCCTTGCAGCGTCAGATTGTTGAGCGTCAGCGTGCCGCCGCTGGTGACGCGCAGCAGGCGGAAATTCGGTGCGCCGCCGCGCTCGATGGTCGAACTGCTGCCGTTGATGATGATATTCGATGTGATGGCGGGCAGCCCATTGTCACCGTCAAGCGTATTGTTGACCGTCGTCAGCGTGAATGTCGTCGTCGAGAGATTGAGCGTATCCTGTCCGGGGAAACAGGCTTCGTCGTTCGCCTTGTCGATGCCGTCGATCAGTTCGGTCACATTGGTGATCGGGTTGGCGATGCTGCCGCAGCCCGATTGGACATTGAGCGTCTCGCCGTTGCTCTCGTTGCCCGGATTGGTTTCGGTGTAGCCGGATGTGTTCAGCGTGGCGGTGTTGGTGATCATCGTCCCACCCGTCCCGACGTTGACCGTGACGGTGATCGTCAGCGTCTTAACCTCGGTGGGTCCCACGGTGCCGATGTTCCAGATACCCGTTCCCGGCGTGTACGTCCCCTGTGATGCCGAATGGGTGACATAGGTCACGGTGCCTGGCAGGATATCATCGATGCGCACGTTCGGGATCGGATCGCCAGCGGCGTTGAAGAGGTTGATGGTGAAGACGACGGTGCCACCTTCGATGGGCGTGGTGTTGTCCGCTGTTTTGTTGACGATTAAATCTGCGCTCGGCGCGGCGACGATCAAATCGACGAAATCGCTGTTGTCGCCGGGATCAGGGTCGGGCTGATCGGCGTCAATGGTCGCGGTGTTGGTCACGGTCGTACTGACGGACGCAGTGACGGTGACAAAGATTTGCAGCGTCTCGCTCGCGCCGTTCGCCAGACTGCCGATTGTCCAGATGCCCGACACATTGTTGTACGATCCGACCGATGCACTGGCAGAGGAGAATGAGACGCCCACGGGCAGCAGATCGGTCACGAACACATTGGTGCCGGCGTCGGGCCCGTTGTTGATCGCCGTCACCGTGTAGCTGATCGATTGTCCTTGGATCGGCGTCGGATCGCTGACCGATTTGGTCACGGTGATATTGACGTTCACGAACCAGTTGCACTCGCTGCGTATTCCGTATCGTGGATTGAGGTACGGTATTCTTCAGTTTGATTCCACTGAATGCGGGCACCGTATTTCGACTTCTTGCCTCTGTAGGCTG